>Ga0310811_10000509_pt1 | contig 50296 bp, 50 predicted proteins | sample YCmetagenome_FD_207642 | JGI IMG/M metagenome (GOLD analysis project Ga0310811, IMG submission 207642) | Soil microbial communities from experimental microcosm in Duke University, North Carolina, United States - YC | ecosystem: Engineered > Artificial ecosystem > Soil microcosm > Unclassified ... | reverse complement strand
CCGATCGTGTGGAGCCTGTAGCAACTATGTCGCTGCAGGCCAAGAGGCCGCTTTTTGAAAAAAGCGGCGCAAAAACTTTTGTTTACGCTGGGCCTGAGGCTGTATCAGCGCCAATGCCCAAGGCCCAGCAAAATAAAGTTTTTTTGCTACTTTTTGTTCACAAAAAGTAGCGCTTTCTTTCGCTTGCCTTTGCTTACCCGATCATCCGGCGCAGCTCTTCCAGAGCGTGCAGCGTTTCGGTGAGCAAGGTGCGAAGCCGCTCGTTTTCCTGGTCGATTTTCTGCCGGCTCGGGGCCCGGCTCGGCGGGCGAGGCTCCAGCATGTCCGGCACGCCTTCGGGCTCCGGCTCCGGCAGCAGCCCCGGCATGGCGGGCTGCGGCAACATAAACGATTTCTTTGGCGCGGCTTCGGCGCCGCCGCTATGGCGCTCCACTGCGGCAGCCAGGCGCTCCTCGTCGGAGGCGGGCGGAATATGCTCGTGCAAGGCGCCGCCGCCTTCGCGCAGCAGCCGCTGGACGCCCTTGATCGTGTAGCCCTGGGTGTAGAGCAGATCCGCGACACGGCGCAGCAGCAGCACGTCCTCGGGCCGGTAATAACGCCGGCCGCCGCCGCGCTTCAGCGGCCGCACCTGGGGGAACTTGGTCTCCCAGAAGCGCAGCACATGCTGCGGCACATGCAGTTCGTCGGCCACCTCGCTGATGGTGCGAAACGCGTCAGCCGTCTTGCGCAGCTTGCCGCGCGGCGCTTCCGGATGGGCGGTGTCATCGTCATCGCCCGGAAAATCGTCATCTACCATAAAATAAGGTCAATCCTGATTGGCAGAGGCCGGCGCGGCGTTCACCGCCTCGCGCAGCATCTGGCTGGGACGGAACACCAGCACCCGGCGCGGCAAAATCGGCACTTCCACGCCCGTCTTCGGATTACGGCCGATGCGCCGCCCCTTCTGCCTTACAGAAAAAGTCCCGAACCCGCTGATTTTAACTGATTTACCAACCGTCAGCGCGTCGGAGATGCGGGTCAGCATCAACTCCAGAAGATCGGCGGATTCGTTGCGTGACAAACCAACGGTAGCGTAGATCGCCTCAGTGAGCTGCGCGCGCGTCAAAGTGTTCATTTTCAAAGATTAGCACGCGCTTATCGGGGGTCAACCCGATTTACGTTTTGGTCATAAACGCAACAGCGCGGAACCCCAGGTGAGACCGCCGCCCAGCGCCTCGAGCAGCACCAGCTGGCCGGGGCGGATGCGCCCGTCGCGCCGCGCCAGGTCCAGCGCCAGGGGAATGCTGGCGGCCGAGGTGTTGGCGTGCTGGTCCACCGTGACCACCACGCGCTCCGCCGGCAGCCCCAGCTTACGGCCGACGCCGTCAATGATCCGGCGGTTCGCCTGATGCGGCACCAGCCAATCAATATCGCTTGCCGTCAGGCTGTTCTTCGTCAACGCTTCCGTGACGGCCGAAGCCAGCAGCGTCACGGCATGGCGGAAAACCTCGCGGCCATTCATCACCAGATAAGCGGATTTGTCGCGCTGGCCGGTGGCGCCGTCGACATAAAGAATATCCGCAAGCGAGCCGTCGGCATGCAGATGGGTGGACAGCAGCCCGGCAGCTCCGCCGCTTGCATCAGCGCGCAGCAGAACCGCGCCCGCGCCGTCGCCGAACAGCACGCAGGTGGTGCGATCGCTGAAATCCATGATGCGCGAATAGACTTCCGCGCCGATCACCAGGACATTGTTCACCTGGCCGGCGCGGATCATCGCATCGGCCACCGAAAGCCCGTAAATGAATCCCGAACAGGCGGCAGCGAGATCGAAGCCGAAGGCGCGCTTGGCGCCGAGCGCCGCCTGAATATGCACGGCGGTGGCCGGAAAGGCCTGGTCGGGGGTGGAGGTCGCGACGATGATGGCGTCGATGTCCTCAGGCGCCATGCCGGCCTGTTCCACGGCGCGGCGCGCGGCCGCCGCCCCCATGTAAGAAGCCGTCTCATGGGGCGCCGAAAAATGCCGCTGGCGGATGCCGGTGCGCTCGACGATCCATTCATCGGACGTGTCGATCCGCTCGGCCATCTGCGCGTTGGTCACGATCTGCTCCGGCAGATAAGACCCGGTCCCGGCCAGAACGGCGCGGCGCGGCGGCTCAATCATGGCTGCTGACCTCCGGCGCGGCGGAAAGCAAAGCGCTATCCATGGCGGTCAATCCTTCCGCAATACGGCGATTGAAATCGTTGCTGATCATGTCGAGCGCCACATCCACGGCATGGGCGAACCCCATCGCATCGGTGCCGCCGTGGGATTTCACCACCACGCCGTTGAGGCCGAGCAGCACCGCGCCGTTATAGCGGCGCGGGTCCAGCCATTCGCGCAACCGGTTGAGGCCACCGCGGGCAAGAATATAGCCGGCGCGGGCAAAAGGACCGGCCGTGAAAACGCGTTTCAGCAGCTCGCCGACCAGCTTCAGCGCGCCCTCGCCGGTCTTCAGCGCCACATTGCCGGTAAAACCGTCGGTCACCACCACATCCACGGTACCGGCCGCGATGTCATGGCCTTCGACGAAACCGTAAAACTGTTTGCCGATCGGGCTCTCGCGCAACGTGGCTGCGGCAATGTTCAACGTCTCATGCCCCTTGCCTTCTTCGGAGCCGATATTCAGCAGGCCGAAGCTCGGCATCGGCAAACCCAGCACAATGCGCGCGAACATCTGCCCCATCAGGGCGAATTCGACGAGGTTGCGGGCGTCGCAAACCACGTTGAGCCCGAGATCGAGCATGACGACATCGCCCTTGGACGAAGGGGCGATCGCCGCCATCGCCGGACGGTCGATGCCTTTCAGGGTTTTCAGGACAATTTTCGAAAGGGCGAGCAGCGCGCCGGTATTTCCGGCCGAGATCACGCCGGCGGCCTCGCCCTCCAGCACCGCATCGATGGCCCGGCGCATCGAGGAATCGCGCAGGCGCAACGCCACGGTGGGCTTCATGTCGCCGCTCACGATTTCCGCGGCCTGGCGCAAGGTCGCGCGATCCCGCAGCCGCTTGGTCTTATCCACCAGCGGCCGCAGCACCGTTTCATCGCCAAACAGCAGAAAGCTCGCCTGCGGGTGCCGCTCAGCGGCCAGTTCCAGCCCGGCGATGATGGCCGCCGGCGCGTGGTCCCCACCCATGGCATCCACGGCCAGTATCTGGTTCCGGCTCATTGCATACCCTTGAGGACGGCTCCCACCGCCGGCGTCGTCAACATTCAGCCTTTAGACGCGAACAACACCCTTGGCGGACTTGCCAGAGGCGACGACTTCGCGATTATCGTAGTGGCCGCAATGGCTGCACACATGGTGCGGGCGCTTCAGTTCGCCGCAGTTGGCGCATTCCGCATGCGCTTCGGCGCGCAGCGCCTCGTGGGCGCGGCGCATACCGCGGCGCGACGGAGAAGTTTTACGTTTAGGAACGGCCATGACTGCGAGACACCTTAAAAGGACATAGAAAACGATACAGTGGCGCGGCGTAGCAGAGCCATCGCCGGGCCGCAAGTCATAAAACCGACGAATTTGGGAAAGCTGCCACCACGCTTTTGCGCCGTCGCGGCGCGCCCAAACGAGACAAACGCGCGCATTTCTCTCAGCGCGGCTTCTTGCCGAACTTGGCCGCCAGGGCCGCAAACGGGGCCTCCGGCTCGCCCCGGTATTCCTCCGGCAATTCGGCGCCGGGCTTGCGCGGATACGGGTCGAGCGCCAGGGCCAATTGCTCGGCCAAAGCCGCACCGAGATCGATCGCGTCATTTGAATAAGGAATATCGTCCGGCCCTTCGAGGCTTTCCGGATCCAGCTCCTCCGCCTCGCCTTCCGGCAGACTGCGCGCCGGCACGAATCGGAGCATGCTGCGCTCGTCGATCCGCACCTCGAACGGCTCCAGCGTGACCACGCAGGTCTGCGTGACCGCCGCCTGCATGTCCAGCGTGGCGGCAATCACCCCGCCCCGCTCATGCCGCAGCACGAAGACGCCGCGCAGCTTCGCGATTCCCCCCAGCCCGTACAACGCCGCCAACGCCGCGCGGGCGGTTTCGTCGGCCACCACCACATGCTCCTGTGGCGTCTCTTTTATATGCCCGGCCCTGATCGTCCGGCTGAAAACCTGCTCCATGCTCCTCATATAGAGAACCCGCATTGACACGTAAGCCCCAGCCGTGAGACCCAACCTTGGATTACCGTCTCGAAGGAATTTCCGTGCGCCCTGCCCTGCCCATGCTCGGTCTGTTCTGCGCTCTGCTCGCCCTTCCGGGCTGCGCATTGTTCACCGACCAACCGCAATATCGCGGCATCGCTATCTCGCAGAACCAGCTCACGCAGCTCATCCCGGGCGTGTCGTCGCAGGCTGACGCCCAGGCGCTGCTGGGACCGCCGACCTTCCAGGAACAATTCTCGCCGAATAATTGGGTATATGTGAGCCAGGTGACGAAAATGCGCATCGCCAACACGCCGGGCGTGCAGCGCCAGCATGTCGTGGTGCTGGCTTTCGGCAATAACGGCGTGCTGAAATCCGTTGAACAGCGCGACCTCAAGAGCGGGGTGAAGGTCACCATGGACAGCGCACAGACGCCGGTACCGGGCGGCCATGCCGGCTTCCTGCAGCAGTTGATCGGCGGCGTGGGCAGCTACAACCCGGGCATCGGGGCCGGCGGCTATGGCGGCGGGGCCGGTGGGCTGGGCGGCGCCGGTGGACTGGGCGGCGAAGGCGGCGCGAACAATATCGGCGGCGTCAACAGCGATGGCGGCCTCTAACGGCGCGATAAGCCGCCGCACCCTGCTCGGCGGCTTATCGGCGCTCGCGCTTGCGAGCACGGCGCGGGCCCAATCGGTTCTGGCCACAAATCCTGCGCCGTCGCCCCAGGCGCCGAAACGCGACGACACCGTGGCGGGAGATTTCCAGCGCCTGGTGGTTGCCCGTTGGGGCGATGGGGTGCTGCCGAATGCGCCGCCCTTCGCCCCCGACCAGCTCACGGCGCTTCAGGCGGGCACGCAGTTTCCCTATGACGCGGTGATCACCGCTTTGGTCAATCCGCCTCCGGCGCAGGATGGCATTCCGCGCCTGGTGATGGTTCTGGCCAATCCTGACGCGCCGGCGCGCATGGTTTTTCCGGGCGGGGCCGACGAGCCTGCCGTCGCCGGGCAGTTGCAGGGCGCCACGGTGCTGAACCTGCAATATCTCGCCGGCCGGTGGATGACGGTGGATGGCGGCTACCAGGCGCGGCGCATCACCGACGGCACGCTCTGCCAGATCACCGGCCCGGTCGCCGCCGCCATCGGCAGCACGGTGCAGGGCGTGCTCGCGCCGCAGGCCGGCTGCGCCACGCCCTGGGGCACGGCGTTGCTGGCGGAAGGCAATGTCACGCCCTGGCTCACCAGGCTGGCATCGACCGATGACGGCTATGCCGATCCGGCGGACGGGGCGCGCTTCGGCTGGGTCACGGAATTCGACCCGCTCGACCCCGGTTCATTCCCGACGAAGCATACCGGGCTCGGCCGCTTCGCGCGGGCAGGAATCGCCGTGACCACAACGCCGGACGGCCGCGCGGTGCTGTTCATGAGCCAGGACGAACCGGCCGGCTTCCTGTTCCGCTTCATCTCCGCCGCCCCCGCCACCGACGGGTCCGCGTTCGAGGCGGGCACGCTGTCGGTGGCGCAGATCAACGGCGGCGGCATCGATTGGGTGGATCTCGGCACCGACATTCCCACCCTGGCGGCCACGGTCAGCGCCGCCGCCAGTGCCGGCGGCTCGCCGTTCGACGCGCCCGGCGGCATCGCCATCGTGCCCGGCAATGGCGGGCTCTATCTCGCCTGCCGTGGCAACCCCGCCCGCACGACGGCCGACGCGCTCAACCCCCGCACCGGCGACGATAACGGCCATATCGTGCTGCTCGCCCCGCCCCATGGCGATATGACGGCGCGACGCTTCGCGGGCCGGCTGGCGCTGGTCGCGGGCAACCCGGCGACCGCGCCGCTCGCGCAATACACCGCCGGTTCCACCGCGTGGCTGAAGAACCCGCGCACGCTCAATCTCGACCCTTACGGCCAGCTCTGGATCGGCACCGACCAGCGGGGCCATGTCTCCGACACCGCTGACGGGCTGTTCACCCTGCAAACCAACGGGCCGAGCCGGTTCCTGCTCAGCGCGGCCTATCTGGCGCCGATCGGCGCCGCGATCGGCGGCGCGGCGTTCGACACCAACACCAGAACGATCTTCAGCGTGGCGCGGCACCCCGGCGCCACGCCGCAGGCAAGCTTCGACCACCCGGCCACACGCTGGCCGACCCTGCAGCCCAGCATGCCGCCGCAGACCACGGTGATCGGGCTGGTGCAGCAGTAACAAGGAAGGAAGCGCTTCTTTTTTGAAAAAAAGAAGCAAAAAACTTTTTAATGCCGGGCCATGGGCTGCGTCGGCGACAGCGCCCATGGCCCAGCATAACAAAAGTTTTTGCGCCGCTTTTTTCAAAAAGCGGCTGTTTTCTTTCTATCTGGTCAGCATGAACGGCTGAAGTTTTTCACGCACAGCGGTGCTGAGCGGCGTCGACCGACGGGTGCGGTTATCCACCTGCACCACCACGCTTTCAGCCGTGGAAACGCATTTGCCGTTCTGGAACAAAGCCTGGGTGAAAGTGATCGAGCTGTTACCCAAAGCTTTCACCGCCGTGCCGATTTCCACCGTGCCCGGCCAGAGAATTTCGCCGTGATAATCGAGGCTGAGCCGCGCGATAACGAAGCTGACATCCCCCAGGTCCAACCCCTCGCTCTGGCCGAGCTGCAGCAATTCGACGCGCCCGGTCTCATACATCGTCGTGAACACGGCGTTATTCACGTGCCCTTGCCGGTCAGTGTCGCCGTAGCGCAGTTTGTCATGGCTACGGAACGGAAAGTCACTGATACGGGGCGTGTCGGTCATGGGGCCTCCAGGAAAGCAAAGGAAGAAACTACTTTTTGTGAACAAAAAGTAGCAAAAAAACTTTATGACTCTGGGCCATGGGCGTTGTCGCCGACAACGCCCATGGCCCAGCATAAAAAAAGTTCTTGCGGCGCTTTTTTCAAAAAGCGCCTGCTTACTTAAAACATCTTCCCGGGGTTCAGAACGCCCTGCGGGTCAAACGCCTCCTTGAGCCGGCGCATCAGCTCCAGCTCGATGGCGGCTTTATGCGCGTGCATGCCGGCGATGCGCATCTGGCCGATGCCGTGCTCGGCGCTGAAGCTGCCGCCTTTGGCCACCGCCAGCCCTTCGATATCGGCCGTGATCGCGGCTTTGCGGTCGGAGAGGTCGGCCAGGGTCCGCCCCGCCGGCGGGCGTACATTCACGTGCAGATTGCCGTCGCCGATATGGCCGAAGATGTTCAGCCGGCAGTCCGGGTATTTTGTGCCCACCAGCGCCTCGATGGCGGCCACGGTCTCGGGGATCAGCGCCAGGGGCACAGCGATGTCGTGCTTCACCGCGCCGCCTTCGGCCAATTCACCGTCCGAGACGGCCTCGCGCAGCGCGCGCAGATCGGCGCGCTCGCGTTCCGACTGGGCGATCACCGCCTCCTGCGCGATGCCCGCTTCCAGCGCCGCGGCCAGCACCTCCTCCAGCCGCGCCAGATTATTTTCCGAAGCCGTGTGGGCGGAGAGCTCGACCAGCATATAGGCCTCGGCCTGGAAGGGCAGCCGGCCGCCTTGGGCGTGTGCGGCGCCGAGTTCCATGGCCGGACGGGCGAGGAATTCGCACAAAGTGAGGGCCGCGCCGCTCTGCGCCCGGAGCGCCTGGAACAGCGCCATCGCCGCGCCCGGCGATGCCAGCCCGACCAGCGCGGTGGCATGGTCGGTCACCGCGGGCGCCAGTTTCAGGCAGGCGGAAGTGACGATGCCCAGCATCCCCTCCGCGCCGATGAAAAGCTGCTTCAGGTCGAAGCCGGTATTGTCCTTGCGCAGCGCGCGCAGCCCGTCCCAGATGCGCCCGTCCGGCAGCACCACTTCCAGCCCCAGCACCTGGGCGCGCATGGAGCCGTAGCTGAGCACCTGCAAGCCGCCGGCATTGGTGGAAATCGCCCCGCCGATCTGCGCCGTGCCCTCGGCGGCGAGACTGACGGGAAACAGCCGCCCGGCGGCGATCGCCGCTTCCTGCACCTCCTGCAACGTGGCCCCGGCCTGCACAAGGATGGTGTCGCTGACCGGGTCGAGCTGCAAAACCTGCCGCATGCGCCGCAGGCTTAGCACCACCTGGCGTTTTTCCCCGGCCACCGGCACGGCCCCGGCCACCAGCCCGGTATTGCCGCCCTGCGGGACGATGCCCACGCCCGCCGCAGCACACAGCCTGACCGAAGCCGCCACCTGCTCGGTGCTTTCCGGGAGCAGCACGCACAGCGCCGGGTTAGAAAAAAGCCGCCGCCAGTCGGTCTCGAATCCGGCACGGTCGGCGGCTTCCGTGAGAACGGCCTTGTCCCCGAGGGCGGCCCGCAAGGCGGAGAGAAGTTCCATGCGCTATGCGTGCGCCCTGGGGCGGCGAGGATCAAGACTAAGAAAGGAAGCAGGCGCTTTTTGAAAAAAGCGCCGCAAAAACTTTTATTTACGCTGGGCCGGAGCCTGTGTCGGCGCCAACGCCCATGGCCCAGCATAACAAAGTTTTTTGCTACTTTTTGTTCACAAAAAGTAGGTCTTTCTTACTTTTTCAGCTTGCTCATCTTATGCGCCAGCGCCTCTTCCGCGGTGCCCACGCCGCCATGCGCGGCCGACCAGGCCATCGGGTTCTCGAGGAATTTGCGCACCCCGGCCAGGGCCGAGTCGGAGAAATAAGGCTGGTCTTTCGCGGCTTCCAGCACGTCCCACCAAGTGCAGAGGTGATGCAGGGCGATGTCCATGCTGGCCAGCGTCTCGAAACTGCCGGGGAACACGCCGTAATAAAACACCACAAAAGTGTGGTTGCAGATCGCCCCGGCCTCGCGCAGCGCCTTGGCGAACTGGATCTTGCTCCCGCCATCGGTGGTGAGGTCTTCCACCAGCAGCGTGTTCATGTTCTCCGGCACGTCGCCTTCGATCAGCGCGTTGCGGCCGAAGCCCTTGGGTTGCTTGCGGATATAGGCCATCGGCGCGCCCATGCGCTCGGCGATCCACGCGGCAAAGGGAATCCCCGCCGTCTCACCGCCGGCCACCGCCTGGATGGCCTCATAGCCGACATAGCGGCTGATCTTCTCCACCGCGAGGTCGCAGATTTTCGCGCGGGCGCGGGGGAAGAAGATGATCTTGCGGCAGTCGATATAGACCGGGGATTTCCAGCCCGAGGTCAGCGTGTAGGGCTCTTCGGGGCGGAAATTCACCGCCTTGATTTCCAGCAGCAATTTCGCAGTGGTCAGCGCGGCATCCCTGTCCCAGTCGCTTGCCCAATCGATCCGCGCCGCTTTCCGACCACTCATCATTCCAACTCCTCTGATTCCCGAAGCTTCCTATCCCGGCGCGCGCAACCCGTCCATGCGCTTGGGACGCGCGCTTAGTATTGTCTCCCCGGGCGAGGATGATACAGAGGTCCCTATCTCAATCAGGAGCGCTAAATGGCCAAGATCAAAGTAAAAACGCCGGTCGTGGAGATGGACGGCGATGAGATGACCCGGATCATCTGGGGGTTCATCAAACAGAAGCTCATCCTGCCGTATCTCGACATCGACCTCAAATACTACGATCTGGGCATCGAGTACCGCGATCAGACCGACGACCAGGTGACCCTGGACGCCGCCCACGCCACCAAGCAGTACGGCGTTGGCGTGAAATGCGCGACCATCACCCCGGACGAGGCGCGGGTTGAGGAATTCAAGCTCAAGAAAATGTGGCGCAGCCCGAACGGCACGATCCGCAACGTGCTGGACGGCACGATCTTCCGCGAGCCGATCATCTGCCGCAACGTGCCGCGCCTGGTGCCGCACTGGTCCGAGCCGATCGTCATTGGCCGCCATGCTTATGGCGATATCTACCGCGCCACCGAGACCAAGATCCCCGGCCCGGGCAAGGTGCAGCTGACCTATCACCCCGCCGACGGCAGCGCGCCGATGGTGCTGGACGTGCATGATTTCAAAGGCCCGGGTGTGGCGATGGGCATGCACAACACCAAGGCCTCGATCGAGGGCTTTGCCCGCGCCAGCTTCAATTACGGCCTGGCCCGCAAATTCCCGGTCTATCTCTCCACCAAGAACACCATCCTGAAGGCCTATGACGGCATGTTCAAGGACGTGTTCCAGGAGATCTACGATGCCGAGTTCAAGACCCAGTTCGAAGCGGCGGGCCTGACCTACGAGCACCGCCTGATCGACGACATGGTGGCGAGCGCGCTGAAATGGACCGGCGGCTATGTCTGGGCCTGCAAGAACTATGACGGCGACGTGGAAAGCGACATCGTGGCCCAGGGCTTCGGCAGCCTCGGCCTGATGACCTCGGTGCTGCTGAGCCCCGATGGCCATACGGTGGAAAGCGAGGCCGCCCATGGCACGGTGACCCGCCATTACCGCGAGCACCAGAAGGGCCGCCAGACCTCGACCAACCCGATCGCCTCGATCTTCGCCTGGACCCGCGGCCTGATCTATCGCGGCCGCTTTGACGGCACGCCGGACGTGACGGCCTTCGCCGAGACCCTGGAGCGGGTGTGCGTGGAGACGGTGGAAGCCGGCTTCATGACCAAGGATTTGGCGGTGCTGATCTCCAAGGACGCGCCCTGGCTGAACACCCAGGACTTCCTGGACAAGCTCGACGCCAATCTGCAGGCCGCGATGAAGTAATTTCGAGCCCTGGCCGGCGGCTGGGGAACATGAGAGGGAAATGGCCGCTTTTGAAAAAAGGCGGCCATTTTTTTGGCTTGGTCCGGCGACGCAGCGGAAAACTTCCATTACGACTATACAACGAACAAAATAGCATCCATATTCAGCCCAGAGGATTCCAAGCTAACGAAACGTGCGGATCTCTGCGCGATACGCCGCTCACACTCTTGTCTTACGACCAGATAAGCCCGCCTTCCCGCGCCGGGAGATACAAAATGCCCGTACAAATCATCGACAAGGGACAGGGAAATACCGTCGATCTTGGCCGAATCCCAGCCTCCGCTGCGCCGCTGCGAGAGGCCTCCACGAAGATATCATTATTATACTGCAACGATGTTCATAACGGTTATATTATACCACCAGCGAGCTAAGGCTTGTCATTCATGCGGATCTCGAGCGACCTTAAGATAACTTTGGCGAAATGGGGCGTGACAACGCTGCACGACGGACCGTTCGATTTGCCTGACAGGACCATTTTCGAATCCCCGTGCAGCCTGAAATGGATGAAGGCCGAGCATTCACTGGAACTCGGCGCCTTCTCTTACGCGGTCAGCGGCTATTATTTCGCCGTCAAAATCGGCCGCTATACCTCGATCGGCGAGGCCGTGCAGATCGGCCGCGGTTCTCACCCGGTGAACTGGGGCAGCACCTCGCCGCTCTTTTATCAGCCGCACCGTCTGGTGCTCGACCAGACCCGGCCTGAGGCCACCTCCTTCGTCTTCAACCCGCCGGACCACAAGGTCGAGACGACAATCATCGGGCATGATGTCTATATCGGGCATGGCGCCTTCATCGCGCAGGGGGTGACCATCGGTGACGGGGCCGTGGTCGGCGCCTATGCGGTCGTCACGAAGGATGTCCCGCCTTATGCCGTCGTCGTCGGCAACCCGGCCACCATCGTCAAATTGCGGTTTCCGGCGAAAACCATCGCGCGTATGCAGACCATCGCCTGGTGGCGCTATGCATTCTGGGATCTCCCGGGTGCCCCGGTCGCTGACCCTGAAGCGTTTCTCGACCATGTCGAGGCCGCTATGGCGCGCGGCGTCACGCCCTATGCCCCCGAACCGCTGCATCTCAACATGTTGCGAGAGCTGTGACATGGCCGCCAGGGCGCAGGCGGCACAGCGGCATGAAAAAACGCGCGCGGCTTTACGGCGGCACGCTCGCCAATGCTGATCACCGCCGCCCTGCGCGACAAATTACAGGAGCATGGCGTCGCCACCGAGTTTGGCCACGATTTTCATCTCCCGGACCAATCCAGCTTCGAGCCCCCCTGCAGCCTCAAACGCATGCAGGCGGTGTTTTCCCTGGAAATGGGCGCCTTCTCCTTCGCCCGGAGCGGCTATTATTTTGGCGTCAAAATCGGCCGCTACACCTCCATTGATGATGACGTGCAGAGCGGCCGTGGGTCACATCCCGTCTCTTGGAGCACGACCTCACCGTTATTCTACCAGGGCCATCGTCATGTATTTAACCAGCCCGTGGAAGCAGCCGAGACCTTTCGAACGAACGCCCCGCCGCAAAAAGCCAAGGTCACGGTCATCGGCAATGACGTCAGGATCGGCTATGGAGCGCTGGTCGCCCAGGGCGTAACGATTGGCGATGGCGCCATCATCCAGCCCTGCGCCGTCGTGACCAAGGACGTGCCACCCTACGCCATTGTCGCGGGAAACCCCGGGGTTATCACGGGCATGCGCTTCCCACCCATCATCGCCGCACGGATGCAGGCGCTGGCCTGGTGGCGCTATGCGTTCTGGGATTTATCAGGGGCCCCCGTGACCGAACCGGAAGCGTTTCTGGATTTTGTACACCGCGCAGCTGACGCCGGCATTGCGCCCCATGAGCCGGCGGCAATTACCCTATCCACGCTGACTTGAATGCTGGAGGCACTCAACGTCCCATGTCCGATCATTCTTACCCCCGCATCATATTCCTGCATATACCAAAGACCGCCGGGCAATCTGTTCATCATTTCCTGGAGTTCTTTGTTCCTCCGGAGAAAGTCTCTCCTGCCCGCGTCAACTCGCAGCTCGTCACGATGTCAATCAGTGAGATGCGTCAGTATCAGCTATTCTCCGGCCATTTGGATTGGTCACTTTTAGATTGCTTAGATGGCCCCAAATTTACGTTCAGCGTTCTGAGAGAACCGGTGTCTCGCATCGTCTCTTTCTATCTATATTTGCTTCGGGAGGCTAAGGGGCTCTCGTCCGATCAGTTGCGTCTTCCGCAAAATGCCGGGCCACGCGCAATCCTCGAACTAAGTTGCGATCAATATTTTTCTGCCGGACCGCCGGACATGCGTATTTTTTTGGATAATCATTACAATAACTTCTATGCTTATTATTTTGCCGGACGTCGATTTGATGGACGCCAAAAACTCACACTGAATCAAAAATTCAACAAGGATTTAACAGACGAAAAAATCGTCGATATGGCCTGCGAAAACATCCGCGTTCTGGACGCCATCTATTCCGTGAGTGAACTACATCATTTGGAGAGCGACATTAGAACCTTAACCGGAATTAACTCCCCTGCTCCAACTTTTGATAAACTTAAAATCAACACAGGCGATTCAAACAACATCGAGGGAAGGATGGCGGAACTCGCCAGATTGGGTGCCACACAGGTTACGTTCAACAAACTCAAAGAAATGACTATACTCGACCAACAAATCTGGGAAAAATTCGGCGATCAATCAGAATCTTGAAAGGATTCAACTCGCCTAGGATGATATTAGATGGTGTTTAACCTTAACCAATATTATCGCATCGTCTTTCTGTCGAGTTTATTATGCTATACTCTGATTCCCAGGAAGGCAAACTCTCAGCCAACTTCCTCATCTAACCACGAAATATTCGCGCCACTTTCCGGGATCTGGATTTTCCCGAGCGAACCGAACGGCAAAAACAAAAAGAGCAAACTATACGGGGCAACATCGCTACACGCGAACTGGACAATTGGCCAGTGGGATATCCCGAAAGACCTCCCGCCCTTTTCTAACAATCTTTCTGAAAACGATTACGCATCGGTTCTCTACAACCCGGCGGGTGGATTCTCATTGTACCAGAACGCCGCCACTTTACCGTGCAATAAAATTTATCCCAGCGGTAAAGAACTGGTTGACGAATTTGATCTATTCGTCGGGTCGATACCTCTTCATTATAAGAATTATCCAAAAACATTAATAGAAAGAGATCCGCTGTCTCGCGTGTCACATCTATATGAAACTGCGACCGTACAGCCGACTTCAATCCACGTTTCTGATGCAACTTGCCCGGTGACGCGAGCAGTGATCGGCACAGGAATTGTCGTAACGGACATAGTAACGAGCCAGACTTTTTTCTATCAGATAAGCTTTTCGATATATCAGGCTGATCAAAAAAAATTGAGGCTTACACTCTTACATCCGGCCTGGTTTTTTACCGGAACCAACGGCCAGAACGGGGCCCCAAAGGAATTCGGTTATGGCGATCGCGTCTGGGCTTCTTACGGAGTCAGTCCGGCGCCAGAAAATAAAACGACCTCCTTTAAACTGGATGTTCTGCCAAGACTCAAGCAACTGATTTCGCGAGGCGCCAAATATGGAATGGACCAGAATTTAGCGCATTGGGCCGTCACCGGCCTATATTATGGCCAATCAGCCTTTGGCCATATCGAGTTCGGCTCCGCGTGGAGCGAGCTATCCCTGAGAGCCGACTGATTATTGTGCCGTCGCCAAAATTTCTTCAAGCGCTGGAATGTCGACCACAAACCGCCCTCCGACCTGCATGGCTCCTCCCGAGCTCCAGGAGGGCAGGCAATAAACCGTTTTACAATTTAATTTGTCATTCAGAAGCTTTTGCGTATCTGGTACCGCACCGGCCCTCGTAAATCTTCCGCTGTCCAGTATTATGCATGTTTCAAGATAGGGGTTAAAAATCGAGAGGTGAAGCGCCGATCCTTCTTCGCCTGCCAAGCATTTTGCAGAGCAGACGGAGAGTATCTGATCTCTTACGGGCATCTCCTGCGGATGCAAAACCTCAAACCCTTGAGCAAAGAAAAATGCGTCAACTTCCTCTGCGTTGATTGATTTTCGCGCCTCTTCTTTTAATCGAGACCGGCTAAAAAAAATCTTTCTATCTCGTGATGCCACAGGATAACGGCCATTCAAACTTTTCGAAATTTCAATTATTTTTTTGTCTACGGATTCAAAGAGATGAATGACATTTGTCGTATAATATAGTTTCTCAACATAAATATCACTCGCGCAAAAATGCAATTGGCCAAATGGCAACTCCAATTCATTAAGAAACTGCATTATCAAATTTGAATTTGAGAGTTGCTTTTTAGGATCAACAAGGTACGGTGCGGGATGAACCAAAATCGGTTGTGTGGCCCCTCCCTCCATCCTGACCTGCTCGTAACGCGGTAGAAACTCCGCAATAAAATGCCCGAACAGCGGCACAAAATAGCCGCAATAAACACCGTCCTCCAAACGTTCCATGTTCGGAGAGGCAGGAGGGGGATTCTCCTCCACCTCTCTGGCGCCCAAAGGGATTTCCAGAAGTTTGTTGTTAAAAAAAACCCCTCCTGAGCGACCTTTCGCTGCGAGCGGTTGCCCGCGAATATACCCAGGCTCCAATATTGTTATGAACTGAACCAATCTTTTTATATCCTATTCTGCGTCCTCGTTCATTTGGCGCCACGATCAGGTTCCCAGGAATCTCGGGCGGCCGCATTCCAATGCGGCCGCTTTCGGACCGTGCACCGCTCCAATCAAAGCCAAAATCGAGCGGTGATCTGCTCAGAAGTGGTGATGGCGTGCGTTGACGTAAGACCAATTTGCTTATGCCAATTATCAATGCCGATCTTATCAAGATCTTCTTCCATCATTTCTTGAACGATCGACCTGTATTTATCGCTTAGAATGGTCGAAGTGGGATCAAGGCCAGACACAAGAACGAGACCAGTCGGCTGTGCATCTAACGCCAAGATCCCCAGGTCCGGGCGATACCGCTTTAAGGCCCAAACGGTACGCCATACGTCTCCGGTCCACCAATGGTTCCGATGCTCTGCCTGAGCCTTACCAAGAGGAGACCTTGATGTAATTGAGCTTTCGACGGGGATGCAATCATGAAGCGCGATGATGGAGTTTCGCTTACAGAATTTCTCGGTATTCATAAAATCTCGAAGCAAAAACTCACAGCGGTGCAGTCCGTCCAGAAAGGCAAAATCGATCGGTTCGCCGAAAATATTTGTCGGGTCGACGCTGGCGAAAAACTCGTCACTTGTCTGCTGGTAAAGCGCGCACAATGGCTTATTTACAATAGAGGCCGCGCTGGTAAGAGAAAATTTCGGATCGACCGAAATGGATGCGCAGGTCGCTAACGCCAGGCTTGAGCCTGAATTTGTCCCGATCTCCAAATATGTTTTTGGCAATAGTTCTTTATGGAGACGCCCCAATACCCGGATATAACTCTCCCCCGGAAGATCTGGCATCATGGCCGTGTTGATCTCTGCGGTTGCCGTGGGCACGGTGGCCGCCGCCGACACGGTGGTCATTGCGCCCGAAGAAGACGTATCCACACCGGCTTTTTTTTGATTGCTGTCGCGAAAAATATTCACCACCAACACTCCTCACATTAAGGGATATTTCCTTCCTATTACCTCCTGAAATCATCAGATTTCATCACAAAAGCCTGAATGGTGTAGTCTCGACCTCGGACACGTCCTGACCAATGCCGACCACCATAATCTCATGTGAATAGAGGGCGTCAAAACAACTAAAGGCACACTTTCTCAGACAAAACATTCGTTTTATAACCGAAACGTATTGCCCGCGCTAGGGGGAATGACATGTCAGGCTGGGAGGCTTGCCCCTGACAGCTTGTTTTCCACACCGCTATGCGACGCCAGATCGTTCTCGCATCCCAGCCCCACCCGGGCCGATGATGACTCAAGACCAGGAATTTTAAACAGAAGAAAGTGGCCGCTTTTTGAAAAAAGCGGCGCAAAAACTTTTATTATGCTGGGCCATGGGCTGTGACGGCGACAACGCCCATGGCCCAACATTAGTAAAGTTTTTTAGCCTTCCTCTTTGTTGGCCGGCGCGATATCGCGCTAAGCGCCTTCCTTCGTCACCGGATACTGCCCTTCCCAGCCCCCGCCGAGCGCCTGATACAGCGTGACCAAGTCGGTCCCGAGCCGCTGCTCGGCCTGCGCCTCCTGCTGTTCCGACGACAGCAGGGTTTGCTGCGCGTTCAGCACGGTCAGATAGTCGACCAGGCCCTGGCGGTATTGCTCCTCGGCCAATGTCACCGCGATCTGGCTCTGCTGCACATAGGTCTTCAGTGACTGCACCGTCGCGTGGTCCTGCGTATACGCCACCAGCGCCGTGTTCACCTGGTAGAAGGCGGTCAGCACGGTTTTGGCGTAGCCCACCGCCGCCTCCGTCTGCTGCGCCTTGCGCAGTTTCAATTGTCCGCGCAGCTGGCCGCCCTCGAACAGCGGGATCGTCACGTTCGGGCCCACCGCGTAGGTGATGGCCCGAAACTGGTTCAAATTCTTGAACTGCAGCGCCTGGAACGAGACCGAGCCGGAGAGCGAGATGTCCGGGAAGAACGACGCCTCGGCGACCCCCACTTCGGCCGTCATCTCGTGCAGATTATCCACCGCCTCGCGCACGTCCGGCCGGCGCAGCAGCAGCGATGAAGGCAGGCCCACCGGCACCACCGGCGGCGTCGCCGGGATGGGGGCGGCGGTGACCAAGGCGGGCGGCAGATCGTCCGGCGTCTCGCCCAGCAGCAGGCCGATCTGGTCGATGATCGCGTCACGCTGCGCGATCAGCCCGGGGATTTGCGACTGGATCTGCGCCTGGGTCGCGCGGGCATTGGCGACGTCGAGCGCGGTGGTCAGGCCGGCTTCCTGGCGCTCCAGCGTGAGCGAGACCAGCTGGTCGGCAAACGCCAGATTGTGCCGGGTGATATCCAGCACCCGTTGGGTCCCGCGCAGTTGCAGATAATAATTGGCCACCTGCGCCTCGACATTCAGCAGCGAGGCCCGGCGCGCCTGTTCCGACGCTGCGGCGGCGGCCACCGCGGCCTCGACCGCGCGGCGGTTCTTGCCCCAGAGATCGAGATCGTAGGTCGATTGCAGCCCGTATTGATAAAGGTCCAGCGGCGCGATGGTGGCGGCGGAGAGCCCACCGCCGCCGGGCGCCGTGGACGTGCCGTTGGCGACGCCGGCCGCGGCGGTGTTGGTGCCTGCGGCGGTTCCGAAAGCGGCAAAAACGCCCACCTTGCTCGGCCCTTCGCGTGTATAGGAAGCGCCGCCGGAGAGGTTCGGGTAAAGCACCGCGCCCTCGATCTGCGCCTGCGCCTCAGCCTCCAGCAGCCGCTGCGTGGCGATTTGCAAATCGAGATTCTGCGCCACCGCCTGGCGCTCCAGCGCGGTCAGCTCCGGATCCTGGAAACTGTTCCACCATTCCGGGTCGACCGCCCCGCCGGAGACATAGGGCGCGCCGTGGGTAGCCGGGGCATCGGACAGGTAATGGCTCGGCTCGGCCGGCCGGGGCGGCACGAAATTCGGCCCCACCATGCAGCCGGAAAGCCCGCCCATCCCGAGGATCAGGGCAGCGCTTGCGAGCAGTTGCGGACGGAACCCAGCGGCTGAAGACATGCAGACTCCTGCGAGATATCGGGCGTTAGTCAGGACAAACAGCACAATCAGCCGCTCGACAAGCATCTCGTCGAGATGCGTCAATACGACTGACGGAAATGTCACTGGTGTTACACGCCCGTCACGGGCTTGCCTACGGCGCCGGCCGGGAGGCTGCCATACGGGCGTGGCTGCCCTGCACAGTCAGACGCCAAGCCGACCGGCAAGATCCTCCATGTTCGTCGCCACCACGTCCCAGCTCTCCGTCGGCGTCAGGTCCGTGGTCTGTGCCGGGCCGTGTTCGGTGGGACGGGCGATGAAAGCGGTCCCGAATCCGCATCGCCGCGTGGCCGCGAGATCGCCATTATGCGCCGCGACCAGGCAAATCTGCTCAGGCTTGAGCATCAGCACGTCGGCCGTGCGCAGGTAGGCTTCGGGGGTTGGCTTATAAGCCTGCGCCACTTCGGCGCCGAGGATCGCGTCCCAGGGCAGCCCGGCCCGTTTTGCCATGTCGATCATCAGGCGAATGTTACCGTTAGACAACGCTGTTTGAGGCGCTCAAGACCGGGAACGACATCCGGCCAGGGGTCGAGCCGGTGCCATGCCAGATTGAGCGCGTCCAATTCCGCCGCCGGCACGGATGCCGCCGTCATGCCAAACAACGGAAGGATAGATTCAAGATTTTCCCGGTGCAGAACATCCAACCGCGTGAAGGGACGCCGCCCCGACCGGATTTCCTCCATCGAAGGAGAATAACGTTGCCGCCACGCATCGGCGAACGCGTGGGGATCGGCCGCCGGCGCATGGCGGGCCAAAAATGCCGCGGCCTCTCGGGCGATGCCGGTGCGCCAGTCAACGACCGTGCCGAAAACATCGAAGACCAGCGCCTGAATATTTTCCATCCGGTCGCCTCCCTGGAGAAGAAAGTAGCCGCTTTTTGACAAAAGCGGCGCAAAAACTTTTGTTTATGCTGGGCCTGAGGCTTTGTCGCCGACACAGCCCATGGCCCAGCGTAAATAAAGTTTTTTTGCTACTTTTTGTTCACAAAAAGTAGCCTTCCCTTCCTTGCTTTTTACATCCCGGCTGCCGTCACCACGCAAGCGCGCACATCTTCCTCATCCTGCATGGCCGGGCCGATCAGCACCAGCACCGGCCCGCGCGGCGCGGCGGCGGCCACTTGGGTCGGCAGGCTGGCGATGGTGCCGCGCATGAGCTTTTGGCTCTCCAGGGTGGCATCCTCGACCGCAACGGCCGGCATATTCGCCGGCATGCCCGCTTCGATGAAATGCGCAGCGAGGCCGGCCAGGGTTTTGCCGCCCATATACACGACCAGCGTGCCGCCTGCGCGCGTCAGCGCCACCCAGTCATGCGCCGGCAGCCCGTCCTCGGCGCCATGCCCCGCCAGGAAATGCAGGGAGCGAGAGATGCCCCGGCGGGTCAGCGACAGGCACAGCGAGGCGGCGGCGGCCGTGGCCGCCGTGACGCCCGGAACCACGTCGAACTTGATGCCTTGCGCCCGCAGCGCGTCCATCTCTTCCGTGGCGCGGCCGAACACCATCGGGTCGCCGCCTTTCAACCGCACCACCACATGCCCGGCCAGCGCCTCTTCCACCAGCAGGCGGCAAATTTCCTGCTGCGGCGCCGCGTGGCGGCCGCAGCGCTTGCCGACATCAATCAGCCTTGCCTGGGGCGCCGCGGCCAAAATCCGCGGATCGACCAGACTGTCATGCAGCACCACGTCGGCCGCCTCCAGCAGGCGCGCCGCTTTCAGCGTCAACAGTTCCGGATCGCCCGGGCCCGCACCGATCAGAAATACGCGTGTGATCTCATTCCGAGGCATGGGGGCCTGTAAAATGAGTTTTTTTCGGCTTGGCAAGGGTCAAGTTGGATTGGTTTAAGTAAGCGGCCGCTTTTTGAAAAAAGCGGCGCAAAAACTTTTGTTACTTTGGGCCTGAGGCGTTGAAACGGCACGGGCCCAAATTAAACAAATTTTTTTGCTTCTTTTTGTTCACAAAAAGAAGCCTTCTCTAAAGCATGACGATTTTAGATCAATCATGCTTACAGCCATGGTTCAGCGCAGCGCCATCGCGCCATTGATCACGCCGCTTTGTGCCATTTCAGAGGCTTGCACAGGTAAAGTCGCATGCCCGCCATGCTCCCGCGCCAGATCTGCCGCGACCATGATGCGCGCCAATTCCGAGACGCTCATTGCCGGTTTCCAACCGAGCACGCGCTCTGCTTTTCCGGCATCGCCAATCAGCGAATCCACCTCGGTCGGGCGATAGAATTGCGGATCGATGCGAATGATCGCCCGCCCGCTGGCGGCGCAGCGGCCGATCTCGGCATCACCCTGCCCTTCCCACTCAATATCGATGCCGGCCGTGGCGAAGGATTGCACGGCGAACTCCCGCACCTTCGAAGTCTTGCCGGTGGCGAGCACATAGGTGTCGGGCTTCTCGGCCTGCAGCATCCGCCACATGCCCTCCACGAACTCGCCGGCGAATCCCCAGTCGCGCGTGGCATCGAGATTCCCGAGCCGCAACTCGCTGTCCCGCCCCAGGCTGATCCGCGCCGCTGCCCTGGAAATCTTGCGGGTCACGAATTCCGTGCCGCGCAACGGCGATTCATGATTGAACAGAATGCCGCAGCACACGAACATGCCGTAAGCCTCGCGGTAATTCACCGCCGACCAGTGCCCGAACAATTTCGCCGTCGCATAGGGGCTGCGCGGATAAAAGGGCGTGGTCTCGCATTGCGGCACCGCCTGCACCTTGCCGAACATTTCCGCCGACGATGCCTGGTAGATTTTGATGTTCCGGTTCACCGTGCGCACCGCTTCCAGCAAATGCAGCGGCCCGAGGCCGGAGATCTGCGCCGTCGCGCTTGGTTCCTTGAACGACACGCCGACAAAACTCTGCGCGCCGAGGTTATAGATCTCATCGGGTTCTATTTCGGTGATGGCGCGGAGATTCGAACCGAAATCGGTGAGGTCATGCTCGACCAGAGAAAAATTCTCATGGTCCAGAACATCCAACTCAGCCAGGCGCCAGAAATTCTGCACGCTGGAGCGGCGATGGCCACCAAACACGCGATAGCCTTTTTGCAGTAACAGCGCGGTGAGATAAGCGCCATCCTGTCCGGAAACGCCGGTGACAAACGCCTTTTTCATGACTCCACCATTTCTTCCATGTTTTCTTTGGATTTAGCATGTTCGGTCCAAAGCTCATCAATCTTGTCGCGGAACTCGGTGCGGAACCGCGCAATGGAGAATCGTTCGGCATGCTTGCGGATCGTCTTCGGATCGAACACGACGCCGGATTTTTCAAAACGGTTCACGGCATGGCAGATCGCCTCGACGCTCTGGGTCCAGAAATGGATTCCCGTCACGCCGTCAATCACCGTCTCGGAGGCGCCGCCGCGGCCGTAGGCGAGCACCGGCGTGCCGCAAGCCTGCGCCTCCAGCGGCGTGATGCCGAAATCCTCCTCGGCGGCGAAAATGAAGGCTTTGGCCTGTTGCATGTGGTGCAGCAGAACGTCATCCGCCTGAAAGCCCAGCACGGTGACATTCGGCCCCGCCGTGCGCTTGACTTCCTGGAATTGCGGCCCGTCGCCGATCACGACCAGGCGCTTGTCCGGCATCTGCGCGAAGGCTTCGACGATCAATGTCACGCGCTTATACGGAACCAGGCGCGACGAGGTGAAGTAATAATCCTCCTTCTCGCCGCCGATCTGGAAATAATCCGTATCCACGCCGGGATAGATGACATCGGAATTCCGGCGATAGGCCTTCCACATCCGCCGGCCGATATATTTCGAACAGGCGATGAAATGATCAACGCCGTTCGCCGTCCTGGTATCCCAGATCCGCGCCAGGTGGAGAAAATAACGGGCGAACAAGCCGCGGAGGTTTTTGTCCAGCTTCTGGTGCCGCAGATATTGGTGCTGCAAATCCCAGGCATAGCGCATCGGCGTATAGCAATAGCTGACATGCAACTGGTCCGGCCCGGTGATCACGCCTTTCGCGACCGCGTGGCTGTTGGAAATGACCAGATCATATCCGGACAAATCGAATTGCTCGACCGCGATCTGCATCAACGGAAAAAAATACCGGTAGATGCTCGGGATAAGTATGAATTTTTGCAGGAAACTGGTCCGGAACGCCTTGCCCATGAACTTGTCACGGTACCGGCCCTTGGTGAAATCGACCAGGCAAAAAAGATCCGCTTCGGGAAACTCCTTCAGCATTTCCGAAAGAACTTTCTCCGACCCCGCGTAAGTCACGAGCCATTCATGGACAAATGCGACCCTCATAGAACCCCCATTTTCTTTCGTCGGCGGGCATGCCCCCATGAAACTCGCTCGTTTTATCGTTCTTAAGCCGTCGTCACGCGGCACGCGTCCTAGAATTTTTCAGAAATTTGTTTTCACAACGTTAAATTCGATTTCGCAATGTCAACGCAACCTTCCCGCGCCGGCCACACCACCATAACGGGAACATTTCCCGCATGGCGGTTCCGCCTTGACCAAACAAAAACCCAAAACCAGGGACGCTTCTGTGCGCACCGCAAATATTCAATTTTTTTTAGGTACTGCAAACATTAAAATCTGACGCAGCCACAAGCGCTTGGCATTTCAAAAAAACCATGAATGCCAAACCAAGGCAGAAGAAACAAGTCTAATTCAAAATTATTTATTGCGCCTTAAAAAGCTGTAAATTTTATCTCAAAAAAACACAGAAACATTCGAAACTTATGCGGAACAATTCAAGTTAAGGTTGCGGCGCCGTTACAGAAAATGCCGCGTACGCCAAATCGGGCGCGCCGAACGGTGTCATCGCCACGATGCCTTGCCCGTGCTGCGTGTAAATGGTCGGGCCGGACAGCCGGTTGGCGTTACGCCACCAGCGTCATGCGCGGTGCCGGCAAATTGATGGCGCCGACCAGCATCCGGACTTCATTGCGCGCGGCGATATGCGAGAGCCCCAGGGCAATGCCCACATTCGCCTCGCGCACATCCATCAGGGTCAGCCCCTGCAGATAAAGCTCGCGGAAAATCACGCGCTCGCCGAACCCTTTCACGGTGCGAAAGCCGATCCGCTTCGCCAGGCTTTCCAGCGTCTCCCCCACGTCGCGCTTGTTGCGCGCCTCGGACGCGGCCAGGCGGTTGCGCATGACGATCCAGTCGATGCGGCCGCGATCGCGGGAAAAACGCTGCTTGCGGGCTTCCCAGACCATTTCCGAATAGATGCTCGGATGGACGATATCGTGCTTCTCCGGCTCCACCTTCGCCAGCATCGAGAAATCGACGAAACTGTCATTAATCGGCGTGATCAGTGTGTCCGCCTGGGAATGGCCGTAGCGCGACAGGAAATTGTCCGCGCCCGGGCAATCGATCACGATCACATCCAGCGCCGCCAGCTCGGCAAAAGCGGCGTCAAAGCGCGCGCGCTCCTCGGCTTCGGCCTCCAGCCGGTGATCCAGCCCGGAGCGATGCACGGCGCGGAATTCCGGCAGAGGCAGCTTCACCTGCCGGGTCTCGACGAACTGGCGCCGGGCGGCCAGCGTGCCGGCCAGCGTGCCCTGCCTGGCATCGAGGTCCATGGCGCCGACGCGGTAGCCGGCGCGCAACAAGGCGACGACGATATGGATGGCGGTCGTGGATTTCCCCGACCCGCCTTTCTCATTGCCGAGCACGATGACATGCGGGCGATGTGCTGCGGTGACACTGGCCATGCGGCGCTCCAACGCGGATAGATAACGGCCCCACACTGCCGGGCCGTTCCGAGTCGTGCCAGAAACCGCCACCGCGCCGCCCATGAAAAATGCCGGAAACCCGTTGATTTCCGGCAAGTTTCATAATGTGCGCCGGGGCCGCCCTGCGGGCGGGCCCGTTATTTGCCGGTCAGAATCCGCTCGAACAACTCCTTCACCGTCGGAATGAAGCCGTTGGAATAGAAATTGTCCGTGGCGAAGCGATAGGCATTATGGCCGGCGAACATCAGATTATGGTCGAGCGCGGCCTCATCGTCGGGCGCGGCATGGGCGATGTCCTGCAGCGTCTTCTGGATGCAGTAGCTGCGCGGATCGGCCTTCTTGCCGTTATCGTACTCCGGGCCTTCCTGGCTCCAGTTGGAGAAGCGGCATTGGCTGAGGCAGCCCATGCAGTTCACCTGGTCCGTGTGGATTTCCTCGGCTTTGGCCGCCCCCACGAAAATCAGCGTGGAATCCGGCGTGCGCAGCGCCTCGGTGAAGCCGGCATCTTCCCAATCCTTCACGCGGGCATAATCGGGCGCGGTGAGATACACCGAGCGCTTGCGCGCGCCGACGCCATATTCCACCAGATGCTCGCCCACCGGCTCCGGCGTGTACGCCACCTGGCGCTCATTGCGGGCGCGCAGTTCCTGGATGAAATCGTTGTTCACCGCCGAGGAATAGAAGCCCGTCGGCGAGAAACGGTTGAGGAACACGTCGCCCGGCTTCAGCGTGCGCAGCCGTTCCTTCCAGCTCGCCGGGATCGGGCTTTCCTTGGTCAGCAGCGGGCGCGTGCCGAACTGGAACGCGACCGGGCCGAGATCCGGATTGTCGATCCAGTCCTCCCACTCCTCCAGCGCCCAGACGCCGCCGGCCATGATGATCGGCGTATCGCCCAGGCCGAACTCACACATGATCTTGCGCAGCGCCAGCACGCGGGGGAACGGATTTTCCGGCTTCGTCGGGTCTTCGCTGTTGGAGAGGCCGTTATGTCCGCCGGCCAGCCAGGGGTCCTCATACACCACGCCGCCGAGCAGGTGCGCCGCCTTGGAGTAAGCGCGCTTCCACAGCGCCGAGAAGGCGCGGCCGGAGGAGACGATCGGGTAATAATGCACGTTGAACTTGGCGGCGATCTCCGCCAGCCGATACGGCATGCCGGCGCCGCAGGTGATGCCGTTCACCAGCCCCTTGGTGCGTTCGAGAATGCCGGTGATCACCCGCTCCGCTCCGCCCATCTCCCAGAGGATGTTGGTATGGATGCGGCCGCGGCCGCCGGAGATGTCATAAGCGCGCTGGGCCTGGGCCACGCCGCCCTCGATCGCATAGGCGATCAGCTCCTCATGGCGGTCGCGGCGCGTCCGGCCCTGATAGACCTGCGGAATCACCCGCCCTTGCGCGTCATAGCTATCGGGATTCACGGCGGAAAACGTGCCGGCTCCACCGCACGCGGCCCAATGGCCGCAGGTGACCCCGTTGGAAACCGCGACGCCCTTGCCCCCTTCGATCAGCGGCAGAATTTCCGTGCCGCCCATCCGGATGGCGTTGATAAGCTTCATTTTACGAAAACCTTAATTCCACCGGGTTCCCCCCGGAAAACGATGCGCGCCCTCTAAAGGCGTTCTATTACCAGATTGACACAGCGCGTGAAGTGGCCTTGGGCGCAAAAGAACGCCACGCGGCTGAAACTCTCGTCATGCCCCCGCGCGGCCCCGGCCCTCGCGCGTCCGGCGATTGGCCCGGCGCTTGCCGCATCTTATAAGGGCACAATGACTCTGAACTTTTCGGAAGAAGAAATCCAGCGTTACGCGCGCCATATCCTGCTCGCCGATGTCGGCGGCACCGGCCAGGCCAAGCTGCGCGCGGCGAAAGTGCTGATCGTCGGCGCCGGCGGGCTGGGTTCGCCGCTGGGCCTGTACCTGGCGGCAGCCGGCGTCGGCACCATCGGCCTGGTCGACCACGACACGCTCGAGCTGTCCAACCTGCAGCGGCAGATCGCCCACAGCACCGAGCGCGTCGGCCACCCCAAGGTCGCCTCGATGGCGGAGGCGATGGCGCGCATCAACCCGCTGGTCAGGATCGAAACGCATGCGCAGCGGCTCGATGAAGGCAATGTCGCCGCCCTGGTGGCGGCGTATGACATCGTCTGCGACGGGACCGATAATTTCACCACGCGCTTTCTGGTGGCCGACGCGTGCGTGGCCGCGAAACGCACGCTGGTCAGCGCCGCCGTGCTGCGCTTCGAGGGGCAGTTGGCCACCTTCAAGCCGCATGCCGACCCCGAGGGCCCTTGCTATCGCTGTCTCTACCCCGAACCGCCGCCGGAAGGGCTGGTGCCGAGCTGCTCGGAGGCCGGCGTGCTCGGCTCCGTGACCGGCGTGATGGGCACGCTGCAAGCGACCGAGGTGCTGAAGGAGATTTGCGGCATCGGCCAGTCGATGTCCGGCTGGCTTCTGGTCTGGGATGCCTTGCGCATGGAATTCCGCAAAATCCGCCTGAGAAAGGATCCGTCATGCGCCGTCTGCGGATAGAGCAAGAGAGCAACCTGCCGGCCGTACGGAAGGTCCCGGCACACCGCGCCGCGCGGTACGGCCTGAGGAGCGGCGCGCTCGGCCTGCTGCTGCTCTGCGGCTGGACCGCCGCCCCACAAGGCACGGGTCCGGGCCCGGCGATCGGCGTCTCGACGAAACTGCCGGTGCCGCGCTTCGTCTCGCTGCGCTCCAACCAGGTGAATTTCCGCGCCGGTCCCGGTTTCCAATATCCGGTCACATGGACCTATGAGCGCGCGGCCCTGCCGGTGGAAGTGATCGGCGAGTTCGACGTGTGGCGCCAGGTGCTGGCGCCGGATGGCGGCACCGGCTGGGTACATGAAGCAACAATTCGAGCGCGCCGCACCTTCATCGTCACCGCGCCCCAGGCGCGCTTGCGCCGGGCTCCCGATGAAGATTCGGGCATTGTCGCGTATCTCGACCAGGGCGTCAGCGGGGATCTTTTAAGCTGCGACTCGGACAGCGATTTCTGCCGGGTTTCCGCCGCCCACGAAACCGGCTATCTGGCGCGCGCGGATTTTTGGGGCGCTTTTCCCGGTGAGTCGGTCAAATAGCCGCCATTCAGGCTTCCGGGGCATTACAACCTTAAGTAATTAATTAGTTTTCCACAGAAAACGACTCGGATCTTCGCCCCTACATATTGCGAGCAACTCGCCCTCCTTATACTTTATCTAGTAGTCAGGATGAAGGAGGGCGGCGGTATGGAGTGGACGGAAGAGGCGATTGCCAAATTACGGACGCTGTGGGCCGAAGGCTTGTCGACGGCGGAAATCGGGCGCCGCCTGAACATTTCCAAGAACGCCGTGGTCGGCAAGGCGCATCGCCTGAGCCTGCCGCCGCGCCCCTCGCCGATCCGCCGCACGGAAGGCCAGAGCGCGGCGCGGCCGAGCGCGCCCAAGCGCACGCAGGGTCCGACCTTGCCGCCCCTTTCCGCCTCGATCGGCAGCCCCATGCCGGCCTTGCGGGCGATCATGCCGACGCCGAAATCCACCCCGCGCGCGACCCCGTGCTGCTGGCCGATCGGCGAGCCGGGCAAACCCAGCTTTCATTTCTGCAATGCAGCGGCCGCTTCCGGCAAACCTTATTGCGAAGAACATGCGGCGATCGCCTATGTGCGCCTGCGTGACCGCCGGGAAGACGCCGCTTAAATTCCCGCCGCCGCACAGGCGCGATAGCGCCGTGCGGGCATAAGGCAATGGCATGATTGATTTAAAGCGATCATGCCCGCGAGAAAGAAAACCGCTGCGTGCCGTCCTCCGGTGCGATTGCGGTTTTTTGGTTTTCTGAACATCGCCCGCGGCGCGCATCCGATAACGCGGAATTCAAAACGCCGCTGCAATGCAGCACATGTTTGCAATTGATGTTTCCGCTCGTTGCGTTTAATTACACGCCGTCGGCGGAACGCGCCGGCATCAATAATGACCCGACCCGGGATCAACCCGGCATGAGAGGTGTCGAATGGAAACGACTCAAGACGATAAATCAAGGCAAGAGAAACCGCATACCGGCATCGTCAAATGGTTCAATCCCGGCAAGGGTTATGGATTCATCGCGCCCGACGCTGGCGGTGACGATATTTTCGTGCATATCAGCGCCGTCCAACATGCTGGTCTGCGCAAGTTGAATGAAGGCGAGCGCGTGCGTTTTTCGCTGCAGCAACGCGAAGGCCGCGTCGCCGCGATCGGCATCGAACGCCTGCATTAGACTTTTCCGCCGCGCCATCTGATATATCCGCCTGAGTTCAAGACTCAGGCATGGGGCAGTCAGCATGGCGCGGAATTTAACAGGTTTGGCAACACAGAATGACGGCACGACCGCCGGCGCTCTGCCGCTCTATGCGGTGCGTCCTGGCGGCGTGGACGCGTTACTGAGTTGCCTGCCCGCTGCGCATGCGGCGCAGATTCGGCTGCATGGTTTTTCCGGCGCCCTTGGCCAAATGGTGTTGTTGCCCGGCGCGGATGCGATTCCGGCCGGGGCGGTGTTCGGCCTCGGCGACGGGCCGGCAGTACATGCGTTCGGCGCCGCCGCCACTTCCCTGCCGGCGGATTATGCCTGGATGCCGCAACCGGGCGATTATCACGCCGATGACGCCGCACTCGGCTTCCTGCTCGGGGCCTACCGGTTCGACCAACTCAAAAGCCAGAAAAAACCCATCGCTTTGCTGGCGGCGGCCGCCGCCACGCCGCGCGTACGGGCGGTCGCCGAGGCGATCTGCCTGGCCCGCGACCTCATCAACACCCCCGCCAATCTGCTCGGCCCGCAAGACCTCGCCGACGCGGCAATGGATGTGGCGGCGCGGTTCGCCGCCACATCCTCGCGCATCAACGGGGCAGCGCTGCAAAAACGCTTCCCCGCCATGGCAGCGGTCGGCGCCGGCTCGGAACGTCCGCCTGAAGCCGTGCTGATCGAATGGCAAGGCTCGCATGCCGGCACGGACGCGCCTTTGATCTCACTGTGCGGCAAAGGCGTGTGTTTCGACACTGGCGGCTACGATCTCAAGCCGAGTGCTGGAATGCTGCGCATGAAGAAAGACATGGGCGGTGCTGCCATCATGCTCGGCCTCGCCCAGGCGGTGATGGCGCTCGACCTCCCAGTGCGGCTGAAACTGCGCCTTGGCTGCGTCGAGAACAGCATCTCCGGCCGCGCCATGCGACCCTCCGACGTGTTGACGACCCAAACCGGCCTGACCGTGGAAGTCGGCAACACCGATGCGGAAGGACGGCTGGTGCTGTGCGACCTGCTCGCCGAGGCATCGATAGACAATCCAGATTGGCTGATAGACGCAGCCACTTTAACGGGCGCGGCAAGGGTCGCGCTGGGTCCGGATCTGCCGGCAATTTTCTGTACAAATGATGAATTATCCGCAACGATTCTGGCCGCGGGTCAGGCCGTTCACGACCCGCTCTGGCGCCTGCCCTTGTTCGACGGATATGAGAACTGGATCGACAGCCCGGTCGCCGACCTCAACAGCGTGGCCAGCAAGCCGATGGCGGGCGCAATCGTTGCCGCCTTATTTCTCAAACGTTTCGTAGGCAAAAACATCGCCTGGGCGCATCTGGACGTCTATGCCTGGAACGATTCTACCCGCCCCGGACGACCGGAGGGGGGGGAAGCGCAGGCCTTGCGGGCCCTCCTCGCGGCGATTGAAAATCGGTGCGCCTGAGGTCCCTGCATATAGGTCCGGGAGTGTTTGCATCCGTAATGTTACCATGAGTTGCAATGTTTTCATCTTTCAACGGCTTGTGCGCAATGGCACGGGCGAATAACTACCAAGGCCTTGTTGTTTTTTAAGCAAAGGCGCTTCTCCCCTCGCGACTGGACCAACCCCGCATCATTACCCCAGCAGATCGTATGTTCGGATTTGTTTGCCGCCTTGATGCCCGGCTGATCGAACCGGATACATATCCAATATGAATATTATCCATATCGAGAGCGGAGCGACTTTGCAAAAAACGGCATTGTCGTTTTCTAGGACTGAAGGATTTAAGACTATGGCAGCGCAGCTCTCTTCCGATCAGCTTGTCGGCATTCTTCGCGACACGGTCGTCTCTCTCGTGCGCCGCGACGGCGTTGATCTCTCCGCCCGACAACTCGGTGTGTTCCTCACCTGCTACCTCAACGAAGGCGGCCATACGGTGCGCGGCTTGGCGCAGGATTTGAACGTGTCCAAGCCGGCCATTACCCGCGCCCTGGACCGCCTGACGGAGCTGGACTTCGTGCGCCGCAAAGTTGACCCCGCGGACCGCCGCAGCGTGCTGGTTCAGCGCACGGTCAAAGGGGCTGCTTTCCTGCGCGAAACCCGCCATATCATGAGCGATGCCCTCAGCGCCAACAAGACCGAAGCGGCCAGCCGCCGCGTCGCGAGCTAGCATTTCCACCCTGCTTTGCCGCGCCCTGGGCGCGGCAGCATTGATGTCGGTGTTGTGGGCGGGAGCGCCGGCTGCGGCGCAACCGGCGCAGCCATTGGCTCTGACCGCCGCCGACCAGGCGCTGGTCGCGCAGGTCGAAGCCTATCTCAACGACCAGAAAGGCCTGACCGCGGATTTCCTGCAGGTCGCCTCCGACGGGTCCACGCGCACCGGCAAGGCCTGGCTGGAGCGCCCGGGGAAAATGCGCTTCGAATACGCCCCGCCCGACCCGCAGCTGCTGGTGGCAGGCTTCGGATTGCTCGTTTATCACGATCCTGACCTTGACCAGACCACCAACATCCCGCTGGAAAGCACGCCGCTTGGCATTTTGCTCGCCAAGCGTGTCGACCTCACCTCGGGCAATGTGGTCATCACCAACATCCAGCAGCAGCCGGGCGAGGATGATATCACCCTGGTCCGCAAAGGCCGGGAAGCGGCCGGCAGCCTCACCTTGTCGTTCAGCACCGACCCGCTGGCGTTGCGGCAATGGGTGGTGAATGATGCACAGGGAAGGCAGACCCGCGTCACCCTGTACAATGTGAAGCCAGGCGGCCCCTATCCGAACGCGCTGTTCGAGTACAGCACAGGCAACACACCGATCAGTCCCGGCGGGTAGGATAGAAAAAGAAAGCGCTATTTTTTGTTAGTTTGAGCCGTGCGGGTTTCACCGCCACCGGCCCGGTTTCAAAAAAGTTTTTGCGCCGCTTTTTTCAAAAAGCGGCCACTTTCTTAAACCCGCAAGTCGTGCTCTAGGACTGGCGCCATGCAAATCACCATCGCCACCTGGAACATCAATTCGCTGCGTTTGCGGCAAAGCCTGCTGAACCATGTGATGGACGGGCTCAAGCCCGACATCATCTGCCTGCAGGAAACCAAGGTTCCGGACGAGCTGTTTCCGGAAGCCGTCGCCGACACCATCGGCTTTCCCCACGTGCTGAAGCGCGGCATGAAAAGCTATAACGGCGTGGCCATTCTTTCGCGCTTCCCGCTCACGGTGGTGGATGACACGCCCGACTGGTGCGCCAAGAACGATTGCCGGCATCTCGCCGCACAAGTTAGTGCGCATGGCACCCTACTTACCGTTCATAACTTCTACGTCCCCGCCGGCGGCGACATCCCCGACCGCGAACAGAACCCCAAATTCGCCCATAAGCTCGACTTCATCGAAGAAGCGCGCGCGCATTTCGCCGCCTACCCGCCGGTGCGCGCGGTGCTGGTCGGCGACCTCAACATCGCGCCGCTGGAACATGACGTGTGGAGCCACAAGCAACTGCTCGACGTCGTCAGTCATACGCCGGTGGAAACCGCAGGGCTGAACGCCTGGATGGCGCAAGGCTTTGTCGACGCCGTGCGGCATTTCGTGCCGGCCGACCAGAAACTCTACACCTGGTGGTCCTATCGCAACCGCGACTGGGCGGCCTCGAATCGCGGGCGCCGGCTGGACCATGCCTGGGTCACGAAAGACCTCGTCAGTGGCCTGCAAGGCTACAAGATTCTGAAGGAAGCGCGGGACTGGGAGCAGCCGTCGGATCACGTGCCGGTCGGCATCACGCTCTCGATTTAGGAAAGACGTAAGAAAGTAGCCGCTTTTTGAAAAAAGCGGCGCAAAAACTTTTGTTTACGCTGGGCCATGGGCGTTGGCGCTGACGTAGCCTGAGGCCCAGCGTAATAAAGTTTTTTTGCTACTTTTTGTTCACAAAAAGTAGCGCTTACTTTCTTCCCTCCTAAGGCGTGGAAATTTTCCACCCCGTCAGGGTCGGCTCGCAGAACAGCGGCACGCCGTTCGGGGTCAGCCCTTCCTTGGTCAGGCCCATCAGGTCGCGGATGGCGCGGAAGATCCCGCCATGCGCGACGATCAGCAGTGGCCCCGGCAGGGCCAGAACCCTGGTCATCGCCGCCTCGGCGCGGATTGTCAGCGCGGCGAAACTCTCCGCGCCCTCGGGCGTCGCCCTTCCTTCCATCCATTCGGTGAACCAGGGCTGCAGCGGCTTACCCTCCATGCCGCCGAACACCACCTCGCGCAAATCCGGTTCGTAGCTCACCGGCAGGTTCAGCGCGGTGTTGACGATTTCCGTGGTCTGGCGCGTACGCAGCATCGGCGAGGAGACGATGGCGGCAATCCCCTGCCCCACCAGCAGCGGCCCGGCCGCCTCCGCCTGCGCCCGGCCATTTTCGTTCAGGGGCATTTCGATCGCGCCCTGGCTCCACCCTTTGGCATTGTAATCCGTCTCGCCGTGCCGGAGATACCAGAACGGCGTGTGCGGCAACGGCATCTCTTAAACCAGCCCCTCGGCCTTCAACATCCTGGCGGTCGCCGGGCGGGCCAGCAACCGGTCGAGATGCGCCTCGAAATTGGCCGGAAGCTGAATCTTGGCGCGGTTGCGCGCCCAATATTCCAGGAAGAACAACGCCCCCTCGACGATGGAGAATTTCCCGAGGATGTAATCCTGCTCCCCGAGCACCGGCGCGAGAAGGTCGAAGGCTTTGACGATCATCTCCTTGCCGGTCTGCTTCACCCACTCCTCATCCGCGGCGGGGGCGAAATTCGTGGGACGGAAAATGCGCGTGAAGCCGCGCATATGCACGGTGGCGATCAGGTAATCGAGCAGTTCCAGCGCCCGCGCCTCGGCGTCCAGGCCCGCCGGCAGCAGGCCGGCGGCCGGCTTGGCGCGCGCGAGATATAGGGCGATGGCGGGGAATTCGGTCAGATAGCTGCCATCGTCACGCTGCAGCACCGGGACCTTGGATTTCGGGTTGATCTCGACGAAGGGCGCCTTGTATTGCGCGCCGCTGGCGAAATCGACTTTCTCCAACTGGTAAGGCTCGCCGATCTCTTCGAGCAACAAATGAATACCCATCGAGCAGGCGTTCGGCGCGTAGAAGAGTTTCATGACGGTCCTTCCCTTGGAAAAAATTCCCTTGATGAACCGTCTCTAAGCCAGCTTTTTAGGAAAAGGAAAGAGGCCGCTTTTCCTCACGCCGGGCCTGAGGCGTTGAAACCCCACGGGCCCAGCATAAAAAAGTTTTTTGCTTCTTTTTTTCAAAAAAGAAGCGCTTGCTTCCTTTAATCGAACAGCGAGCTAACCGAGCTTTCCGTCGAAATGCGGCGCATCGCCTCGGCCAGCAGCGGGGCGATGGAAAGCTGGCGCACATTATGCGCCAGCCGCACCGCTTCGGTGGCGGCGATGGAATCGGTGATGGTCAGCATCTCGATCGGCGACGCAGCGATGCGCGCCACGGCGCCGCCGGAGAGCACGCCATGGCTCACATACACGCTCACTGAGCGCGCGCCGTCGGCCAGCAAGGCTTCGGCCGCGTTGCACAGCGTGCCGCCGGAATCGACGATGTCGTCGACGATGATGCAGTCCCGCCCCTCAACCTCACCGATGATGTTCATCACCTCGGAGACCCCGGCGCGCTCGCGGCGCTTGTCGATGATGGCGAGGTCGGCATTCAAGCGGCGGGCGATGATGCGCGCACGCAGCACGCCGCCGACGTCCGGGCTGACGATCATGATGTTGCGGCCGGCGAAACGCTCCTCGATGTCGCGCGAGAAGAGCGGTGCCGCCGGCAAATTGTCGACCGGAATGTCGAAGAACCCCTGGATCTGCCCGGCATGCAGATCCATGGTCAGCACGCGGTTGGCGCCGGCCTCGGTGATCAGGTTGGCGACCAGCTTGGCGGAAATCGGCGTGCGCGGGCCGGATTTCCGGTCCTGCCTGGCATAGCCGAAATAAGGGATCACCGGCGTGATGCGGCGGGCGGAGCCACGGCGCAACGCGTCCAAAGTGATCAGCAGCTCCATGAGATTATCGTTGGTCGGGTACGAGGTGGACTGGATGACGAACACATCCTCCCCGCGCACATTCTCATGAATTTCGACGAAAACCTCCATGTCGGCGAAGCGCCGCACCGAAGCGCGGGCCAGCGGGAGGTTCAAACCGGCGGCCACAGCCTCTGCCAGCGGGCGGTTGCTGTTGCAGGCAACAATTTTCATGAGGTCGGCTTTCCGGTTAGTCGGGTCAGTTGGAGTCGGCGCGGTTTAGCAACCGAACTGCCATCTGTCCATTAAGCTGAAAGCTCGCGGGACCGGTCGGTCGCCGCCTGGATGGCCTCGCGGAAAATTTTCGGCCAGCCGTCGTCCGCGCGCAACACTGCCAGGGCCCGCTCGGTAGTGCCTTTGGGCGAGGTCACGGCGATGCGCAGATCCGCCGCATCCTCCTCCGAGGCCGCCAGCAAGGCGGCGGAGCCGATCACCGTCTGGCGCGCCATCTGGCGTGCCAGAGCCGGCGGCAAGCCCTGGTCCAGCCCGGCCTGCTCCAGCAATTCGGTCAATAGAAACACATAGGCCGGGCCGCCGCCGGAGATCGCCGTCACCGGGTCGAGCAGGTCTTCCGCCGCGACCCAGGCGCATGCGCCGGTCGCGGTCAACAGAGCCTGCGCCAGCTCTTTTTGCCGGTCCGAGACATGGGCGCCGCTCACGGCCACGGTGATGCCCTGGCGCACGGCGGCCGGCGTGTTCGGCATGGCGCGCACGATGGCGGCCTTGACCCCCAGCATGGCGCCGATCGCATGGATGGTTTTGCCGGCCATGATGGAAATGAACACTGCATGGCCGGCGAAGCGCGCATAAGAAGGCAGAACTTCCGCCGCCATTTGCGGCTTGACCGCCAGGACCACCGCCTCCGGCACGAAGCCGGCGGGAATGTCGGCCACGGAGGCCACCACGGTCACGCCGTCGCCGGCCAGAGAGGCAGCGCCGGGGGCCGGGTCGACCACCACGGCGGCGCTGCACCCTTGTTCGCGCCAGCCGGCGAGCATGGCACCGCCCATCCGGCCGCCGCCGATGAGAAGAAGAGAAGGAAGGCTTGTTGTCATGACATGGGATATGTCACGCTTCGCCGACACACTCCAGCATCGCCGCCTCCAGAGCCTCAGCCGGCGACTTGCCGCCCCAGAGCACGAACTGGAAGGCCGGAAAGAAGCGCTCGCATTCGGTCAGCGCGATGTCGACCAGATCCTCGATCGATTCCGCCGACGCGCTGGGCGTGCCCCGCAACAGCACCGAATGCCGGTAGATCGGCATGCCGGTCTCCTCATCCATGCCGAAATGCCCGATCCAGAGCCTTTCATTCGCCTTGGCGAGCAGCTCAAACAGGGCCGAATTCCGCTTCGCCGGCGCCTTCAGATCGAACGCGCAGGAGAAATGCATCACAGAAATTTCCGTGGACCAGCAGAAATACAGGCCGTAATCGCACCATTTGCCGGGTGCCTGCGCCGCCATGTCCGACTCTGAACGGCGATCAAAGGCCCAGTCATTGGCGGAAATCACCTGCTCGACCAGGTCGAGCGGATTGGCGATGGGCGTGTCGTAGGAGAGGGTGAGACTCGACATAGCTGTCTCCTTGTCCAAAATAGAGACGAAAGTGTGGAAACCCGACTCTAGCTTTGGTGTCCGAATCGCGTTCCCACCACGACTCCTAGTCTACCGGGTTTTCCCGAGACACCGCAATGCGAAGTTCCCGCAAGGAAAATCCACATCCCAGGCAGCAATGTTTCCCACCGATAAAATGGAAGCGATAGCAGACAGACAAGGGGAAGTGCTTCTTTTTTGAAAAAAAGAAGCAAAAAACTTTTTAAAACCGGGCCCATGCGGTTTCAACGCCACCGGCCCAGTTTCAAAAAAGTTTTTGCGGCGCTTTTTTCAAAAAGCGCCTGCTTTCTTCATCTCAGCGCCGCAGGATCGAGCGGCCGGCGAAGCGCGCCACCGGCCCGAGTTCGGCTTCGATGCGCAGGAGCTGGTTGTATTTCGCGGTACGGTCGGAGCGCGCCAGCGAGCCGGTCTTGATCTGCCCGCAATTGGTCGCGACCGCGAGATCGGCGATGGTGGCGTCCTCGGTCTCGCCGGAGCGGTGCGACATCACGGCGGTGAAGCCGGCGCGATGCGCGATGTCCACGGCCTCCAGCGTCTCGGTCAGCGTGCCGATCTGGTTCACCTTCACCAGAATCGAGTTGCCGGTGCCGGCCGCGATGCCGCGACGCAGCCGCGCCGGGTTGGTGACGAACAGATCGTCGCCAACGAGCTGGATCTTGCCGCCCAGCCGGTCGGTGAGCAGCTTCCAGCCTTCCCAGTCATCTTCCGCGCAACCGTCCTCGATCGAGCTGATCGGATAGCGGGCGGCGAGATCGGCCAGGTAATCCACCATCCCGGCGGCGTCGAATTTCCGCCCCTCGCCCTCGAGGTTATAAACGCCGTTGGCGAAGAATTCCGTGGCCGCACAGTCCAGGGCGAAGGTCACGTCGTCGCCCGGCTTGTAGCCGGCGCGCTCGCAGGCCTTGGCAATGAAGCCCAACGCCTCGTCCGCTGATTTCAGTCCCGGCGCGAAACCGCCTTCGTCACCCACATTGGTGTTGTGGCCGGCTTCGGAGAGCGCCTTTTTCAAGGTGTGGAAAATTTCCGCGCCGATGCGCACGGCTTCCGCGAGAGACGCGGCGCCGACCGGCTGGACCATGAATTCCTGAATGTCGATCGGGTTGTCGGCATGCTTGCCGCCATTGACGATGTTCATCATCGGCACCGGCAGGGTGCGAGCGCCGACGCCGCCGACATAGCGGTAGAGCGGCATGCCGTTATCCTCCGCCGCCGCCTTGGCCAGCGCCAGAGACACGCCGAGAATGGCATTGGCACCGAGGCGCGCCTTGTTGGGCGTGCCGTCCAGGTCGATCATGATATTGTCGATGGCGATCTGCTGCTCGGCATCCATGCCGCCGATCGCGTCGAGAATCTCGGTCTCCACCGCGGCGATCGCGTTGCGCACACCCTTGCCGCCATAGCGGGATTTGTCGCCATCGCGCAGTTCCACCGCCTCGTGCGCACCGGTCGACGCGCCGGACGGCACAGCGGCCCGGCCGAAAGCACCGGACTCCAGCAACACATCAACTTCGATCGTGGGATTGCCACGGCTATCGAGAATTTCGCGGGCAGTGATATCGGCAATGGCTGACATGGGCGTGCTCCTTCGGTTCGAAGTCGAGGTAAACCACGGTTTTACCTGAGGCAAGGCCGCGCGCGCCGGTGCGCGGCCAGCGAGCCGGGGGCGGCGAAACCGGCATGGCCCTGGCGCGGCGCGATGTTTTGCTGTTTTTTAGTCACCAAAAAGACGCCTTGCCCGGCGCAAGCCGGTGCACAATCAATCTAACGCAATCCTGTTTTAACGATTATCATAGGGACCGGAACCACCGGAGAATACCGCAATGAGCACACATCATTTGCCGGCATCGCCGCAAACCGTCAGCTTCGGGATTTTTGACGCCGCCATCCCGCCCGTCCTCACCGTTGCCTCCGGCGATACCGTGACGGTCGAGACCGTCTCCGGCGGCAGCTTGAATCTGGACCAGGTCCCGTTCGACGTGCCGCAGGCGCTGCGCGAAATCCAGGCGGCAAAGCTGCCCCGCATCGGCCCGCATCTCATGACCGGACCAATCGCCATCGCCAACGCCATGCCGGGCGACATGCTGGAAGTACGGATCGACGCCGTGGAGCCCGGCGCCGATTGGGGCTGGACCGCGGTGCTGCCAATGCTGGGCACGCTGCCGCAGGAATATTATCACCGCGACATCTCCTTCATCGGCGTGGACCGCGCGGCCCGCACCGCCCAGCTCCCCTGGGGCCCCGTCCTGCCGCTCACGCCGTTCTTCGGCGTGATGGGCGTCGCGCCGGCCCCCGTGCTCGGCCCGCTCTCCAGCAAGGAGCCGCGGAGTTTCGGCGGCAATATCGACAACAAGGAGCTGGTCGCGGGCAGCACGCTGTTCCTGCCCGTCTTCGTCCCCGGCGCGCATTTCTTCGCCGGCGACGGCCACGGCATGCAGGGCGACGGCGAAGTATGCATCACCGCGCTGGAAATGTGCCTGACCGGCACCTTCACCTTCATCCTGCACAAGCACACCGACCCGGGCCTGAAGAGCTTCCTTTACCCGCGCGCGGAAACGCCGACGCATTACATCAGCATGGGCATGCACGAGGACCTCGACGAGGCCATGCGCATCGCCCTGCGCGAAATGATCGCCTTCATTTGCAGCCGCAGCGACCTGACCCCGGTGGAGGCCTACAAAACCTGCTCCATGGCCGTGGATTTCCACGTGACGCAGACGGTGAACGGCGAGAAAGGCGTGCACGGCATGCTGCGCAAGGGGCTTATTTTCTGAAAGGAAGAAGGAAGAAAGTGAGTGGCCGCTTTTTAAAAAAAGCGGCGCAAAAACTTTTGTTTACGCTGGGCTATGGGCGTTGTCAGCGACAAAGCCCATAGCCCAGGTTTAAAAAAGTTTTTTGCTTCTTTTTTTCAAAAAAAAGCGCTTCCTTTCATTATCCTTCTTCCTGCTTCGGCACATTCGGACCGTACACGGCGCCGAACTGCTCCAGCGCCGCCTGCACCTCCGCGTCGCTCAGCAGCACCGGCCCGCCCGCCGCCAAGGACAGCACATATTGCTCCGCCAGCGCCTCCAGCTCGTTCGCGGCCGCCAGCGCGCTTTCGACGTCCTTGCCCACCGCCAGCCCGCCATGGTTGGCCATCAGGCAGGCGGTACGGCCTTCCAGCGCCGCCAGCACATTGGCGGAGAGTTCCGCGGTGCCGAACAAAGCGTAGGGCGCGCAGCGCACCGGCGCACCGCCGAACCGCGCGATCATGTAATGGCAGGCCGGGATTTCCTTGCGCGCCATCGAGAGCGCCGTGGTGTACGGCGCGTGATGATGCACCACCGCCCCCAACTCCGGCCGGGCGGCCAGAATGTCGAGATGAAAGCGCCATTCCGAGGAAGGGCGATAGCGGCCGCGATAGGCGCCGTAATCGCCGCCGGTGAGCAGCAGCGGGATCATCTCCGGCATCAGCGTGTCATAAGGCACGGCCGAAGGGGTGATGAGAATGCCATCCGCCGTGCGCAGGCTGAGATTGCCCGACGTGCCTTGCGCCAGGCCAAGGGCAGCCATTTTTTGCGCGGCGGCGATGAGGGTTTTGCGGTCGTCCATGCCTTGGTCCGTACGCCAGCCGCGAGGAGGAAGAAAGTGGCCGCTTTTTGAAAAAAGCGGCACCAAAAACTTTTGTTATGCTGGGCCTGGGACCGCGTCTCCGACAACGCCCATGGCCCAGCATAATAAAGTTTTTTTGCTACTTTTTGTTCACAAAAAGTAGCGCTTGCTTTCTTGGATTTTTGCTCAGTCAGGGGTTTCCTTTTGACTCGATTGCGCAATATCCTTCGCCGCAATGACAAGGGAGGCAAAAATACACCGGCGCGGGGTCATTTTCGGCCTGCTCGGGCTCGGCGGCTGTGCGGTGCTGGCGCCGCCGGGCACGCATCTGCCCAGCCTGCCGCGCGAGGCCAGCGGCCCCTATCGGCTCGGCGCGGGAGATACGCTGCTCATTCGCGTCTATGACCAGCCCCAGCTCTCGGGCCCGTTTTCCGTCAATGACAGCGGCAATGTCGATCTGCCGCTGCTCGGCTCGATTCCGGCCGCCGGCCTCGGCACCGGCCAGCTCGCTTCCGCCGTCGCCCGGTCGCTGCAAGACAGCCATCTGATCCTTCACCCGAGCGTCGCCGTGGAGGTCGTCAGCTACCGGCCCTTTTACATTCTGGGCGAGGTCAGCCGGCCCGGCCAGTACTCATTCCGTCCGGACATGACCGTCCTGACCGCAGTTTCCATCGCCGGCGGCTTCACGGACCGGGCGGTGGAAAGCTATGTAGGGGTCACGCGCGATAATGGCAGCACCCCTGCCGAGTATCGCGCTCCTCTTTTTGCACTGGCGCAACCCGGCGATGTCATTACCGTCTTTGAGCGTAGGTTCTAAAACCGGGCCCGTCCGGGTCGTCCTTTTCAACCTCGCAATTCTCAGCGCGGGTTTCGTCACCTTTCTGAACATGTGGTGCACCCAGTCCATCCTGCCGGTGCTGGCCGCCACTTTCCACATCCCCGAGGCCCGCACCAGCCTCACCGTCACCGCGCCTCTGGTCGCCACGGCCATGATGGCGCCGCTCATCGGCGCGATTTCCGACCGATTCGGCCGAAAAAAATTCATCTACGGCGCCGGGCTGGTGCTGGTGCTGCCCACCCTGCTGGCCGCCACCGCGCAAAGTTTCGACCTGTTCGTGCTGTGCCGCTTTCTCCAGGGCCTGACCCTGCCATTCATTTTCGCCATCACCGTCGCTTATATCGGCGAGGAAACCTCCGGCCCGGCGACGGCGCGGCTCGCCGGCACCTATATGTCGGGGACGATTTTCGGCGGCTTCTCCGGCCGGTTGATCACCGGTTTCGTGACCTCCGAATATGGCTGGCGGACGGCCCTCGTCGTCATCGCCATCCTCACTTTGCTGATCAGCCTGGCCGTTGCCGCGCTCCTGCCCCGGGAACAGAAATTCCGGCCGCTCTTCGGCATCGGCCGGGCGATGGCCTCCTTCCCGCTGCATTTGTCCAACCCGCGTTTGCTCGCCACCTTCACCGTCGGCTTCGGCGTTCTGTTCAGCCTGGTCGCGGTGTTCACCTACATCAATTTCCGCCTTGCCGCCGCCCCTTATGCCCTGGGGCCGGCGGCGCTGAGCGGGATTTTCATCGTCTATCTCGGCGGCGTGGTGATCAGCCCGATCGCCGCGCGCCTGAGCAACCGTTTCGGCCGCCGGGTGGTGATGGCCAGCGCCGTGCCGCTGATCCTGGCCGGATTGGCGCTCACTTTGGCGCGGCCGCTGCCGCTCATCGTGCTGGGGCTGCTGCTGGTTTGTTCCGCGATCTTCATGCAGCAGACCCTCGCCACCGCCTTTGTCAGCACGGTGGCGCAGACGGCAAAATCCACCGCGGTCGGGCTGTATGTGACGTTCTATTATGTCGGCGGCAGCTTCGGCGGCTTCGTGCCCGCCGGCCTCTGGCGCGACTATGGCTGGCCGGGCTGCGTCGCCATCGTCATCGCCATGCAGATCGTGATGCTGGCGGTGATGCTGCGGTTCTGGCGGCCGCCGGGCTTTGTCCGCGACACAGCCCATGACCCAGCATAAAAAAAGTTTTTGCGGCGCTTTTTTCAAAAAGCGCCTGCTTTCTTTTTGCTGCTTCTAACGAAACGTCACCGCCTGCCCCGCCGGCGCGCCCGCCACGGCACCGTCGCGCATCACGACCTTGCCACGCACGATGGTTGCCACCGGCCAGCCGGTGCATGTCACCCCGTCGAACGGTGTCCAGCCGCATTGGCTGGCGATCCAGGCATTTTCGATCCGCTTTGTCGCCTGCAAATCGACGATCGAGAAATCGGCGTCGTAGCCGGTGGAAATCCGCCCCTTGGCCACCGCGCCATAGATCCGCGCCGGTCCCGCCGCCATCAGGTCCACCATCCGTGCCAGAGATAATTTGCCGGCGGCCACCTGGGTCAGCATCATCGGCAGCAACGTCTGGACGCCGGTCAGCCCGGCGGCGCAGTCTGGCCAGGGTTTCTCCTTGGCGGCGCGCGGGTGCGGCGCGTGATCCGAGCCGATCGTGTCCACCGTGCCGTCGGCCACCGCCGCCCAGGCGGCGTGCAGATGCCGCTCATCGCGCAGCGGCGGGTTCATCACCCCATAGGCACCGAGCCGCTCGTAAACGTCCGGAGCGGATTGTACGAGATGGTTCAGCAGCACTTCGACGCTCATGAGGTCCTTGTGCGCCTTCAGGTAATCCAATTCCTCGGCGGTCGAGACATGCAGGATATGCCCTTTGCGCCCGGTCTTGCGCGCCAGGGCGGTGATCCGCCGCGTGCCGAGGAACGCGCATTCCACGTCGCGCCAGACCGCGTGGCTGCTGTAGGGATCGCCCGATTTGAACAGCGGCTTGCGTTCCTGCAGGCGGAACTCGTCCTCGGAATGGAAGGCGATGCGCCGCCGCCCGCTGCGCATCACGCGCTCGATGCTGGCATCGTCCTCGACCAGCAGATTGCCCGTCGAGGAGCCCGCGAAGACTTTCACCGCGCAGACGCCCGGCAGCGTCTCCAGCGTGCCGAGCTCGTCGGCATTCTCCTTGGTCGCGCCAACATAAATGCCGACATCGCAGAAAGCGTGACCAGGGATGTAATCATGCTTGGCGGTGAGTGTGGCGGCATCGGTCGCGGCCGGGTTGGTGTTGGGCATATCGAACACGGCGGTCACTCCGCCCAGCACCGCGCCGCGCGTGCCCGAGCGCATATCCTCGACGCCGGCCACACCGCCCTGCCCGCCATCGCGGAAATGCACATGCGGGTCGATGATCCCCGGCAGCACATGCAGGTTGGCAGCGTCGAAGATTTCCGCCGCGGGGCCGAGCCCGGTGCCGATCGCGGCGATGCGCCCGCCGGTCACGCCGATATCCGCCCGCACCTCTCCCCAGGGGAGAACCACGGTGCCGTTCCGCAGCAACAGATCAAAACTCATATGAACCCCCAAGGTTTGAAACGATATCGGCCGTCCTGAGCGGCGCGGCATCGAGCAGGTTCCGCGCCGCCGCCAGAACGGTTTCCAGCGCCAACCCCTCCATCGGCGCGTCCCCGGCCGGGCCGGGCGCGACGGCGATGGCGGTGCGCAGCCCCGCCGGGGCATATTCATCGGCCCGGGACCGGCCGAACAGGCCCAGCGTCGGCGTGCCGGCCGCGGCGGCAATATGCATCAGCCCGGAATCGTTGCCGATGAAAATTTGGCACCGCCGCAAGCAGGCGGCCACTTGCGCCAGGCTCAGCGAGCCGACCAGATCGATCGCGCCGGGGAGTGCGGCCAGCACCGGCGCCGCCCGCGCCCGCTCCGCCTCGCCCGGCCCGGCGAACACCGCCGCCCGCGCCCCGGGGATCTGCTCTGCCAAAGCCCGGAAAAGTGCCGCGAACCGTTCCGGCGGCCAGATTTTTCCCTCCCAGTTCGCGGTCGGCCCCAGGCCGATCACCGGCCCGTCGCCCAGCAACGCTGCCGCCCTGGCGTCATCCTCCGGCGCCGTCCAGGCCACCGGCAGCGGCGGCGGCGAAAAGCCCAGGCCCGCGCCGAGCTGCTCGAAACGCCGCCCCGGCCGCCGGCCGCCGCGCAGCATCCAGCGCCGCTTGGCCGCCACGAACAGCAGCACGCCCGACCCGCGCACATCCACCGCGATGTCCCACACATGGCCGACCAGCTTGGTCCAAAGCCGCAACCAGTGCAGATCGTAGCGTTCCTTGTCGAACACGATCAGCCGTTCCAGCCCCGGCAGGCGCTCGAACACGCCGGCCGCCACCACGCCGCATGCCACGGTAATCCGCGCCTGGGGGTTGTTCCGCCGCAATTGTTCCAGGATGCCGCAGGAAATCACCGCATCGCCGATGCGCGATGATGTTATGAACAGGATTCTCATTTGCCCGGCGGTCTAGCACGGGTTGCAGGCGCCACGCCAAGCACCCATGTCCGTCGGCATGGCTGATTTTGCATATCTCCCTGACCGGGGCGTGATTTCCGTTACCGGGCCTGACCGTGTGGCCTTCCTCAACGGGCTGATATCCAACGACGCCAAGCGCGCCGCGCCGGGCAACGCCGTGTGGGCGGCGCTGCTCACGCCACAAGGCCGCTATCTCAGTGATTTCTTCATCCTCGCCGAGGAGAACCGCCTGTTCCTCGACCTGCCGCGCGAAACGCTGGAAACGGTTCTGACCCGGCTGAAGCGCTACAAGCTCCGCGCCAATGTCGAACTGGCCGACCTCTCCAGCTCCTTCCGGGTCTACGCCGCCTGGAACGGTATGCCCCCGCCGGTCCCGGTGACCGCGCCGGACCCGCGCCTGCCGGAAGCCGGGTACCGCTGCCTGACCACCGACGAACTGCCCACCAACACCACCGCCGCCGATTATGACGCACACCGCTTGGCGCTCGGCCTGCCGAACGGCCCACCGGACCTCGAAGCGGACAAGACCCTGCTATTGGAAGCCGGGTTCGACGAGCTCAGCGGCGTCTCCTGGGACAAAGGCTGCTATATGGGCCAGGAGCTGACGGCGCGAACCAAATATCGCGGCCTGATCAAGCGCCGCCTGGTGCCGGTGAGCCTGAGCGCCCCCGCGCCGGCCGGCACGCCGGTGATGAGCAGCGACATCGAGGTCGGCACGTTGCGCTCGAGCGCCGGTGGCCTGGCGCTGGCGACCCTGCGGCTGGACGCCCTGGGTAAGCCCCTGCACGCCGGCGGCGCCCAGGTGCAGCCGCAAATTCCGGCCTGGATGCGCTTGCCGGAATAAGAGAAGAAAGTAGCCGCTTTTTTGAAAAAAAGCGGCGCAAAAAACTTTTATCGACGCTGGGCCTGAGGCGTTGAAACCGCACGGGCCCAGTTTAATAAAGTTTTTTTGCTACTTTTTGTTCACAAAAAGTAGCCTTCCTTGCTTAAGGCCTCACGCGATGTTGTCGGCTTTCAGCAGCGACCAGCCCGGCCGTGGCAACCTGCCTTCCTTGAAGCCGTTGCTTTCGAAATGCTGTGCCGCGGAGCTTACCGCGCCCGTGCGGATCGCCTCGGCGACGTCGGGATATTCCGCGAGATACCAGGCTTCATTCACATCGATCGCATACGGAAAGCGATTTTCGAAATAACCCGACGTGACGTAATGCTCACGTGCGGAGGCCAGATGCCCGGCACGGATCGCCTCGTCCACGTCGCGATAGGTGGTGCGATACCATGCCTCGTCAATCTCGACGAACGACAGCATCCGTTGCAGCAGACCGAGCAGCTTGGTCTCCAGCAATTCAACATAATGCCCGCCCGTGCCGCTTCCGCTCATCAGATAGCTGTATGGCCACATGCAACCTCCACATCGAAAACAACATATTGTTTTGATATCGTTACTATGTATGATGCCCATAACAAGGATGGCTGACCGAGACAACGGTGAAAGTGCCGCAAAGGCAGCCGTTTAGTCTGGCAACGTGGTTTTTCTGCTTCCCGATCGGAATGGGCGGAGCGCGTCACATGAGCCTGCGCGGAAATGTCGACGGCATGGAGGGCGGCTACGTCGTCGGCTGGGCCGTGGGCGCGCAAGGCAACGCCATGATCACCATTACCGACGAAGATGGCGCGCTTCTGGCGAAGGGGCGCGCCTCCCGGCACCGGCCGGATCTCGCCAGCCTCGGCCTCGGCCGCACCAGTTTCGCATTCCGTCTTGCCGTGGCGCTCGGTATCGCGCCGCAACGCCTGCATGTGCACGCCGACGGCGAGGAATTGCCGGGCTCGCCCCTCATGACCGGCGCCGGCCAGTTCGACCTGCATTGCAGCCTCGAGGCGGCGACGGTCAACGGCTGGGTCACCGAGCGCGTGCCCGAATTCACGCCGCCTGCCATCGCAATCATCGACCAGCACGGCAACGAGCTCGGCCATGGCGTCGCGCGTGCCGAAGCGGCGCCGGCCGACCCGCTGTTCGCCCCCGCGCGCTTCGCAATTGAGCTGGAGGATGGCGCTTTCGGGACCGAGCGGCTGCTGCATGTGCAGATTGCCGGCCGCACGCTCGCCACCCTGCCCTGCCGCCTCACGCTTACCGGCCATCTGGAAACGGTCACTACCGAAACCGTCTCCGGCTGGCTGATCTCTCCCGAGGTTCCCGGCCGTCGCTTTACCATCGAGATCCGGCGCGACGGCCAGACGCTGGCGCCGGCGCGCTGCGAGCATGCGCGCGAGGATGTCCGCGCGCACTTTCCCGACTGCACCACCCCCGGCTTCTCCGCGTCTCTGAAGACGCTGCCGGCGGCGCGGGAAAGCTGCACGATCAGCCTGCGCCTGGGCCAAAGCGATGTGGAGTTGTTCGATGGGCCGTATCTCATCGCCAGCCGCGCCGCCGCCGTCTCCGCCGCGCATCGCCTCGCCTTCCGTGAGGAGACCGCCTCCCTGCCGGATGCCGAGCGCGCAATACTGCAACAGGCGCTGCAGGATTTTCTGCTCAAGGCCCGGCAACAGGAACGGCTGACCGTGCCCCGGATCGCTCTTGAGACGCCGCCGCCGCGCCTGGTGGTGCTCATTCCGGTTTATCGCGGCGTCGAGATCACGCGCGGCTGCATCGAGTCGGTTTTGGCGCAAGGCGAGGACGCCACCCTGCTGCTGATCAACGATTCCTCGCCCGAGCCCGGCATGGCGGAAATGCTGGCCGGCTACGCCCCTCGGCCCGACATCATTGTGCTCACCAACGCGGAGAATCTCGGCTTCGTGCGCACCGTGAATCGCGGCTTCGGCTTCGCCGCCGGCGCCGATATTCTGCTCCTGAATGCCGACACAATCCTCTATCCCGGCGCGCTGCGGGAGCTGCGCCGCATCGCCTCGGCCGGCGCGCAAATCGGCACGGTCACGGCGCTGTCGAACAACGCCACCGTCTTTTCCTATCCGCATGCGCAATTGCGCCGCGCCGAGCTGCCCGATATCGGCTGGGACGAGCTGGCGCGGGCAGCGCTTCAGATCGGCGCCGGCACCTACGCCGACGCGCCGACCGGCCATGGCTTCTGCCTGTTCATCAAAGCCGAAGTGCTGGCGCGCGTCGGGCTGTTCGACGAAGCGTTCGGCCGCGGCTATGGCGAGGAAAACGATTTCTGCCTGCGCGCCGCCGGGCTCGGCTACCGCAACGTCGCTGCCGGCGGCGTGCTGGTGGAACACAAGGAAAGCATCTCCTTCGCCGGCGAGAAATCCTCCCTGATCGCGCAGAACCTGCCCCGCCTCAATGCAGCCTATCCGGAATACACCCCGGTCGTCATGGCATTCGAACAGCAGGACGGGCTGCGCGGTTTGCGCTGGGGGCTGGACCGGCTACGCCTGGAACGCGCCGCCCGGCAGCAGCGCTTCATTCTGCTCGTCGGCAACCATCTCGAAGGCGGCACGGCCAAGGCGATGGACGATATCGAGCAGCGGATCGGGTATGGCGACGCGGTCCAGCTGCATCTGCGCGGGATCGGCGCCGGTATGATGGAACTGTCCTGCGACGCGCCATTGCTGCGCGCGCGCTTCATGCCGGACGAGATCGCGCCGCTGTTCCAGCTGCTCGAGGCCGCCGCGCCCAGCCACGTGCTGGTGCACCAGCTGCTGGGTTTCGACGCCGCTTTCATCGCCCGCCTCGGCGCCTGGACGCGGCCGCTTCATGGCGTGTTCTACGCCCATGATTTCTACGCCGCCTGCCCGCGCGTGACGATGATCGACGCGGTCGGGCGCTTTTGCGACCTGGCGGACAGCGCCACCTGCGCGCGCTGCGTGGCCATGGACGGCGCACATGAGACATCCGTGCTCGACGCCCTCACCCCGGCCGAACACCGAGCGCTGTTCGGCACGCTGTTCGCCTCGTTCCGCCACGTCGTTGCACCCTCGGAGGACGCAAAACGGCATCTCGCCCGTGCTTTTCCGGCGCAGCAAATCGAAATCGTGCCCCACCCCGAAAGCCGCCAGCGCCTCAGCCAGCGGCCGCGCTCCGGCGACGGGTCGGAAATCGTCCTGCTCGGCGCCATCGGCCCGCATAAAGGCTCGCAGCAATTGAAGGAGATCGCCCAGTTCGCGCGGCTCACGCACCCCAAGCTGCGGTTCCGCGTGATCGGCCATACCAATATCGACGCGGCGCTGACCGCGATCGGCAACGTCACCATCACCGGCCGCTACAAACCGGAAGATCTCGGTGCCTTGCTCGCGGAAACGCAAGGCTGGCTCGCTCTGTTTCTCTCGACTTGGCCGGAAACCTATTCCTACACCCTCTCCGAGGCCGTGCGTGCCGGCTTCGTGCCGCTGGTGCCCGATATCGGCGCGCCGGCCGAGCGGGTGCGCGCGGCGCGCTACGGCGCGGTGTTCCCTTTCCCCAGCCCGCCCGCCGCAGTGCTGGAGATGATCGACGGCATCATCGCCGGGCGGCTCCCCACGGTCGGCAAAAATGCGACGCCCGCGAGCTTCTTCCCGGCCACTTCCGTGCGGCGGGGCGCGGCGATCCTGGCGCTGGATAAGCCGGCGCTGGCTGTGGCTGAATAAGCAAGGAAGGAGCCGCTTTTTTGAAAAAAAGCGGCGCAAAAAACTTTTGTTATGCTGGGCCATGGGCATTGTCGCCGACGCAGCCCATGACCCGGAGTAAATAAAGTTTTTTTGCTACTTTTTGTTCACAAAAAGTAGCCTTCCTTTTTGCTTTCTCCCTACGCGCCCTTGACGCCCGGATCGCCCCCGCCATCATCTGCCGGACGTTCATTGCTGTTTGAGGTATCTCGTGGATTTTGACCTGTTTGTGATTGGCGGCGGCTCGGCCGGCGTGCGTTGCGCCCGGATCGCCGCCGGTTACGGCGCCCGTGTCGGCGTGGCGGAAGAGCGTTTCTGGGGCGGAACCTGCGTGAATATCGGCTGCGTGCCGAAGAAATTCATGGTCATGGCCGCCGAATACGGCGCCAGCGCCGACGATGCGCGCGGCTTCGGCTGGGACCTCGCGAAGGACGGCCATGACTGGGCCACTTTGATCGCCGCCAAGGACAAAGAGATCGCCCGCCTCAACGCGATCTATCTGCGCCTGCTCGACCAGGCCGGCGCGCAGATTTTCAACGCGCGGGCGACGTTCATCGACGCCCACACGCTCGATGTCGGCGGCCAGCGCGTCACTGCCGAACGCATCGTCATCGCCACCGGCGGCCATCCCACCCGGCTGGACATTCCCGGCGCGGAACTCGGCATCGTCTCCGATGACGCGTTTTACCTGAAAGAGATGCCCAAGCGCATCGCCATCATCGGCAGCGGCTATATCGGCGTGGAATTCGCCGGCATTTTCGCCGGGCTGGGCGCCGAGACGCATCTCATCTACCGCCAGCCGCTGCCCTTGCGCGGCTTTGACGAGGATCTGCGCGTCGGTCTCGCCGAGGCCATGGCCGCGAACGGGGTTTTGCTCCATCCGGATACGGTGCCGACCAGCGTGGTGCGGGAGAACGGCGCCTACAGGCTCGCCCTTTCCGACCTCACCACGCTCGACGTCGACCTGGTGTTCTTCGCCACCGGCCGCGCGCCCAATGTCAAAGGGCTGGGGCTGGAGAAGATCGGCGTGGAAACCGGCCGGCTGGGGGAAATCCTGGTGGACAAAACCCTCGCCACCTCGGTGCCGCATATCTATGCCATCGGCGATGTCACCGACCGGCTGAACCTCACCCCCGTCGCCACCGCCGAGGGCCATGCCGTCGCCGACTCCCTGTTCGGCAACAAGCCCCGCACGGTGAGCCTGGACAATGTGGCGACCGCGGTGTTCTCGATCCCCCCGATCGGCACCGTGGGCATGACCGAGGCCGAGGCGGCGAAACAGGGGCCGGCGAAGATTTTCCTCACCCGCTTCACGCCGATGCGCCACAATATTTCCGGCCGCGCGCGCAAGACGATGATGAAGCTGATCGTCGACCAGGCCACCGACAAAATCCTCGGCGCCCATATGCTGGGCGAGGACGCGCCGGAAATCCTGCAGGGCCTGGCGGTGGCGATCACCGCGGGCGCGACCAAGGCGGATTTCGACCGCACCATCGGTATCCACCCGACCGCCGCCGAGGAGTTCGTTACGTTGCGCACTCAGACCAGGGTTGTCGGCGAAGAATCCGCGCCCGAGTAGCCTTCCGCGCCGTTTCGCGCGATAAAGCACGAAACTTGAGGTTCTGGAGACACGATGGATAGCACGACCCCGGTCCGGACAGGGAACGAAGACTGGACCCCAGACAGCTGGC
>Ga0310811_10000507_pt1 | contig 50483 bp, 40 predicted proteins | sample YCmetagenome_FD_207642 | JGI IMG/M metagenome (GOLD analysis project Ga0310811, IMG submission 207642) | Soil microbial communities from experimental microcosm in Duke University, North Carolina, United States - YC | ecosystem: Engineered > Artificial ecosystem > Soil microcosm > Unclassified ... | reverse complement strand
TCGGCGAGCGCACTTATTTATTGTCACGGTTCTTGCGCGGGCAACTCGGCAGCGAATGGGCGATGGGTGCACCGCTTCTTGCGGGTGCGCCTTTCGTGCTGCTCGACAGCCATGTGCTGAGCATTGCCAGCGGCCTGGATGCGCTGGAGCGGAGCTTGCAACTGCGTGTCGTCGCGGCGAACCGCGATCACGGCGATCCGACCGCGCTGGCGCTCACGGCCACGCCGCAGGTGACGGCGCTGATGGCGCTTGCGCCGGTGCATGTGAAAGCGGCGCGCGGAACGGGCGGCGTGACGGTCTCCTGGATCCGGCGCACGCGCATCAATGGCGATAGCTGGGTCGGCGAGGTGCCGCTCGGCGAGGACAGCGAGCAATACGCGGTCGACATCCTGTCGGGTGCGACGGTGGTGCGCACCGTTACTGTGAGCGCGTCGATGTTCCTTTACGCCGCCGCGGATGAACTCGCCGACTTCGGCATGCCGCAGGCCGCGCTGAGCGTGCGCGTGATGCAGCTCTCCGCCACCGTCGGACGCGGATTTGCGGCAGATGTGACTCTGCTGGTGTGACCGCAGCTGCCCGAGCGCGCGGCCGCTGCACTCAGGCACCGTCCATGGCCGCTGATGACGCATTCTGTCGGCTTTCGGTCATAGTGGGACTGTTGAAATGCCGACGCGCAACACAATGTCACCAAATCCGTTCTCTGGAATGCGGCGCGTGCATCCGGGCCCGCTAACGAAGCGATGGGTCCCTCGCGATGACGGAAACGGGATCGTCGTTACAGTGCGCCTTCGACATCATCCGCCGTGAGCTCCCGCGCGGGACCATCCGCATTTATGAAGCCGGCGGCGGATCGATGTCATGTCTTCCATTGGACTCATGGCCGGCCAGGCACATCACGGTCGTCGACATCGATGCCGTTCAGCTTCAGACGAACGCCTATGCGGATACCAAGATCCTCGGTGACATCCAGGAGCACCGGTTTCCCGAGGGCAGCTTCGATCTCGTCGTCTGCTACAACGTGCTGGAGCACCTTGATGCGCCGGATCGCGCACTCGCACTGTTCTTTGATGCATTGGCCCCTGGCGGCGTGCTGTTCATCGGGGCGCCGACGCCGTATTCGTTGTCCGGCGCCGTCGCGCGGCGGACGCCGCATTGGCTTCACGTCGCGTATTATCGCTGGATCCGCGGAAAGAAAGACGCCGGTCACGCCGGCAAGATGCCGTTCCGAACGGTCTACCATCCGATCGTGTCGCCGCGTCCGCTCGCGGCTTTTTGCGAGCGGCTGGGATTTGAAGTTCTCTATTTGAAGGAATACGAGGCGCTGCATATCCGCGCCTTGCTCGAGCAGAAGCCGCTCTTCGGCCGGCTGTTGAATGCCGTCATCGATCTCCTCGGCGCCTTTGCGGCTGACAGGAACAAGCTCCGCAACGGCGACTTCCACGCCGTCTTGAGAAAGCCGGACATCCGTCGTCCGTCCTGAGCGGCTGCGACCAACCCCGATCCCGGATCGCCATGACCGACACTGCCAATCTCGCGCTGCCTTGCATCGAAGGCAGCCAGGCGCAGAAGCACGTCACGCATAACGACGCGCTGCGCATCCTCGACACGTTGGTGCAGCTCGCGGTCAGCGACCGCGATCTGACCGCACCGCCGGCACCGCCGGCGGAGGGCCAGCGCTGGATCGTGAAGGTGGCCGGCACCGGCGCCTGGGCCGGCCACGACAACGCCATCGCCGCCTGGCAGGACGGCGGCTGGCAATTCAGCACGCCGCGCATCGGTTGGATCGCCTTCGTCGCCGACGAGGGCACGTTGCTGGTGTGGAACGGCACCGCCTGGGGCGATTTCTTTTCGACCGTGACGTCGATTCAGAATCTCGCGCGCCTCGGTGTCGGCACCACGGCCGACGCCACCAATCCGCTGAGCGCCAAGCTCAACAATATCTTATTCGGGGCCAAGACCGTGGCGGACGGCGGCGACGGCCATCTGCGCAGCAAGTTCAGCAAAGAGAGTGCCGACAAGACTCTCTCCCTGCTGTTTCAGGACAATTATTCCGGCCGCGCCGAGATCGGTCTCACCGGCGACGACGACCTGCACGTCAAGGTGTCGGCCGACGGCAGCGCCTGGGCGGACGCACTCGTCGTCGACAGCGCGACCGGCAAAGTGTCGTTTCCCGTCAGCGGCGGTCCGCGCGAGATGCTCACGGCAGATCGTATCTATTATGTCCGCAGCGACGGCAACGATGCCAATCCGGGTCTCGTCAATACGTCCGGCGGCGCTTTCCTGACGATTCAGAAAGCGATCGATACGGTGATGAACACCATCGATCTCGCCGGACACAATGTCCTCATCCAGGTCGCCGCCGGGACCTATGCGGGCAACGTGACCGTCGCCGCGGCCTGGTGCGGCGCCGGTGCGGTGACGTTGCAAGGCGATACGGTGACGCCAAGCAACGTCGAGCTTTCAACGACGGGTGCGGCCATCACGGTCGGCTCGCCCAACACCTGCGCCGGCGCCAAGCTCGCCCTCGGCGGCTTCAAGATCACGACCGCGGGCAATGGCAACGGCATCATTGCGGCCGAGGGGTCGTTCGTCGTCATCAACGGCGCGATGGAGTTCGGCGCCGTCGGCACCGGCGCGCATATGCAGAGCACGCGCGGCTCGGGCATCGCCGTCATCACCAATTACACGATTTCGGGGAGCGCCGGCAGCCACTGGAATTTGAACCAAAATGCGCGGCTCATCTGCGGCGGCCGCACGATCACTGTGACCGGATCGCCGGTGTTCAGCGCCGGCTTCGCCAACGCCGCGCGCCTGTCCTGCGCGACGGTCAGCGGCAATACGTTCAGCGGGACGACGGGCGCAAGCAGTCCCCGCTATAAGGTCTTCACCGGCGCTTTCATCGACACCGGCGGCGCCGGCGTGAGTTTTCTGCCGGGCGACAGCGCCGGCACCAGCGACGGCACGGGCATCTACGCCTGACCGGCGCGTCACGCGGCATCTTCATTATCAGGGGCGGCCATGCACTCGTCTTACGAGCCCGCGCTTGCGCGTCTGCTTGCGCATGAAGGCGGCTACACCAATCACCCCGCCGATCCCGGCGGGCCGACCAATTTCGGCATCACGATCGCTGATTACCGCACATACGTGAAGCCGGACGCGACCGCCGCCGACGTGCGCGCGATGAAGGCGGACGACGCCAAGGCGATCTATCGCGCGCGATACTGGGACGCGCAGCGTTGCGACGATCTGCCGGCCGGCGTCGATTACGCCATGTTCGACTACGGCGTGAATTCCGGCATCGGCCGCAGCGGCAAGGTGCTGCGGCGGTTGCTGGCGCTGCCCGACGCCACCAGCGCGGTGGATGCTACGGTGATCGCGGCGGCGCGCGCGGCCGATGCCGCGGCGCTCGTGACGGCGATCTGTGACGAGCGGCTGCGCTTCCTGCAATCGCTGAAGACGTGGCCGATGTTCGGCAAAGGCTGGGGCAGGCGCGTCGCCGAGGTGAAGGCGGCGGCGCTGGCGATGGCATCGGCGCGCACCGCGCCCGCCACGCCCACCGAGCCGGCACAAGGCCGCGCGGTCGCGCCGAGCGCGAGAGGCGCAACGCAGGCGACGACAGCGGCTGTCATCGCCGCGGGCGCCGTGGCCGCGCAGCAGGCGCATCGATCGGGGGCCGGCGGTGCGGCTGTTGCGGCGATCGCAATGGCCGCCGGCGCACTGGCGCTCATCGGCTGGCTGTTCTGGCGCCGGCGGCAGCGACAGCAGCAACAGAGGCCGGTTTAGCGGCGGCATCATTCGGTTCGACAACCAAGGACGCAAGATCATGTGGGACAAAGTCAAAGCGTGGTTCAAGCATTCGCTCACGATCCTCTGGGCGCGCATCGTGGCGCTGGTCGGCCTGCTGCTCGCCGCGGGTGAGCAAGTGCTGCAGGATCCCACGATCGACAACGCCGTGCAGTCGGCGCTGCAGCCGAAATTCATTCCGTATTATGTCATCGCCATCGGCCTGATCACCGAGATCGCGCGGCGGCGCACCGCCGGACGCGCATGATCCCGAAAAGTGGGAACCGGTTTTCGGAAAAGATCATGCGCAATATAAAAAGGACCGCGTGATGTTCGCGACCGTGCTCGGCTGGCTCGGCAATCTGCTGGGCGGCCCCTTCGCCAAGGCGGCGGTTGATGCCTATCGCGCCAAGCTCAGCGCGGACAATACGAGCGAAAAGGTCGCCGCCGATCTCGCCGCGCGCGAGCTGTCGGTCGAACAGCGCGAGCGCGAACTGGCGACGCAAACCGTGATCGCGGAGCAGGGGCGCTGGTATACGGCGCTGCCGCGGCCGCTGTTTGCGTTCGCGTTCGTCATCTATGCGTGGAAAGTCGTGGTCTTCGACAAGGTGCTGGGGCTCGGCAGAACCGATCCGCTCTCCGGCGACGTCGCGCAATGGGCGATGATCGTGCTCACGGCCTATTTCGGCGGCCGCAGCCTGGAAAAGGTCGCGCGGATCTTGGGGAAGAAGTGACGGCCGTGGCCGCTTGGCATCGCGTCGTTCCGTCGCCACACTCTGCATGATTCCTGCGGAGTGTTGTTCATGGACGTGTTCGATGCCGTTGCCTCGCGTTATTCCTGCCGCGCTTTCCTTCCAACACCGATCCCCGAGCAGACCGTGCGCGACATCATCGCGCGGGCTGCGCGCGCGCCGTCGGCCGGCAACATGCAGCCGTGGCGCATCACTGCGATCGCGGGTGAGCGCGTCGAGGCTCTGAAGGCGCTTCTGGCGCCGCGCATGAACGAATTGCCGAAAGCAGAGGGCGGCGACTACCGGATCTATCCGGATCCCTTGGAGGAGCCTTATCGCGCGCGGCGCTTTGACGTCGGCGAACGGCTCTACCAGTCGATCGGCGTTGCACGCGAGAACAAGCCGGCGCGTTATCGACAGTATGCGCGCAACTTCCAATTCTTCGGCGCCCCGGTCGGATTGTTCTTCGCGCTCGAGCGCGCGCATGGCGTCGCGCAATGGGCCGACATCGGCGGCCTGCTGCAGACGGTGACTTTGATTGCCCGCGGCTACGGCCTGCACACATGTCCGCAGCAAGCCTGGGTCTCGTGGCACAAGACCGTGCGCACCTTTCTCGCGCTGCCGGACGATCTTATGATCTATTCCGGCATGGCACTTGGGGTGGCGGATGAGGCCGCGGCGATCAATGCGTGGCGGTCGCCGCGCGCGCCGCTCGAAGATTATGCAACGTTTACGGGATTCGAGAGCTAGTTGTCGTCGGCACGCTCTCCCGTTCAGGCAATGTTCACCGCCCGCCGCCTAGACCCGCACATTATGCAGGTATCCCGTCTGTCTATCGTCCTGTTGATGCTCGGTCCGCTGGCCGGGCCGGCCGCGGCCGCCGATTCGCCGCCGCCGCACCGCGGCACCTGCCTCAGCAAGATGGAACAGCGTGCGGCCGTCGCCAGTCATCGCGCGATCTCGCTCGGCCAGGCCCTGAAAAACCTGCGTTCACAGGGCCATCGGGGGGAAGTGGTCGGCGCGCGGCTCTGCCGGAAAGGCGAGAGCCTCGTCTATGTGCTGACTCTGCTCGCGCGGAATGGCAAAGTGACCCGGACGAGCGTTGACGCCGTCAACGGCGAGCTTATTACGGGCCGTTGAGCGGCCCTTTCGCCGCCAAACGGAGACCGACGCATTGCGCCTCCTCGTTGTCGAGGACGACCCCGACCTCAACCGCCAGCTCGCCACCGCGCTGACCGATGCCGGCTATGTCGTTGACCGCGCATTCGACGGCGAGGAGGGCCATTACCTCGGCGACTCCGAACCCTATGACGCGATCATCCTCGATATCGGGCTGCCGAAGATGGACGGTATCTCGGTGCTCGAGGCCTGGCGCCGCGCCGGTCGCGCCACGCCGGTGCTGATGCTGACCGCGCGCGACCGCTGGAGCGACAAGGTGCAGGGCTTCGATGCCGGCGCCGATGATTATGTCGCGAAGCCCTTTCACCTCGAAGAAGTGCTGGCCCGCGTACGCGCTTTGCTGCGCCGCTCGGCCGGCCACGCCAAGAGCGAGTTCACCTGCGGCCCGGTGCGGCTCGACACGCGCACGGGGCGCGTCTCGGTCGACGGCAATCCGGTCAAGCTCACGTCGCACGAGTACCGGCTGCTTGCTTATCTGATGCATCACGCCGGCCGCGTGGTCTCGCGCACCGAGCTGGTCGAGCATCTCTACGACCAGGACTTCGACCGCGACTCCAACACCATCGAGGTCTTCGTCGGGCGCGTGCGCAAGAAGCTCGGCGTCGACATCATCCAGACCGTGCGCGGTCTCGGCTATCTGCTCGCCGCACCCGGCACATGATGTGAGATGCGCGCTAATTCCCTCGCGCTGCGCCTTTTCCTCTCCGCCACCGCCTGGGCGGTGGTCATCCTTCTGATCACCGGCATCGTCTTGTCGTCGCTCTATCGCCAGGCGGTGGAGCGTGCCTTCGACCGGCGCCTCGGCGTCTATCTGCGGACACTGGTGGCCGACGTTGCGTCGCCCGACGAAGCGAGCGAGCATTTCCCGCAATCGCTCGGCGAACCGCTGTTCGAATTGCCGCTGTCGGGCTGGTACTGGCAGGTGACGCGGCTCGATCCCGGCAAGACCGATGTGCGCTCGTCGCGCTCGTTGTGGGACGGCGGCCTGCCGCATCTGCAGGACCAGGGCGTGGCGCCCGGCCTCGACGGTTCGCGCCAGGGCTATGTGCAGGGGCCGGAAGACCAGCGTTTGCGGCTCGTCGAGCGCAACATCGATCTCGGCGACGAAGGGCATTATCTGGTGGCGGTGGCGGGCGATGCCGCCGAGATCACCGACGAGACAAGGCAGTTCGACCAGGCGCTGGTGGTGACCTTCTCGCTCTTGGCGGTGGTGCTGCTGCTGACCACGATGTTCCAGGTGCGCTTCGGCCTGGCGCCGCTCAAGCGCATCACCACCGATCTCGCCGCAATCCGTGCCGGCAAGGCCGAGCAACTGGCCGGACAATTCCCCGAAGAAATCGCGCCGCTGGCGCGCGAGACCAACGCGCTGATCGAGGCGAACAAGGAGATCGTCGAGCGCGCGCGCACGCATGTCGGCAATCTGGCGCATGCGCTGAAGACGCCGCTCTCCGTTGTCGTCAACGAGGCATCCGCGCATGGACGCGACGCCTTTGCCATGAAGGTCGTCGAACAGGCCGAGATCATGCGTGACCAGATCGCGCGTCATCTCGAGCGCGCGCGGCTGGCGGCGCGGCTGACCGTGGTCGGTTCGCTGACGGAGGTCGCGCCGGTGGTCACCGCGCTCGCGCGCACCATGGAGAAGATCTATCGCGACAAGGACATCGCGATCGATGTGCGCGTCGATGAGACGGCGCAGTTCCGCGGCGAGCGGCCGGATCTGGAAGAGATGATCGGCAACCTCGTCGACAACGCCTGCAAATGGGCGACGTCGCGGGTAGCGATCGAGGTCGTGCGCGAGCGTCCGGATCCGGCGCGCGACATGCAAGTCGTGCGTATTGTGGTCGACGATGACGGCCGCGGGCTCTCACCGTCCGAGCGCGAGCAGGTGGCCAAGCGCGGCCAGCGGCTCGACGAGACCAAGCCGGGCTCGGGCCTCGGCCTCTCGATCGTGGTGGAATTGGCCGCGCTCTACGGCGGCGAGCTCAAGCTCGGCACCGCGCCGCTCGGCGGCTTGCGCGCGGAGCTGGTGCTGCCGGGCAGCTAAGGCACGCTCCAATTTGAGGCGGCGAATTCCTTTCAATCCAAAAGAACCACGCGCCATCGCTTGTCCTACAACCCCCGTACGCGCACGAACAGATACAGCGCCACCGTCGCCACCGCCATCAAGCCGAGTGCGAATGGGTAGCCGTAGGTCCAATCCAGTTCCGGCATGTGGCGGAAGTTCATGCCGTAGACGCTGGCGACAAGGACCGGCGGCGTGAGAATGACGCCGACGAGCGTGAGCACGTTCATCACCTTGTTCTGCAGCAAGCCGATATAGCCGACGACGCCATCGAGCAGGAATCCCGCCGTCGACGACAGATCCGTCTCCGCTTCCGCAATCGACCTCAAGTCGCGCTCGAACGTGTCGAGCTTGGCGAGAAAGGCCTTCGGCATGTCCTGTTCGCGCAGGAAGGCGATCGTGCGCTTGAAGCTGAGCACGCTGCGGCGCAGCTTGACCAGGATTTCGCGGCTGGGCCCGAGATCGCTCAGCACGCGCTCGAGTTGGCGATTGCGCCGGCGCGGCGAGGCCTGCAGCAGCATCCGGCGCTTCGCCGATGCGTGATGCTGAAACACCATGGTGTTGATGCGATCGAGATCATGTCCGACTTTGTCGAGGATGTTGTCGGTGTGATCGACGATCATGTCGAAGATGCCGGCCAGGATGTCGTCCGATCCAGAGCCGCGCGAGAAGCTGCCTTCGCATTCCTGGATCAATGCGGCGAGGCCGATCGGATCGCCGTCGGAGATCGTAACGAGGACGTCGCGCGCGCGGATGAATGTGACCTTGAGCAGGTGAGGGTCGTCATCGTCGCGCAAGGTCAGCAGCAAGCCCGTCATCGTGAGCTGCTGCGGCGACACGCTGAAATGACTCGAGACCTGGAACGGCTCGTAATCGTTGACCGGGCTGACGTCGATTTTCAGCGCGCCTTCGACGATCTTCTTTTCGTCCGGCGTTGCCGCACAGAGATCGATCCATTGCGCTTTCTGCAGCAGCGCGACGTCGGAGCTTCCTCCGCATTCGAGTAGGTTGCCGTTCTCGAGACGATAAGATTTCAGCACGCAAGTCTCCCGTAGCGCCCCAACGTGACGTGCGGAACAACGTCAGAGCGCGGGAGCGGTTGCGCACATCAGGCCCCCGTTTTGCCTAAATCCTCCTCTCTCGATAGAAAGGTAATCTGCTGCAATGGCGGATTCGCCTTTCTTTCGTGTCGATTGTCCCGGGGGTCTCAATGTCCGTGTTGAAGTTCGCTGTCTTGTCGCTCGTCGGTCTCTCGCTTGCCGCTTGCGCCGGCAGCCCGGACGGATACGGCCCCGGACCGCGCGAGAACACCGGCACATTGCTCGGCGCTGGTAGCGGAGCACTACTCGGCGCGGCGGTCGCCGGTGGCGGCACCGGCAACCGGCTCGCCGGCGCGGCGATCGGCGGCGTTTTGGGCGGCCTGATCGGCAATCGCATCGGCGCGTCGCTCGACGAGCAGGACCGCCAGCGCGCGTACGCGGCGCAGATGCAGGCGCTTGAAAGCGGCCCCTCCGGCGCGCCGGTCTCGTGGCGGAACCCGGATTCCGGCCGCTACGGCACGGTCGTGCCAGGCCCGGCCTATCAGGAGTCCGGCCGCAACTGCCGCTCCTTCACCCACACCATCTATATCAATGGCCAGCCGCAGACCGCGCGCGGCACCGCCTGCCGCAATCCGGACGGCACCTGGACGCCGATCGGCTGATCTATTCAACATCCTTAAAGAGTCCTTAAGGCTCGCCGCGCTATCAAGTCCGCCAGATTTGGTCATGGATCGAGGGTATGGCGGGCGCTGAGACCACGGTCGAACGGCTGCGGGCTTATCTGCGCGAGCTGTCACCACAGGCGCGTTCGCTGCTGATCGGCGAACTCGAACGCGCCGTGCTGCGCGGCGACGACGTGGTCGGCACCGACCTCGTGCTGCAAGAGCTGCGCGCCATCGTGCGCGAACAGCGCGAGGGTGGCCTGCGCGTCGACCACGCCGCGCGGCTGTTCTTCACGCCGCTCGAGCCGTTCCTGGTTGACGACCGCGGCGACCACAAACATCCCGGCCGCATCGCACGCTCCTCACTCAGCGGATTGTGGACCTGGATTCGCCGCGACCTCGTCGCGAGCGAAGCGGAGGCTTACTGCAAGTCCGTCGGCGAGGCGCTGCTCGCCGGCGACGACGACAAGGCGGTCAAGCTCGCCCGCGCATTCCAGGACAAGGTCGGCGTGGCCATCGACGGCGCCTTCGCCGCCGCCGACGACGAGAAGACGCTGCGGCGGCTGCGCTCGCAGATCGGCACGCCGCGCGATGCCGCCGATGCGGCGGCGCTCAAGAGCGTGCTCAAGGGCCGCAACCTGCTGTCCACTTTGGGCGCGCATTTGCCGCTGCGGCTCGGCAATCTCACCACCAGCCAGGTCGCGGACTGCAAGGCGATGGTCGAGAACATCGCGTCGCGCGATCGCGACCTCTTGCTCTATTCGCTGCTCTTGGTGATGAACCGCCTTTCGGCGCCGTGGCAGCTCATCCGCTTCGGCGTCAGCGCGGCCGGCAGCGACACCGCGGCGCGCGTCGCCGAGACGCCATACGCCGTCACGGTGACGATCGTGCTCGCCGAGCTCGAACGGCTGGTCGGCGAATTGCGCAACGATCTGCGCTCCGGCCAAGGCGTTGCCGTCGGCGTGCTGCTCAAGACCATCCATGACTGCGCGCGCGGTCTGCGCACCGAGCTCGATCTGCCGGTGGACAGCACCTGGGGCCGCGCGCTTGCGGCGCAGCGCGCGCAGATCTCCGATCTCCTGCGTTCGGAGATCGAGTCGATGCCGGGCCGCGTGCGCCGGCTCTTGCGGCCGCGCCCGTCCGCCGACATCCGGCCTTATTCGACGCTCGACCCGGACGATGTGGCCGAGACCGAAGCGCTGGTCGAGTTCGTCGGCATCTGCCGTACCTTCGCAGGCGAACTCGCTATCAGCGAGATGACGCAACGCACCTATTCCGAACTGCAGCGCTATCTCGACGACGGATCGCGGGCGCTGCTGGAGGGCGTGCGCCATGCCGGTGACGCCGACCGCAGCTTCCGTCAGTCGCAGGTCGAAGCCGCTGTGCGGTTCTCGGCCAAGGTGTTCGGCAAGGACTATGCCGCCATGCTGGAGAAGGCCGCCGAGGTGGCGCAGGCCTCCGAACGCAAGAGCGCGCGCGGCTGACATTTTTGCGACTTGTCCCGCCCGGGCCGGCCGCTTGATCTTGCTCATTGCCGCCATCATTGGGCCTGATGTATGCCCCTGGCACACGCCGCTTGGATTTGAAGGCGGCTGAGGCGGAATGGCTCAATGACCCTGTGGCTTGTCTTCGCGCTGATGACGGCAGCGGCGATTTTCGCCGTGCTGTGGCCGTTGTCCCGGCGTGGCGGAGCGGCCGGGGGCAGCGATATCGCGGTCTACCGCGACCAATTGGACGAAATCGCCCGTGATCGCGCCGCCGGCCTGATCGGCGAGGCCGAGGCGGAGGCCGCCCGCGTCGAGGTGTCGCGGCGACTCATTGGCGCGGCCGACGCGGCGAAAACAGGGAAGACGGCGGACGCGGCGTCGCCCTTGTGGCGCCGGCGCGCGACAGCGGTTGCCGGGCTGGTGCTGCTGCCGCTCGGCGCGGCCGCGGTTTATCTTGCGCTCGGCTCGCCGCAATTGCCGGGCGAGCCATTGGCGGCGCGTCTGCGTGCCGCACCTCAAAACAATTCGATCATGGGGCTCGTCTCGCGGGTGGAGGCGCATCTCGAGCGCGAGCCCGACGATGCGCGCGGCTATGAAGTTTTGGCGCCGGTCTATCTGCGGCTCGGCCGCTATGCGGACGCGGTCTATGCGCGGCGCAAGCTCTTGGCGCTGTCCGGCGAGACGGCCGAGCGGCAGGCCGATCTCGGCGAAGCGCTGACCGCGGCCTCGAACGGCATCGTCACCGATGAAGCGAAGAGCGCATTCCAGCGCGCCGTCGCTCTCGATGCCAATGCGCTCAAGGCGCAGTTCTTCCTCGGACTCGCCGCCGAGCAGGATGGCGACAAGCCCAAGGCCGCGACGATCTGGCGCGCCATGCTGGACAAGGCGCCGCCGGACGCGCCGTGGGCGGCGACCGTGCGCGAGGCGCTCGTGCGCGTGGGCGGAACGCCGCCGGCTGCGGCCGCAGCGCCGGGCCCGAGCGCGGACGATGTCGCCGCGGCGAATACGATGACCGAGAAGGACCGCGGCGACATGATCCGCGGCATGGTGGCGCGGCTTGCCGATCGCCTGAAGCAAAACAGCGATGACATCGAAGGGTGGCAGCGCCTCCTGCGGGCCTATATGGTGCTGGGCGAGCGCGACAAGGCCCTTGCCGCCGCCGCGGATGCCAAGCGCGCTTTCGCCGGCGATCCCGACAAGCTGCATCGCGTCGAAGACATGATCAAAGCCTTAGGGCTCGAAGGCTGAGCAGAGAGAGTATGACGCGCAAGCAGCGGCGGCTGATACTGATCGGATCAAGCGTCGGCGTGCTGGCGATCGCGGTCGGCCTCGTCCTGAATGCGTTGAGCGGCTCGATTGTTTTTTTCAATTCGCCGACCGACGTTGCGGAGAAGCATATCGCGGCGGGAACGCGCATCCGCGTCGGCGGATTGGTCAAGGACGGCAGCGTGCAGCGCGGCGACGATCTGCGCATCCGCTTCGAGGTGACGGACGGCAATCACGATATCCCGGTGCGCTATCAAGGGATCGTGCCCGACCTGTTCCGCGAAGGGCAGGGTGTCGTCGCGGAAGGCACGATCGACGGCGGCGGCACCATCATTGCCGACACGGTCCTCGCCAAGCACGACGAACGCTACATGCCGAAGGAAGTGGTCGACGCTTTGAAGAAATCGGGACGCTGGCAGGAAGGGGCGATGAAGTGACATCGATCCGACAGCAACCACGCGTCGTCATTCCGGGTCCGCGTGCTGCGCACGCGCCCCGGAATGACGGAGAAAGGTCCGCATGATCCCCGAGCTCGGTCATTACGCGCTGGTGCTGGCACTGGCTCTCGGATTGATCCAGTCGATTGTGCCGGTGGTCGGCTCGCTGCGCAACGACGGCGCGCTGATGCGGCTCGCGGACTCGACCGCGCTGATGCAGCTCTTCTTTGTCGCGCTGTCATTCACGGCGCTGACCATCTGCTACGTCACGTCGGATTTCTCGGTCGCCACCGTGTTCGAGAATTCCCACTCGATGATGCCGCTGATCTACAAGATCACGAGCGTCTGGGGAAACCACGAAGGCTCGATGCTGCTGTGGGTCCTCATCCTCGCGCTGTTCGGCGGAATGGTCGCGGCCTTCGGCAACAATCTGCCGGCGACGTTGAAGGCGAATGTGCTCGCCGTGCAGTCGTGGATCGCCTGCGCCTTCTATCTCTTCATCCTGCTCACCTCGAATCCGTTCCTGCGGCTGCCGCAAGCGCCGTTCGAAGGCCGCGATCTCAATCCGATCCTGCAGGACCCCGGCCTCGCCATCCATCCGCCGCTGCTCTATCTCGGCTATGTCGGCTTCTCGATCGCGTTCTCTTTCGCCATCGCCGCGCTGATCGACGGCAAGATCGACGCCGCCTGGGCGCGCTGGGTGCGGCCGTGGACATTGGCCGCCTGGATGTGCCTCACCGTCGGCATCGCTATGGGCTCGTACTGGGCCTACTACACGCTCGGCTGGGGCGGCTTCTGGTTCTGGGACCCGGTGGAGAACGCCTCGCTGATGCCGTGGCTCGCGGGCACGGCGCTCCTGCATTCCGCGGTCGTGATGGAAAAGCGCAACGCGCTGAAAATCTGGACCATCCTGCTCGCCATCCTGACCTTCTCGCTGTCGCTGATCGGCACCTTCCTGGTGCGCTCGGGCGTACTGACCTCGGTGCACGCCTTCGCCAATGATCCCCGGCGCGGCGTTTTCATCCTCGCGATCCTGGTGCTGTTCATCGGCGGCGGGCTGACATTGTTCGCCTGGCGCGCGCCGATGCTCAAGCAAGGCGGACTGTTCGCGCCGATCTCACGCGAAGGCGCGCTGGTGTTCAACAATCTCTTCCTCACCACCGCGTGCCTGACCGTGCTCGTCGGCACGCTCTATCCATTGGGGCTCGAAGCGCTGACCGGCGAGAAAATCTCGGTCGGCGGGCCATTCTTCAATCTGACGTTCGGGCCGCTGATGGTGGCCTTGATGTTCGCCATTCCGTTCGGCCCGCTGCTGGCGTGGAAGCGCGGTGATCTTCCCGGCGTCGCGCAGCGGCTGATGGTGGCATTTGCCGTGGGGCTGCTCGGCATTGCCGGCGTCTTCATGATGGAGGGCGCGCATTCGGTGCTGGCGCCGTTCGGCGTCGGGCTCGCGCTTTATGTGATGGCCGGCGCGGTCGTCGACCTCGCCGAACGCACGGGCCTGTTCCGCGCACCGTTTCAGACCGTGCGCATGCGCGCAACCGGGCTGCCGCGCTCGGCCTGGGGCACGGCGGTGGCGCACTTCGGCATTGCGCTGACGATGCTCGGCATCATCTGCGCCGACACCTGGGGCACCGAACGCATCGTTGCATTGAAGCCGTCACAGACGATCGCGCTCTCCGGCTATGATCTGAGCTTCGACGGGCTGGTGCAGCGGCCGGGACCGAATTACACCGCGCAGGTGGCCAAGTTCACCGTACGCCGCGGCCCGACGGTGATCGGGCTCATGGAGCCGTCGAAGCGCACCTTCACCGCACGGACGATGACCACGAACGAAGCCGCGCTGATGATGCGCGGCCCGAGCCAGCTTTATCTCTCGCTCGGCGATGCCAATGCCGACGGCTCGATTACCGTGCGTCTCTATTTCAAGCCGCTGGTGCTGCTGATCTGGATCGGCGCCGTCGTGATGATGCTCGGCGGCGCGCTCTCACTGTCCGACCGGCGGCTGCGCATCGGCGCGCCGAAGCCGGCGGCCAAGCCGGCCCTGCAGGCGGCGGAATAAAAGTTTGTCCTCATCCTGAGGCTCAGGGTGAGGGGAGAGGATCGCGGCGTGCTGAAAGTCATCCAAGCGTTTCTTGTTGCTCTCGCGCTCGTTGCGCCGAGCGTCGCATTCGCCGTGCAGCCCGACGAGATGCTGAAAGACCCGGTGCTCGAAGGCCGCGCGCGCGCGCTGTCGCGCGAATTGCGCTGCATGGTCTGCCAGAACCAGTCGATCGACGATTCGGAAGCGCCGCTCGCGCGCGACTTGCGCATCCTGGTGCGTCAGCGCCTGGAAGCCGGCGACAGCGACCGGCAGGTGCTCGATTTCCTGGTGGCGCGCTACGGCGACTTCGTGCTGCTCAAGCCGCCGTTCAACCGGGACACGCTGCTGCTCTGGGGGCTGACGCCGCTCGCGCTGATCGCCGGCGCGATCGGCCTTTTCGTGATGGCGCGCCGCCGCAAAACGGCCGTCCTGGAGACCGCCGCGCTCACCCCCGATGAGCAGCACAGGCTCTCGACTTTGGTCGGGCCCCCGCCTTCTGAGCGTTGACTAGTCTATTGTTTTTCAAAGCACTTTTGGTTTTCCCCACCTTACCAAAGTTTAATCTCACCGACAGGACGCTGTAAGGGTCAGGCCCCCATCTTCGGCTTCGAACGGAGCGCGCTGAGCGCTTTCACCGAACGAACGAGATGGAGCTTGTGAATGAATTCGAGCGTCCCTCCCGCTCATGAGAAGAGACGCGGGCTTTCCGCTCGCAGAGCGGTTCTCCTCGCCGGTTCGATTCTTGGTCTCGGCGCCGTGGCCGTTGTGGCTGCGCCTGGACTGAATCTCTCCGCGACCTATCCGACTGCCCACGCCCAGAATTTGTCCGAGCAGGCGCAAAAGCTTCAGGCGCCGATCGGTTTTGCCGATATTGTCGAGAAAGTTAAGCCGGCGGTTATTTCGGTTCGCGTCAAGATCGATGGCGGATCGCAGACCGAGGGTCTCGGCAACAACGAAGTGCCTCCGGGCTTGCGTGAATTCTTCCGCCGCTTCGGCATGCCGGACATGCCCGGCGGTGGCGGGCAAGGTGGCGCGCCGCGCGGCGGCCACAACATCATCACCGGCCAGGGCTCGGGATTCTTCATCTCCGCCGACGGCTATGCGGTGACGAACAACCACGTCGTCGAGAAGGCCGAGAACGTTCAGGTCACGACCGACGACGGCAAGACGCACAAGGCCAAGGTCATCGGCACCGATCCGCGCACCGATTTGGCGCTGATCAAGGTCGAAGACGGACCGTTCCCCTACGTGAAGCTGTCGGACAAGGTTCCGCGCATCGGTGACTGGGTGCTCGCGGTCGGCAATCCGTTCGGTCTCGGCGGCACGGTGACGGCCGGTATCGTGTCGGCGCGCGGCCGCGACATCGGCGCCAGTGCGTATGACGACTTCATCCAGATCGACGCGCCGGTGAACAAAGGCAATTCCGGCGGCCCGACCTTCGACACCGATGGCAATGTGATCGGCGTCAACACGGCGATCTTCTCGCCGTCGGGTGGCTCGGTCGGCATCGCCTTCGCGATCCCCGCCGACACCGTGAGCAGCGTCGTCCAGCAACTCAAGGATCACGGCGCGGTGACGCGCGGCTGGATCGGTGTGCAGATCCAACCGGTGACACAAGACATCGCCGACAGCCTCGGCCTGAAGAAGGCGGAAGGCGCGCTGGTCGCCGAGCCGCAGAAGAACAGTCCCGCGGCGAAGGCAGGCATCGCAGCCGGTGACGTCATCACCGCGGTCGATGGCAAGCCGGTGAAGGATGCGCGTGATCTTGCCCGCAAGATTGGCGCGATGGCTCCGAAGACGACCGTCAAGCTGACGGTTCTGCATCAAGGCGCCGAAAAGGATATGAGCCTCACGCTCGGCGAACTTCCGAATCAGAAAGAGGCGAGCAATTCGTCTGATGATGATGGCGGAGCCGATATCGGCAAGCTTGGTCTGACGCTCGCGCCGGCGGCGCGTGTTGCTGGAGCCGGTGCGCAGGGTGTGGTCGTCACGGCCGTTGATAATTCGGGTGTCGCTGCCGATCACGGTTTTACGACCGGCGATGTGATCCTCGAAGTCGGCGGCAAATCGGTGTCCACACCGAACGACGTCCGTCAGGTCGTCGGCAGCGCGCGGACCGATGGCAAGCGCACCGTTCTGATGCGGGTGAAGTCGGGTGACAACACCCGGTTCATCGCCCTCCCGGTCGGGAAGGGCTGACGAGTTGAACCAGATTGAGGACGTCCTGCCGGCATCCGTCGCCCCCGCCGGTAGTCCGACCTCAACGGGGCGGGCTTCGGCCCGTCCCGAATTTATCCCGGAAGGGGTCGTTTTGACCGCTTTCGACTGAACTCCTACTCCGGCATCCGTCGCCCCCGCCGGGGTGGGGTCGTTGAGGGGGTGGCGGCTCAAACCGCCACCCCCTCGCGTATAAAGGGGCTGGAAGTTCTGGATAAGCCGGCGATTGGACCGGCTGGCGCAGGGGAGCGGCCTGGACGGCGATTGACCCGCCATCGATTTGCTAGAATTGGTGTGACCGATGCCCACTTCTGGGGATATTCAAGGGCAGCGTGCGTTCGGCCGGACGGTCGATGCGCAACCGGACCGGGTCACAATGCGCCTTCTGATTGTCGAAGACGACCGCGATGCCGCCGATTATCTCGTCAAGGCGTTCCGCGAGGTCGGACATGTGGCCGACGCCGCGCATGACGGCGAAGACGGCCTCGCGATGGCGCTCGACGGCCAATACAACGTCCTTATCATCGACCGGATGCTGCCCAAGCTCGACGGCCTCAATGTGATCGGCGCCCTGCGCGGCAAGGGCATCGAAACGCCGGTGCTGATCCTGTCGGCGCTCGGGCAGGTGGACGACCGGGTCAAGGGCCTGCGCGCCGGCGGCGACGACTATCTCCCCAAGCCCTATTCCTTCTCCGAGCTCCTGGCCCGGGTCGAGGTGCTGGCGCGCCGCCGGGTCGGCCGCAGCGAGGAGACCGTGCTCCGGGTCGGCGATCTCGAACTCGACCGGCTCTCGCACTCGGTCCGCCGCGGCCCCGAGGAGATTTCCCTGCAGCCGCGTGAATTCCGCCTGCTCGAATATCTGATGCAGCACGCCGGGCAGGTGGTCACCCGCACCATGCTTTTGGAAAACGTGTGGGACTATCATTTCGATCCCCAAACCAATGTGATCGACGTCCATATCTCGCGCTTGCGCTCGAAAATCGATAAAGGTTTCTCCCAGCCGCTGTTACATACGATCCGCGGCGCGGGATACATGGTCCGTGACGGCGCTCGGTAAACTCTTCCGGACGACCACATTCAAGCTGACGCTGGTCTATTTGACCGTGTTTGCGCTGTTCGCGGCATTTCTCCTCGGCTATTTCGCCCTCAACACCCGCCGGCTCATCACCGAGCAGATCACCGACACCGTCAATGCCGAGATCACCGGCCTGTCCGAGCAATACCGGCTCGGCGGTATCCGCCGCCTGGTGATCGTGGTCGATACGCGGGCGCGGCGGCCGGGCTCCAGCCTCTATCTGGTGACGACCTTTGCGGGCGAAGCCTTGGCCGGCAATGTGACCGCTCTGCCGCCGGGCACGCTCGATAATTCGGGCTGGGTCGAGACGCGCTATCGCCGGCTCGATGAAAGCGAACAGGGCGAGCACGCCGATCACGAGGCGCTGGCGCGCGTCTTCCAGTTGCCCGGGGGATTCCGGCTGCTGGTCGGCCGCGATCTCGAAGAGCGCGAGCGCCTCTATCACATCGTGCTGTCCGCGGGACGCTGGTCGGTCATCATCGTGATCGTGCTGGGCCTCGCGGGCGGGCTGTTTGTCACGCGCCGCGTGCTGCGCCGTGTCGATGCGATGACCGAGACGACACGCACCATCATGGACGGCGATCTCGGCGGGCGGCTGCCGGTCGCCGGCACCGGCGACGAACTCGATCGCCTCGCCGAGAACCTCAACGCCATGCTCGAGCGCATCGAGGCGCTGATGAGCGGCTTGAAGGAAGTCTCCGACAACATCGCGCACGATCTCAAGACACCGCTGACGCGGCTGCGCAATCGCGCCGAGCAGGCGCTGCGCAATGCCAAATGCGAACCCGAGTATCGCACCGCGCTCGAAGCCACGATCGAGGAATCGGACGGTTTGATCGCCACCTTCAACGCGCTGCTGATGATCGCGCGCGCCGAGTCGGGACAGGCGCGCGACGACATGAGCGAATTCGACGCGGCCGAGATCGCGCACGACGTCGGCGAACTCTACGAGCCGCTGGCGGAAGAGAAGGGCATCGCGCTGAAGGTCGAGGCGGAAGCGCCGGCGCGCGTGAAGGGCAACCGCGAGCTGATCAGCCAGGCCCTCGCCAATCTGGTCGACAATGCCATCAAATATGTCGAACCGCAGGGCGACGCGGTCAACGGCGCAACGCCGGAGATCATCGTCAAGGCGATGAACGAAGGCGAGCGCATCCTGCTGACGGTCGCGGACAACGGCCCAGGAATACCGGAATCGGACCGTTCGCGCGTGGTCGAGCGCTTCGTGCGGCTCGAACAGAGCCGCTCGCAGCCGGGTTCGGGCCTCGGCTTGAGCCTCGCTTCCGCGGTGGCGCGGCTGCACGGCGGCGAGTTGACGCTGGAAGACAATCAGCCGGGTCTCAAGAGCATTATTGCGCTGCCACGGGGAGGCCCGGTACAGAGTGGAGGATGAGCTCACCTGCCGGACCGAGGGCCGCAACTGAACTCTCCGCGCGCGACGACAGCCGCAGCGGCAACGTATCGTCTTCAGCAATCGGTGGACCGCTCGCGGCGCGAATCGTCACCGCGCCGCACGTCACCGACGCGAGCACGGCGCAAACACGCCTCGCCGAATGGCTCGCAGGCGTCGACGCGGCCGAAGTCACGGCGCTGAAGGCGCTCATTGCTGAAAATCCAACGATCCGCACGCTGCTGGAAGGGCTCTGCGAAAGTTCGCCCTATCTGTGGGAACTCGCGAGCCGCGAACCGGACCGTCTTCTGCGGCTGCTGAACGCCGACCCGGATGCGCATCTGACCGCGCTTCTCTCCCAGCACGGCCACGCGGCCGCGATGACGGAGGATTTCGACGAGGCGATGCGCCTGCTGCGCCGGATGAAGGCGGAGGCGGCACTTCTGATCGCGCTCGCCGACATCGGCGGCGTCTGGCCCGTGATGCGGGCCGCACGCGCGCTCACCGACCTCGCCGACACCGCCGTCGACGCCGCCGCCCGATTTGCGCTGCGCGAGGCGGCGCGGGCCGGGCGCATCGTGCTCCAGGACGCCGCCGAGCCACAGCGCGACAGCGGCTACATCGTGCTCGCAATGGGCAAGATGGGGGCCTTCGAACTCAATTACTCGAGCGATATCGACCTCATCGTCTTCTACGATCCGGCGTCGCCGCTCGTGCCCGAGGACGGAACTGCGGGCGCGATCTTCGTGCGCATCACCCAGCGCGTGGTGAAGCTGCTGCAGGAGCGGACCGGCGACGGCTACGTGTTCCGCACCGACCTGCGGCTGCGTCCGGATCCAGGCTCGACCGGCATCGCGATCTCGACCGCTGCGGCGCTCTCCTATTACGAGAGCGTGGGACAGAACTGGGAGCGCGCCATGATGATCAAGGCGCGCGCCTGTGCCGGCGATATCGCCGCCGGCGAAAAGATCCTCGACGCTCTCGTCCCCTTCGTCTGGCGCAAATATCTCGACTTCGCTGCGGTCGCCGACATCCGGTCGATGAAGCGGCAGATCAATGCCTATCGCGGCCACGGCGAACTCGCAGTCGAGGGCCACAACATCAAGCTCGGCCGCGGCGGCATCCGCGAGGTCGAATTCTTCGCCCAGACGCAGCAACTGATCGCCGGCGGGCGCAATCCCTCGCTGCGCGACCGCGATACGCTCATCACGCTCGACAAGCTGTGCGACGATCGCTGGATCGACGCGAGCGCGCGCGACGAGATGAAGGCGGCTTATCTCTTCCTGCGCACCGTCGAGCACCGCCTGCAGATGGTGAACGACGAACAGACGCAGACGCTGCCGGCGGAGCGCGATGGGCTCGAGCGTTTTGCGCGCTTCCTCGGCTATGCCGGCCGCGACGCCTTTGCCGCGGTGCTGCTCGGTCATCTCGACAACGTGCAGCGCAATTACGGCCGCCTGTTCGAGAAGGCGGTCGAGCCGGATGCGCCGGCGCTGACGTTTCCGCTCGACGCCGACGACCGCAAGACGCTCGACCGGCTCGGCGCGCTCGGCTTCGCCTCGCCGCTGGAGGCTTCGCACATCATCCGCCATTGGCTCACCGGCGGACATCGCTCGCTCAAGGGCGATGTCGCGCGCAGCCATCTCGAGGCACTGCTGCCGTCGCTGATCGAGCATCTCGCGCGCACCGACAATCCTAATGCCGCGCTGGTGCTGTTCGATCATTTCCTCGCCAATCTGCACGGCCCGGCGCGTCTTCTGTCGCTGTTGCAGCAGAATCCCGAGCTGATCGCGCTGATCACGCTGGTGCTCGGCACCGCGCCGCGCCTCGCCGATACGTTGGCGCGGCATCCGGAAGTGATGGACGCGCTCGTCGATCCGAGCTTCTTCGGCGCCTTGCCCGACGAAGCCGAACTCGGACGCCGGCTGACCGCGGCGCTGGCGCAGTCGCGCTATGCGGAAGATCTGCTCGAACGCATCCGCACGTTCGGCCTGGAATACTTGTTCCTGATCGGCGTGCGCATCCTGACCGGAACGGTCACCGCGCGGCAGGCGGGCGAAGCCTATGCGCGCCTCGCCGATGCGATCATTCGTGCCGTCGACAGCGCCGTGACGGAGAATTTCGCCGGCGCCTACGGCCATCTGCGCGAACAGGAGACCGCGGTGCTGGCCATGGGCAAGCTCGGCGGCAACGAGATGACGGCGACGTCCGATCTCGACCTGATCCTCGTCTACGATTTCGACGCGACGCAGCCGGAGTCCGATGGCGAGCGCTCGCTCTACGGCGCGCAGTATTTCGCGCGGCTGACCCAGCGGCTGATCAATGCGTTGACGGCGCAGACCAATTACGGCGCGCTCTATCAGGTCGACATGCGGCTGCGCCCGTCCGGGCGGTCAGGGCCGCTTGCGACGCAGCTCGGCGGTTTCGCCAGCTATCAGGAAACCGAGGCCTGGACCTGGGAGCACATGGCGCTCACACGCGCGCGCGTCGTGTCCGCGCGGCCGGCGTTCAGGGCGCGCGTCGATGCGGTGATCAGCGAGGTGTTGCGGCGGCCGCGCGATGCGGCGCTGATCGCGGGCGACGTGGTCGAGATGCGCGGGGCGATCGCCACGGAAAAAGGCGACGGCGAACGCTGGGACCTTAAATACGTCGCCGGCGGCCTGGTCGATATCGAGTTCATCGCCCAGTATCTCCAGCTTGTGCATGCGCACCGGCTCCCCGGCATCCTCGATACGTCGACGGCGCGCGTGCTCGACAAAGCGTGGTCCTTGCGCGTGCTGGCGGTCGAAGACGCCGAAGTGCTGCGGCCGGCCGTGCAGCTTTATCAGGACCTCACGCAGGTCCTGCGCCTGTGCCTGCCGGGGCCGTTCGATCCGAAGACGGCAGGGCAGGGGCTCCTACGGCTCCTCGCGCGCGCCGGAGGACTGCCCGACTTCACCATGCTCGAGGCGACGTTGGCGGAGACGCAGGCCAAGGTGCGCGAGAGCTTCGTGAGGATTTTGGGAGCGGCGCCGTAGTTGTGCGTGTCCCGGGCGCGGTGCGGCGTGACGCGAAGCGGAATGCGATGCGCACGGCCTGGCGACTCCCTCCCCTGCAAGGGGGAGGTGAAGAGAACCTTACGCCGCCTCGTCCTTCGGCAGCGGGCATTGCGGATCGAGCGGCAGGTTGACGACCACCATCGTGCCTTTGCCCAGGGTCGAGCGGATGCGCATGCGTCCTCCGTGCAATTCCACAAGAGACTTGGCGATAGCGAGGCCGAGGCCTGAGCCCTGGTGGCTCTTGGTGAGCTGGCTTTCGACCTGCTCGAAGGGGCGGCCAAGCTTGGCCAGCGCATCCTTGGCGATGCCGATGCCGGTGTCGGCGATGCCGAGCACGATGCAGTGGTCGGTGGCGCGGCCGCGCACGGTGACGCGTCCGCCGCCCGGCGTGAACTTGACGGCGTTGGACAAGAGGTTGATGGCGATCTGCTTGAGCGCGCGGCGGTCGGCGCGCAGCGTCAGGTCGGGCGCGATCTTGGCGGTGAGCGCGAGCTGTTTCTCCTGCGCCTTTGCCGAGACGACTCGCATCGATTCGTTGAGCAGAGTGTCGAGCTCGAGATCCTCGAAGTCGAGGCGTATGCGGCCGGCCTCGATCTTGGACATGTCGAGGACGTCGTTGATGACGTCGAGGAGATATTGCCCGCTGCCGCGGATGTCGCTGCAATACTCGCGGTACTTCTCGGCACCGAGCGGGCCGAACATCCCTGATTCCATGATTTCCGAGAAGCCGATGATGGCGTTGAGCGGCGTGCGCAGCTCGTGGCTCATATTGGCGAGGAATTTCGACTTGGCCTGGTTGGCTTCCTCGGCGCGGGTCTTCTCGGCCGCATATTGCTCGGCGAGCTCGGCCGAGCGCCGTTGCGAGGCGCGCAGGTCGGCGACCGTCGCCATCAGGCGCTTTTCGCTGTCGACGAGCTTCTCTTCGTGGGTCTTGAGCGCGGTGATGTCGGTGCCGACCGACACATAGCCGCCGTCCTTGGTGCGGCGCTCGCTGATGTGCAGCCAGCGGCCGTCCTCGAGCTGCGCTTCGAAGGTGCGCGCGCCTGGAAGGGTCGGATCGGCGTTCGTGATCTTGTTGCGGACCACCGGCTGGCTGCCGGCGGCCACCACCTGCTCGTAAGAGGCGCCGACGGTGATCGCCTCGTCGGGCAGATTGTGCAGGTCCTGGAAGTTGGAATTGCAGAGGACCAGGCGATTGTCGGCATCCCACAGCACGAAGGCTTCCGGGATCGTCTCGATGGCGTCGCGCAGGCGCATGTCAGCGGCCGCCGTGCGCTCGACCAGGTGCTTCTGCTCGGTGATGTCGACCGCGATGCCGATCAGATGCAGGCCCGGGTCGTTCGGCTGGCGCACCAGTTCGCAACGGGCGCGCAGCCAGATCCAGTGGCCGTTGGCGTGACGCATGCGGAAGGCGTGGTCGACGAAGGTCGTGCGCGCGTCGGCAAGTTCGCTGGCGAGCTCGTAAAGCTGCATGTCGTCGGGATGGACGAGGGCGCTGACGTCGCCGAACGACAGGAGGTCGTCTTTGCTCTCCAGGCCGAGGATGTCGAACATCGATTGCGACCAGAAGATACGGCCGCGCGCGAGGTCCCAGTCCCATAGGCCGCAGCGGCCGCGATTGAGCGCGGTGTCGATGCGGCTGCGCACGGTCTCGTAGATGACGTCCGCTTCGCGCGCGCGGGTCGCCTGCCAGTGGAAGGCGAAGCCGAGGATGAGCACGACGAAGCCGGTGGTGGCCGACAGCGTGATGGTCAATGTCGTGACCGAGCGCCAGTCGATCAGCGCAGCGTCGCGCGATTGCACGACGGCGACCTGGCCGAGCGGCGGATTGAGCGTGCGCACTGTCGCGAGCGCGCGGCTCTCGTCCGGCAGCGTGATCTCCAGGACGCCGGCGCCGGCGCCGAACGTGGTGAGCGGTTGCGCCGGCCCGAGCAGGTCGATGAGCTTGCGGCCGATGACGTTATCGGCTGCGGGTGTCGTTGCGATCACCACGCCGTCGGCATTGGTGAGCATGAACTGGCGGCTGCCGATGGTCGCCCAGGCAGGCAGGGTGCGGTTGAGCATCTCCTGCGGCCGCGCGATGGCGTCCGATGATTCCTTGAGCGGCAGCGAGAGGCGGTCGGAGGCGAGCTCGGCGATGGCGTCGAGCGTGAGGTAGGCGTTGTCGAGCGTCTGCCGCCGTTGATCGAGCACCTGCACGATCGCGCCGACGCAGATCGTGGCCAGGAACGCGATAATGAGTACCGGAACGGCGCGCCGCAGCAGCGGCTCGGCCGTCAAGAGCCGCCGGTATGCCGGCTTGGCAATCGACTGCGCGAGGCCTTTGATAGAATCCGGATGTGCAGACGCACTCGCCAGACTGGCGCGCGCCATATAGGCCTCCATTCGGAATGTCCCCAATCACCCTGAAACGGAAGGATGTGCCGCATCTCTCCGAATCGTATGGGATTTGAATCTATGGCCGGTGATTTGTCGAGAGTCGCGGAGTCAAATATTTAAAAATCGTTACGCACACTTAAGCGGATCGGCATTGGCCGCCGTTTCGTGGCGGATGCGACAGCGGCCGCGCCTGGAATCCAGACCCGGGCACCATCCTGATCGCTGGATTCCGGGTTCGCGTGCTACGCACGCGCCCCGGAATGACGCGGTGTGGGGAGTGAGCGACGTTCAGACCGGCGCCAGCGCGCGCTCGACGATGTCGGAAAGATCGCGCGAGAGGCCCGCGGTCGACTTGATGCGCGTGAGTGCGGCCTCGGCCTTCGTCCTCCGCCCGCCCTCCAGCGTGCGCCAGGTGCGGAAGGCGGTGGCCATGCGCGCGGCGAGCTGCGGGTTCTTCGGGTCGAGGGTGAGGATCGTGTCGGCGATGAAGTTGTAACCGGCGCCGTCGGGACGATTGAACTGCGTGAAGTTGCCCTGCGCGAAGGCGCCGATCAGCGCGCGCACCCGATTCGGATTGGCGAGCGAGAAGGCCGGGTGGGCGCTGAGCGCGCGGACCTTGTCGAGCGTGTCCGGCTGCGGGATCGTCGCCTGCAGCGAGAACCACTTGTCGACGACCAGCGCGTCGGTGCTGTAACGCGTGTAGAAGTCGGCGAGTGCATGCTCGCGGGTCGGCCCGGTATGCAGCGACAAGGTCGCCAGCGCGGCCATCCGGTCGGTCATGTTGTCGGCGTCGTCATACTGCTGTGCGGCGCGGGCGATGGAAGGTTCTGCCGCGGTCGCCGCCATCAGATCGAGCGCGACGTTGCGCAGTGCACGCCGGCCGGCGCTGGTGGCGTCCGGCGAGTAGGGCGCGCGCACCGTCATGCGTTCGTAGACGGTGGAGAGGGCAGGCCCAAGCCGCTCGCCGATGTCGGCGCGCAGCGCTTTGCGCGCCGCGTAAATCGCGTCGGGGTCGATGTCGCGGCCGATCTCGCGGGCGACGTCGCCTTCGCCCGGCGGAATCAGCGCCAAGGCGACGAAGGCCGGCTCGAGCGCGGGGTCTTCCAGAACGGCGGCCAGCGCGGTCATCAGCTTGTCGTCGCTGCGCGGCGCCTTGCCGGCGCGGATCGCCGTGACGTTGTCGATCAACAGCCGCATCGCGGTCGTCTGCAGCGCCTGCCAGCGATTGAAGGGATCGCTGTCGTGCGCGGCGAGGAAGGCGAGGTCGTCGCCGGTGAGATCGGTGACGAGCTTGATCGGCGCGGAGAAGCCGCGATTGATCGACAGCGCGGGACGTTGCGTGACGCCGGTGAACTCGAAGGTCTGCGCCGGCTCGGTCAGCACCAGCACGCCATGGTCGAGCGGCTTGCCCGTCGCGAGCGTGAGCGGACGGTCGCTACCGTCCTTGCCGACGAGTCCGAGCGACAGCGGAATCACCATCGGCGCCTTGGTCGGCTGCCCCGGTGTCGGCGCCAGCGTCTGCTTGACGTCGAGCGTGTAGGTCTTGCGCCCGGGATCGTGGATGCCGCTCACGGCGACCTCCGGCGTCCCCGCCTGCGAATACCAGCGCATGAACTGGCCGATGAGGACGTCGCGCATCGCGCCGCCGCTCACATCGGCAAAACACTGGATGAACTGTTCGATCGTCGCCGCTTCGCCATCGTGGCGCTGGAAATAGAGATCCATGCCGGCGCGGAATTTGTCCTTGCCGATCAGGGTCTGCACCATGCGCACGACCTCGGCACCTTTCTCGTAGACGGTCGCCGTGTAGAAGTTGTTGATCTCCTTGTAGGTCTCCGGGCGCACCGGATGGGCGAGGGGGCCCGCATCCTCGATGAACTGCGCCGCGCGCAGCCCGCGCACATCGGCGATGCGCTTCACCGGGCGCGAGCGCATGTCGGCGGAGAATTCCTGATCGCGGAAGACGGTGAGGCCTTCCTTCAGGCAGAGCTGGAACCAGTCGCGGCAAGTGACGCGGTTGCCGGTCCAGTTGTGGAAGTACTCGTGCGCGATGACGCCTTCGATGTGCGAGTAGTCGGCGTCCGTCGCGGTGTCCGAGCTCGCCAGCACGTATTTGTCGTTGAAGACGTTGAGGCCCTTGTTCTCCATCGCGCCCATGTTGAAGTCGGACACGGCGACGATCATGAAGATGTCGAGGTCGTATTCGCGGCCGAAGGCCTCCTCGTCCCAGCGCATCGAGCGCTTGAGCGAATCCATCGCGTAAGCGCAGCGGTCTTCCTTGCCGTGCTCGACATAGATACGCAGCACGACATTGCGGCCGGACATCGTGCGGAATGTGTCTTCGACGCAGGCGAGGTCGCCGCCGACCAATGCGAACAGGTAGGACGGCTTCGGATGCGGATCGTGCCACACCGCGAAGTGGCGGCCGCCCGGCAGGTCGCCGCCTTCGACGAGGTTGCCGTTCGACAGCAGCACCGGCACCTGCGCCTTCTCGGCGTCGATGCGCGTCGTATAGACCGCCATCACGTCGGGGCGATCCGGAAAATAGGTGATGCGGCGGAAGCCTTCGGCCTCGCACTGCGTGCAGAACGTCCCGCTCGATCGATAGAGGCCGGAGAGCTGCGTGTTGGCGGACGGATCGACTACCGTTTCGATCTCGAGCGTGAACGGCTTGTTCGGCGGCTGCGGAATCGTGAGCTGGTCGGGCGAGGCGACGTAGCTGTCGATGCCGGGCGTCGCACCGTCGATGCGCAATGACACTAGCGAGAGTCCTTCGCCGTCGAGCACCAAAGGCGCCGCCGGAGCGCCCGGGTTCGGCTTCAGCGCGAGCTTGGCGCGCACCTTGGTGGCGGTCGGGTGCAGCGAAACGTCGAGGTGGACGGTTTCCACCAGCCAGTCCGGCGGGCGGTAGTCTTTGAGGCGGATGGGCTGGGCAATATCGGTGCGCATGGGAATTGATCTAGGATGTCCGATGAAAGATTGGAAGGAAGGAATAGGGCGCGGCAATTATGTCGATGATGCGGGCGATGGTGCTGGATCGGCCCAAGACGCCGCTCGTCCTGCGCGAGCGGCCGGTTCCGGCCGCGGGCGCCGGCGAACTGCTGATCGCCGTCACTGCCTGTGGGGTCTGCCGCACCGATCTCCATGTCGTGGACGGTGAATTGGAGCATCCCAAGCTGCCCATCGTGCCCGGCCATGAGATCGTCGGCCGCGTCGCGGGCATTGGGTCCGGCGTCGACGGGTTCTCGTTAGGCGAGCGGGTCGGGGTGCCCTGGCTCGGCGCGACCTGCGGCGTGTGTCCTTATTGCCGCGCGGGATCCGAGAACCTCTGCGATACGCCGATCTTTACCGGCTACACCCGCGATGGCGGCTTCGCGACCCACACGATCGCCGACGCGCGCTATTGCTTTCCCCTCGGCGAGACCGGCGATGACGCAGAGATCGCGCCCTGGCTCTGCGCCGGGCTGATCGGCTGGCGCAGCTATCGCATGGCGGGCGAGGGCAAGACGCTCGGCCTCTACGGCTTTGGCGCCGCCGCGCACATCCTGGCGCAGGTCGCGGCATGGCAGGGCCGGCGCGTCTTCGCCTTCACGCGCAACGGCGACACGGCGGCGCAGGACTTCGCCCGCTCGCTCGGCGCCGTGTGGGCCGGCGCCTCGGAAGATGCGCCGCCGGAGCCGCTCGATGCCGCGATCATCTTTGCGCCGGTGGGCGCGCTCGTGCCGCTGGCGCTGCGCGCGGTGAAGAAAGGCGGCCGCGTCGTCTGCGGCGGCATTCACATGTCGGACATTCCAAGTTTCCCCTACGCCTTGTTGTGGGAAGAGCGGCACTTGATGTCGGTGGCCAATCTCACGCGCAACGATGCGCGCGAATTTCTCGACATTGCGCCCAAAGCGGGCGTGCATTGCGAAGTGACGCGTTATGCGCTCGCGCATGCAAACAATGCGCTGTCAGACCTGCGCGCCGGACGCCTGCAAGGCGCCGCGGTTCTGATGCCGTAGTGTGGCCCTCGCACAGTCACAAACATTCCCCACTTCTTATCGGAACGATCCGGTAGTGCGTTGGTTGCCACCAAAGTGTCTGACTGGTGGGAACCATCTGAATGAAGGATTCGCGTTTCGTGGCCCTCGACTCATGGCGGGGGATCTGCGCGATTTTGGTCGTCGTCTTCCATTTCATCACCGACATGCCGAGCTCGCTCGAGACATCGTCCTTTCTGCGTAACGGCTATCTGTTCGTGGATTTCTTCTTCGTGCTGAGTGGATTTGTGCTCTGTCACAGCTATCGCGGGAAAATCAGCAGCCCCGGGGATTTCGGCCGCTTCGTGCTGCGGCGTTTCGGACGCGTGTGGCCTTTGCATGCCGTCGTGCTCGCCGGCCTCGTCGCCGTGATGGCATGGATCACTTATCTGCCGCATCCGGACGGGCTTTCACTGAGCTGGAAGAGCACCGGCTATTCGATCAATGCGCTGCTGCCGAGTGCGCTGCTCCTCAACGCCATGAATCTGCAAGGCACGGTCTGGAACGGCCCCGCCTGGAGCATCGGCGCGGAGTTCTATGTCTATCTTCTGTTCGCGCTGCTGGTCACCGTCTCGAGCCGCCGTCTCATCCTGCCGAGCCTGTGCCTATCACTCGCCGCGCTGGCACTCGTCTACCTCTGGGCGCCGGACCTCATGAACACGACGTGGGACTACGGCATCATTCGCTGCATCGCCGGCTTCTTCGGTGGAGTCGTCGCCTACCATGTTTATGAACTCACGCGCGCGCGCGGTCCGCTGCCGGCGACGTTGTTGGAATTGGCGGCAGTGGTGCTCGTTGTATTGTTCGTGACCTTCGCGGGCGCGGACGCGGACCACGGCTCGCTCATCACGCTGGCGGCGCCGCTGGTGTTCGGCGCGGCCGTGATCGTGTTCGCCGGCGAGAACGGTTTTCTGTCTCTGATGTTGCACGCGCGGCCGTTCCGCGCGCTCGGCCGCTATTCGTTCTCGATCTACATGATCCACATGCCGCTACTGGTCATGCTCTGCTATGGCTGCTGGTCGGCCGGCTATTTCACGAAAGCGTTCCCGGGGGCGGCGCGGCCATGGATGGGATCGGTCGATCTCGTTCTCATCGAGTTCGTGCTCGCCGTCGTCCTGCTTGCCGCCGCCAGCTATCGCTTCATCGAACTGCCGGCGCGGCGCGGTTTCAACATGCTGGCCGACGGCAAGGTGACGAAACGCCTTCCGGCAAAGGGCCGTCTCGCCTTCGACTAACGCATCGGTTCGGCGTGGCCGATCACGCGCTTGATCGACGCCGAGCGCTGTTTGAGTGCGCGCTCCAAAGCATCGACGCTCTCATGCACGGCTTGCACGGTGAGATCGGGGTCGACCCGGCAGTGGAAGTTGACGATCTCGCCATCGTCCGTCTCCCGCACGCGGACATCGTGCACATCGCGGATGACGCGGCCCTCGGCGGCGGATTCGGCGAGCGCGATTTCGACCGCCTTGACGCGCTCAGGCGGCGCCTCGCGGCCGGTCGCCCCCTGCGGCTGCAACGGCTCGATATGCGTTTCGACTTCGACGCCGGGGCCGAGTTCGGCGGCGATGGCGTCTTCAAGACCATCGGCTAGTTCGTGCGCCGCGCGGAGCGACAGCTTGCCATCCACCTCCAGATCGAGCGCGACGGCGAGCCGGTCGCGGATGTCGTGCACCGTGACGTGATGCACGGCCAGTCCGCGGTTGCGCGCGATCACCATGATGCGGTCGAGCACGGTTTCGTTGTCGAGCGCGACCGGATCGGTGGTGACGATCGGCTCGGCGCCGGGAATGCCGTCACGGAGCGCCTTGGCGACGTTGGCCTTGATCGCGTTCACGCGATCGAGCGCGAGCGTGCGGCTGACCGCGACGGCGACCTCGATGAATGTCGTCTCGCCGACGGCGCGCGCGCGCACGCTTTCCACGCGCACGATGCCGGGCACCTTCGAGGCGATCTGCGTGATCTTGTCGGCGGCCCCGGGTGGCGCCACGTCGATCAGCATGTCGATGGTGCGGCGGCCAAGCCGCCAGCCGGCGACGCAGACCAGGGCCGCGACGACGAGCGCGGCGGCGGAGTCGGCCCAGGGCAGGCCGAAGTGGACGCCGGCGAGGCCCACGATCACCGCCAGCGAGGACCATAGGTCCGACGAGAAATGCAGCGCGTCGGCTTCCAGCGCGTGGCTCTGCGTGGCCTTTGCGGCGCGCGCCAAAGCGCGGGCGCGGAAGAAATCCACCACGATCGAAACGATCATCACGCCGAAAGCCCAGACGGTTGCCTCGACGATGTGACCTTCGTGCGCGATCAGCCGATTGGCCGCCTCCCAGATCACGATGCCGGACAGCAGGAACAGCAGCGCCGTCTCCGCCAGCGCCGACACCGCCTCGATCTTGCCGTGGCCGTAATGGTGCTGTTCGTCGGCGGGTTTTCCGGAGATGCGCACGGCAAGATAGGTCATCACCGTCGCGCCGAGATCGATCAGCGAATGACCCGCCTCCGACAAAATCGCCAGCGAGCCGGTCATGAGGCCGACGATCGCCTTGGCGACGGTCAACCCGGCCGATGCCGCGATCGATGTGAGCGCAACTTGTTCTTTGTGGTCCTGCATGTCCGTCCTTTGCGGCGGCTGTCTAGCGCAGGCACAGCGCCATTTCGACCACGATGATCGCTCTTGCTTCTGAGTCGCGATTGCAAGCGAGGCCTGTCCGGCGGCGTGTTCGGTTGCCCGCGGCCCCGCGTGTCCCGGTATTTCGGTCCAATTTACCGAACTTTTTCAGAGTAAAATTACCACTTTCGGTTACAGACCGCGTCATCGCGAAGGGCCCCGCAATGACGATCCATGACATCGGACAGGCCAGGCTCCTGTCCGGGCGGCAGCTATTTCCATATCTGCGCGAGCGGCTGGTGCAATGGCGCGCGGGCGAACATCGCCTCACGCAGCGCATGGCGGGCGCCGCTTTCGTCATCCGCGTCACCAGCGCGGCGATCACCTTCGGCTCGCAGGTCCTGCTCGCACGCTGGATGGGGGATGTTGAGTTCGGCAGCTACGTGTACGTGTTCACATGGCTGCTGCTGCTCGGCGACCTGGTCCACCTCGGCGTGCCGCTGACGGCCCAGCGCTACGTGCCGGAATACACACAGACCGGCTCGCTCGCTCTGTTGCGCGGCTATCTCAGCGGCGCGCTCTGGTTGACATTCGGAGCGGGCACGGCGGCGGCGGTGTTCGGAGCGCTGATCGTATGGGCTTTCCAGTCATCGCTGGACCGCGGGCTTGTCCTGCCGTTCTTCTTCGCCTGCATCGTGCTGCCGTTCTATGCGCTGACCTTCATGCTCGATGGCCTCGCGCGGTCCTATAACTGGATCAAGCTGGCGTTGCTGCCGCAATATATCCTTCGCCCGCTGCTGGTCGTTGCCAGTGCCGGCGTGCTGCGTGCTGCAGGTGTCGCTCTCGACGCCGTTGTGGTGATGGGCATCCTGGCCGCAGCGTCGGTGGCGGGGACTGTGCTGCAGCTCGTGCAAATTCGGCGCGGTCTGGCGCAGGTCGTTCCGGCGGGGCCGAAGATTTACACTCCGCGGACCTGGCTCGCCACGTCGCTGCCGATCATTCTCGTCTGGGGAATGTACACGCTGCTCACTTCGACGGACGTGCTGGTGCTCAAGCAATTCCGTCCCGCGGAAGAGGTCGCCTATTACTACGCGGCGGCAAAGACGCTGGCGCTGATGAGCATCATTCATTTCGCCGTATCGGCGGCGGCCGCGCATCGCTTCACCGCACTGCATGTGGCCGGTGATCGCCGCGGGCTTTCGGATTTTGCCGCCGGCACGGTGCGCTGGATCTTCTGGCCGTCGCTGGCGGTCTGCATCGTTGTGCTGATCGTCGGCAAGCCGCTCTTGTCGCTGTTCGGTACGAGTTTCACCGCCGGCTATCCGGTGATGGCGATCCTCACCATCGGTCAACTGGCGCGCGCGGCCATCGGTCCCGCCGAACGGCTGCTCAATATGCTCGGCCAGCAGCGCATCTGTGCGTTCGCTTACGCGGCCGCGTTCCTGGTGAACATTGTCGGCTGCTTCGCGCTGGCGCCGGCCTATGGCGGAGCCGGGGCCGCGTGCGCGACGGCCGCGGCCTTCGCGACGGAGTCCGTGCTGCTGTTCATCATCGCAAAACGCAGGCTCGGTCTGACCATGTTCATCTGGGCGCCGCGGGCGTGATGGTAAACGCTTCCTGAATCGATGCCACCGCAGGGCGCGCAGCCGTAACGGCTTGTGAAACCATTTCTGTCATAAATCGCTACGGGACAATCACCAGGCCGGATCAAGGCCGGAGAGGCGCTTTGCAACACCAGTTTCCTCTTGCCGCGACGAATGCCTTCGTCGCGCCGCAGGCGCAGGGACAACGCGTCGAGCCGCGCGAGCGCGCGCACACGCCGGCGATGCGCCGGGCGCCGGCCATTACGGTCGAGGTGGCGAGCGGCGCGCGGCTTGCGCGCATTGGAGCGGACTGGGACGACCTCTTGCGCCGCTGCGACAATCCCAACGTCTTCATGACTCCGGACCTGGTGCGGCTGGCAGGCGAAGCCTATCCGGGAAAAGCCGTCCGCGTGCTGCTGGCATGGCACGAGGACGACCTGCGTCTTGTCGGCGTCTGGGCCTTTGTGCTGCGCCGGCCACAAGGCGCATTCGCGCCCGTGCTCGCCGCGCCGGCGATGAAACACGGCTATCTCGCGGCGCCAGTCGTCGACCGCGCCTATATGGATGAAACGCTCGGCGCGCTGCTCGATCACATCGCGGCCGAGCCGAGCCTGCCGAAGATCGTCGCGCTCGATCCCATCGGCGCGGATGCGACGATGGACGCGCTCACGCGCGTGCTCGCCGCACGCGGCAGCCCATCGCGGATCATGACGCAGGCCATGCGCCCGCGCCTCGCTTCCAACCTCGACGGCAAGCAGTATCTCGCCAACGCATTGTCGAGCAGCAGCCGCAAGAAGCTGCGCCAGCATCGCCGCCGCCTCGCCGAGCGCGGCGCTCTCGCATTCGCCATCGCGACGGACGCGGCCGAAGTGCAGAACGCCTTCGAAGCCTTCCTGCAGCTGGAAGCCTCCGGCTGGAAAGGACGGCAGGGCACCGCCTTGCTCGCCAGCGCCGCCGACGCGACCTTCGCGCGGTCGATGATCGCGGCGCTCGCGTCCAAAGGCGGCGTCGCCATCCACGCGCTCACCCTCGACGACCGCCCGGTCAGCATGCAGATCGTCCTGCGCGCCGGCGCTGCCGCCTTCACCTGGAAAACGGCCTACGACGAAGACGTCCAGGATGCCTCGCCCGGCATGCTGCTGCTCGAAGACTATACCGCCGCCTTCCTGGCCGACGCCGGCATCGCTTTCGTCGACTCGTGCTCCTACGACGACAGCGGCTTCATGGCGGCGTGGAGCGAGCGGCAGGCGATCGTCAATCTCTGGTTCGACGCGCGGCGCGGCGGATCGGCGGCTTTCGCCGTGACGAGCCGATTGCACCACGGCGCGCTCGCACTGCGCATGGCGCTGAAAGCCGCTTATCTCGCATACAAAGCGAAATCGCGGCGCCGTCCACAGGCGACGCGGATTGCGGTTAAACCGGCGGCTTAACCATAGACATTAGCCGCGGTGATTAAGCAATCGGCAGGAATTCATTGGTGGGGCGTGTGAAGGCGAATTAGCGTGACGACGTGTCACGGTGACTTGGATACGATCATGCAAAGCACGGATGTTGCCATCGTCGGAGGCGGGCTCGCGGGTTCTCTTGCCGCAGCCATGCTTGGCCGCGCGGGCGTCGACGCCATCCTGATCGATCCGCACCCCGTCTATCCGGACGATTTCCGCTGCGAGAAAATCGACGGTGACCAGGTCAAAATGCTCCGCAAGACCGGCCTTGCCGAGGCGGTGCTGCGCGCGACGACGCCGGACCGCCAGTCTTGGGTCGCCCGTTTTGGCGTGCTCGTCGACAAGCGCCCGGGCGATCAGAACGGAATCTTCTACGCGCCGCTGGTCAACACCGTGCGGGCCGAGATCCCGCAGACCGTGCCGTTCATCGCGGCGAAGGTGACGGGCCTCGCCACGAGCGAGGACCGCCAGCAGGTGACTTTGTCGAATGGGGAGACCGTTTCGGCGCGCCTCATCGTGCTGGCGAACGGGCTCAATGTCGGCTTGCAGAAGCCGCTCGGCCTGACGCGCGAGATGCTGAGCGAATGTCATTCGATCAGTATCGGCTTTGATCTCAAGCCGGTCGGCCGCCGCGCCTTCGACTTCCCGGCGCTGACTTATTACGCCAAGCAGCCCAGTGACAAAACGGCGCTGCTGACGTTGTTCCCGATCGGCGGCGTGATGCGGGCCAATCTGTTCGTTTATCGCGACATGCGCGATCCGTGGCTGTCGCAACTGCGCGCCGCACCGCAGGAGACGTTGTTCGCGCTGATGCCGGGCTTGCGGAAAATCACCGGCGAGTTTGCCGTCGAAGGCTTCATCAAGATCCGCCCGGTCGACCTCTACGCCATCCGCGGGCACAGACAGCCCGGCGTCGTGCTGGTCGGCGATGCGTTCGCGACCTCATGTCCCGCGGCGGGAACCGGCGCGCGCAAGGTGTTCACCGACGTCGAGCGGCTTTGCAACGTGTACATTCCGCGCTGGCTGGCGACGCCAGGCCTTGGCGCCGACAAGGTCGCGGCCTTCTACGACGATCCGGTCAAGACTGCTTGCGACACCTTCGCCATCACCAAGGCCTATCGTTTGAAATCATTCTCGCTTGGCCGCGGCCCGTCGGCGATCGCGCGACGCTGGGTGAAGTTCCTTGCGCATTTCGCCATCGGCAAATTGCGGCAGATGCGCCAGCAGAGCGGTTCCAAGCCGGGCGGCCCCAAGGGCATTCCCGCCACCGCCGACGCGGGCTCTTGAGCCCGACCCACGGGCCTTCGATCTCCCCACAAATCGTTAAGCATAATTTTTCAGCCGCTGCGAAGCGATTGCGGCCGTTTTCATTGGCCACATTAAGGGAACTTGAACGTGAATAGGGTGATCTCGTCCCGCGCCGGCGGTCATTTCCCGCTTGTTGCGGTGTGACCTCTTCCATCGCGCCGCGGAACGCCGAATACGAGACATCATCAATGCCCGCGGCTCTCCCGGTCCGGTTCAACGCCTATGAGGATGGATACGCGGATGGCGCCGTGACCGGCGCGCGTCCGCTCGTGCTTCATGGCGTGGCGGCCGGGCTCTCGGTGGCGATTTTCGACACGCTTTCGGTCGTTGAAACCGAGTGGCGCGCGTTCGAACAGAGCGCCGACTGCACCGCGTTCCAGACGTTCGACTGGCTCTCGACCTGGCAGCGCTGCGTCGGGGTACACCGGCGCGTGACGCCCGCGATCGTCGTCGGGCGCGACAAGAGCGGCGAGATTCTTTTCATCCTGCCATTGTCCGTCGGGCCGGCGCGGTTCGCGCGCGAGCTGACGTTTTTCGGATCGGATCTCTGCGACTACAACGCGCCGCTCCTGGCTCCGCGCGCGGCGGGGCAGATCACGCCGGCGCAGTTCGCGGACGCGTGGCGCACGATCACCGCGCAGTTGCAACGCGATCCGCGCTGGCGTCACGATCTCGTCCGTCTCGAGAAGATGCCGGAGCGGCTGGGCGCGCAGGCCAATCCCATGCTGGGGATCGCCGTCACGCCGCATCCGAGCGGGGCCTATGCAACGCCGCTCGCCGAAACATGGGATGCCTTCTATGCCGGCAAGCGCTCGGCCTCGACGCGCCGGCGCGACCGCACCAAGCGCAATCGCCTGGCGGACTTCGGCCCGGTCAAGACGACGACACCCGAGTCGGCGGAGGGCCTGCTGCATGCACTCTCGGTGCTGATGGAGCAGAAGGCGCGGTCGCTCGGCCGGATGGGCATCACCAACTTCTTCGGCCGTTCGGGTCACGCCGATTTCTACCGCGCGCTGATGGTCGACCCGCGCAACAAGCACCTCGTCGACGTCAGCCAGCTCGAAGTCGGCGGTGAGATCGCGGCGGTCAATGTGGGGCTGACCTTCCGCGACAGCTATTATCACATCATGTCGAGCTACACCGACGGCGAGATGGCAAGGTTCGGCCCCGGCGCGATCCATCTGCACGACGTGCTGCGCAACGCGATCGAGCGCGGCTTCAAAGTGTTCGATTTCACCGTGGGTGACGAACCCTACAAGCGTGACTGGTGCGAGAGCGGCCACGTCCTCCACGACCACCTCGGCGCCGCGCGCCTGCGTGGCGTCGTCATCGTCGCTTCGATGACCGCCATGCAGTCACTCAAGCGGCACATCAAGCAAACGCCGCGGTTGTGGACGGCGTTCAAGAAACTCCGCGCGTGGATCGGGCCGCTCTGACGGCGACTGCGCACTCTCGCATCGCGAAAAATCCGGCCGCAGGTTCCCGCGCGTACGCGTCGCTCACGCGCGCGCATTGGGCCGCGAAGCGCAAGCAATAACAACACGCTGCCACGCCGATGCGTGCTGCATGTCCGAGGTGCGGGCAAAGTGGGCAGCACGTCTGCGCGCTCCGCACGGCTTGAACAGTCATCGCCGGCGGGCGTAAGACTCGACCTCAGTTAACGATAAACAACACTAGGAAACGTCATGAAAAGCAGCGGCGATCGTATTCTCACGACTCATGTCGGCAGTCTGCCTCGGCCTGCCGATCTCCACGCGATGAGTCTTGCGCGCCGGCGCGGCGAAAAAGTCGATGACGCCGTCTATGCGGCCCGCGTGCGCCAGGCTGTGTCGGACATCGTCAAGAAGCAGGTCGAGATCGGCATCGACATCGTCGATGACGGCGAAATGAGCAAGCCGAGCTTCATCACCTACATCAATGAGCGCCTCGCCGGGTTCACCGTCGATACCGCCGATCGCAACCAGAGCCCGTGGGTCGGCTCGCGCGAAGTGCTCGCCTTTCCGGATTTCTACCGGCCGCAGCTCGCCAACGTGCACACCAAGCACACGCATTTCCTCTGCACCGCGCCGATCACCTATTCCGGCGAGCGTGCGCTGAAAGCCGATCTCGACAACCTCAAGGCTGCGCTCAAGGGCGCCAATGTCACCGAGGCCTTCGTTCCGTCGACGTCGGTGTCGAGCATCGAGGACTGGAACCGCAATGCCTATTACAAGTCCGACGAGGAGTACCTGTTCGCGCTCGCGGACGCGATGGGCCATGAATATCGCGCCATCGTCGATGCCGGGTTCCTGGTGCAGGTCGACGATCCGCATCTGGTGACCTACTACGTCACACATCCGCATTTGAGCATGGAAGAGATCCGCAAGTGGATCGCGCTGCGGGTCGATGCGATCAATCACGCGCTGCGCGGCATTCCGAAGGAGAGGGTGCGCTTCCACACCTGCTACGGCATCAATTTCGGCCCGCGCGTGCACGACATCGAGGTCAAGCACATCATCGACATCCTGGGACGGTTGAGCGCCGGCGCGTTTTCCTTCGAGGCGGCCAATCCTCGCCACGAGCACGAATGGACGGTGTGGCGCGACGCCAAGCTGCCCGATGACGTCGTCATGATCCCGGGCATGATCACGCAGTCCAACGTCATGGTGGAGCACGCCGAGCTGATCGCGCAGCGATTGGGGCGGTGGGTCGATGCCTTCGGACGCGAACGCGTCATCGCCGGCACCGACTGCGGCTTCGCAAGCTTCGCCGGCAACGACGAAATCCACGAGAGCATCGTCTGGGCAAAGTTCGAGGCGCTGGTGGAAGGCGCACGCATCGCATCCAAGCGCGCGGGCGCGGGTTTGACACGCCAGAGCGCGTAACTATACAGTTACATACTTCGAGGAAACGGCGCTGGAGAGGGCCTTGCGGTCCTCTTCGGCGAAACGCCAGACGCCGCGCGGCGAAGCCGCCGGCGGACAAACGATAAAGCGGCCAGGAAACGCCTAAAGAACAAGGGGCATGCCATGAGCGCCACACCACGCATCCTCACCACGACCGTCGGCTCTTATCCGGTGCCCGATTGGCTGGTCGCGCTGCCGTCCGAGCAGGCGCTCATCGATGCCACGCGCGTCGTCATCAATACGCAGGAGCAGGCGGGCATCGATCTCGTCTGCGACGGCGAGCTCTATCGCTTCGACGTCAATCACCCCGAGACGAACGGGATGATCGAGTATTTCGTGCGGCCGATGGCCGGCGTGCGCCGCGAGATCGGGCTTGCCGAATGGCTTGAATACAAGAAAACGGCGGCGTTGAAATTCCGCACGCGTCCGCCGGGCGTGGTCGAGTCGCCGATCGGTCCCGGCTCGCTCGACCTGCCGGCGGCCTGCGAGCGCGCAAAAAATCTCGCGACGCGGCCGCTGAAGTTCACGCTCACCGGGCCGCATATGCTGGCCAAGATGCTTCTCGACACGCACTACAAGGACAAGGCGAAGCTCGCTTTCGCCATTGCCGATGTGCTGGCCGAGCAGGTTAAGCATATCGACGCCGAGGTCATTCAGGTCGACGAGGCGAACCTGCCGGGCCAGCCCGACGAATGGGAGTGGGCGGCGGAAGCGATGAACCGCGTGCTGCGCGCCATTCCGACGACACCTGCGGTGCATCTGTGCTTCGGCAATTACGGCGGTCAGACGATCCAGAAGGGCGGCTGGGACAAGCTCATCGATTATCTCAACGCGCTGCATGTCGATCACATCGTCATGGAGAACGCGCACCGGCCGGCCGAGGAGTTGAAGGTGTTCAAGAGCCTGCGCCCCGAGATCGGCTTCGGCCTCGGCGTCATCGACATCAAGCAGACCGTGATCGAATCCGCGGACCAGATCGCCCGTGCGATCGAGCAGGCGGAGCGCGTGCTGGGACCGGGCCGCGTGAAATACATCCATCCCGACTGCGGCTTCTGGATGCTCAAGCGCGGCATCGCCGACGGCAAGATCCGCGCGCTCGTCGCCGGCCGGGATCTCTACGAGGGCCGGTTCAACGCGCGGCAGGTTGCTTGAGGGCGTATTTGCGTTGGATTGAATCTGCCCGCGACGAAGCTTGACCTCTCCCATAGGGAGAGGTCGGCGCACGAAGTGCGTCGGGTGAGGGGTTAAAAGCTATCGAGAGTCCTGAACCCCCTCACCCCAACCCTCTCCCCAACGGGGAGAGGGAGCGCGCCAAGTTTGTGGCGGCGCGTCCACTCGAAACAATCATGCCTGAGAGGCCGGCATCGGCGTGAGCGCGTCCCACTCCGGATAAGCGCCGGCGGCAAATCCGGGCGCGGCGAGCGAGCCGATGGCGAGCTGGCCGTTTCGGATCTTCAGCCGCACCGCGCCGTGGCTGCGCTCGTAAAGATCGGGGTGCGCGGCGAGGAACGCGGCCTGTTCGCTCTCGGGCAGGCCGCTCATGCCGTTCACGTAATGATGGCCGTTGCGCTCGACATGGGTGAGGCCGATCAAGTTCACCAGCGCCAGGTCCTGCTGCACGGCGAGCCCGGCTTGCGTGGTGAGGTCTTCGCCTGACATGGAATAGCGCGCGCCGCTGGCTTTTGCGTTCCACGCCGCGCAGCGGGCGGCGTTGAGGATCGATTTGTACAGGCCCTTGCAGCATTTGCTCGAGACGCCATCATAGCCGAGCGCTGTCGCGCGCGGGAAGGCATCGAAGCCGTCGTCCGATTCATCGATGATGACCGGCTTCACCTGCGACACGCGCGACACATCGGTGTCCAAAGCGTGGGCGCGCGTGACCGGCTGTTCGATGAACAGGATGCTGGAGACGAGGCGTTTCAATGCAGGCGCCGCCTGCATCCGCTGCCAGAGGTCGAGCAGGGCGGCGATATCGTTGTATTGCTCGTTGCCGTCGAGCGAGACGTGATAGGGCGCAGGCAGCTTGTCGAGCACCGCCGCGATCTCGATCAGTCGTTCGAGATCGGCATCGGCATTGCCGCCGATTTTGAGCTTGAAATGGTCGTGGCCGTAGACGGCGACGACCTCTTCCAGCGACTCCGGCAAACCGTCGCCGACGTGGTTCGGATGTCCGCCGATGATGTCGACCAATCCGACCGTGTGCCGCGCCGCGATTGTGTCGGCCGGCGCGAGTTGCGCGAGAAAACGTGGCAGATCGAAGCCAGCCAAGTCGGCGAGGTGCTTTGGCAGCAGGCCCACATCGATGCCGACAAGGTTCGCTTTCACCGCGTCATAGAAGGAACGGCCCTGGCTGCGACAAAATGCGTCAAGGACCGCGCGGTCGATCTGTGCCGGCCCGAAATTGGCGACCAGCGCGTTCAATCCGCGGGCCGCGCACGCGGCGATCTGCTCGTCATAATGCGCCGCGAAATGACCGAACGCCGTGCGCGCCGCGCCGGATGTGAGATAGGCGTTGGCGGCGAGCTGTAACGAGAGCCGGAGTTGATCGAAATTCTCCTCGTTCGACAGAGCGAGGTTCTTGTCGAACCATTTCGGCGCCAGAAGCTCGGCGGATGCGCCCCAATGCGACTGCCCGTCAGCGCTTTCGATGCGCACGCGCACGAAGCATTGCGGCGCTTGCGTCAGCGTCACGACGCCAAACCGGAACGGCATGCGCAGGCGCACGGGCCTTTCGTAGAAGCGCACCTCGCGGATGGTGAAGACCGGGGCCGTCATGTGCGCGATATCCTGTCGCGCGGATCGCTCGGCGCTTGGCTGAACGGTGCCGTCCTCGCATTCAAACTATTGGATTTTGGCGTTAATTGTCGTTTCATGACAGCGTCGACTGAGCGTCCTCCGGCGACCGCGTGTTGCGGAACCGCGGCCGGTGTGTAAATTTTTTGCTGTACCGATCTAACCAGATAGTTAAACTGGCTGGCAACCTCCCGTGCCGCCGGCAAACAACAACAGGGAGGGGTGGGACGAAAGCCAGGATCCAGGGCAGAATGACTCGGATTATCCGTGTCGAGATTGGACGTTTCGATTACCCGCTAGTCGGAGAATTCAAATTCTTCAAGACGGCGGCGCGGCCCACGATTCTGGTACGCCTCACCGATGAGGACGGCGTTCAGGGCTGGGGCCAGTGCGTGCCCATCGAAACCTGGACCTATGAGACGGTCGAGAGCATCGAAACGACCCTGCGTCATTACCTGGCGCCGGCGATCCTTGGCGCCGATCCCAGCGATCTCGAGGATGTGCACGCCCGCATGGAGCGCGCCATCCGTCCATCGTTTTCGGTCGGCCAGCCGCTGTGCAAAGCGGGCATCGACCTTGCGTGTTACGATCTGTGGGGCAAGCAGACGCAGCAGTCCGTCAGCAAGCTTCTCGGCGGTGCAACGCGCTCCACGGTGAAATTGAGCTGGACGGTCCAGTCGCCGACATTGGAAGGCGCCGAGAGCCTGCTCGAGCAGGGCGCTTCGCTGGGTTACGACAGCTTCAACATCAAGATCGGCTATCCGCAAACGCCGGACTATGACGCCGAACTGGTGCGCCTCGTCACGCGCTTCGCGCCTGATGGTTTCCACTGGTGCGACGCCAATACGAATTACGACATCGACACCGCGCTCGATATGGCGCCCGTGCTCGCGGACAGCGGACTGAAGGGGCTTGAATCGCCGCTGCCGCCCAACCGTTTCCGCGACTATCAGGTGCTCAAGGAGCAGGGGGCGCTGCCGATCCTGATGGATGAGGGCATCGTCTCGCCCATCGAGGTCGACGAGTTCATCGCGCTCGAGATGTTCGACGGTATCGCCATGAAGATCGCGCGCTGCGGCGGCTTATGGAACGCAACGCGCATCGCCGAACTGCTCGAGGACAACGGCCTGTTGCTGTTCGGATCGGGCCTCACCGATCCGGAATTGTCGATGGCCGCATCGGCGCATTTCTTTGCCTGGGCCGGACTCGATTACCCGGCGGCGTTGAACGGCCCGCAATATATCGCGGGCCGCGGTACCACCGATGCGCAGTTCCGGGCCAACGGCGACACGATGTTCGTCCCGCAAGCGCCGGGACTCGGCCTTACAATCGACAGCGCGGCGGAGAAGGCCTTGGGTGTCGTCGCGCAGTTGTAGCGCGGCACCGAGTTGCAATGCGAAAGTGAACGGCAGGTAGGAACAATGGCGCTCATGAGCAGTTCGGTGAGTTCTAATGCGGCTGTGAACCCGCCGGCCTGGGTAGGCCTCCTCAAGAAGCTGACGCCACTCGTCGGCATTTTCGGATTCCTGCTGGCGTGGCAGGTGTTCGTTATTGCCTACAAGGTTCCGGCCTACCTGCTGCCGTCGCCGACGGACATCGCCCATACCTTCATCGATCAGCTCCCCAAGCTCATCCATCACGGCTGGATCACGACCTACGAGATGCTCGGCGGTTATGCGCTCGCGGTTGTCGTCGCGCTGCCGCTGGCGTTGGCCATTACCTCGTCGGCGCGCTTCAACGCGCTCGTCATGCCGACAATGCTGTTCTTCCAGATCGTGCCGAAAGTGGCGATCGCGCCCTTGTTTCTCGTCTGGTTCGGAATCGGCGTGACGCCGAAGATCCTCGTCGCCTTCCTTATCTCGTTCTTTCCGATCGTGATCGATGCCGCCGTGGGCCTGCGCTCGATGTCGCCGGAGATGGGCGATCTCGCCCGCTCGATGGGCGCATCGCGCTGGCAGGTGTTCGCGCAATTCCGCCTGCCGACCAGCCTGCCGTATCTGTTCAGCGGCTTGAAGGTCGCCGCGACTTTGGCGATTGCCGGTACGGTGGTGGGCGAGTTCGTCGGCGCCGACCAGGGCCTGGGTTATCTGCTGCTGACGACGAATTCGAACATGGAGACGTCGCTGATGTTCGCCACCATCGTGGCGCTGACCATCATCGGCCTCGTATTCTACTACGTGGTGGAAACGCTCGAAGCGCTGCTGATCCCGTGGCACGTGACGCATCGGGTGCGTGAAGAGTCCGCCACAATGTAGGGCGGGCTCGCCAACGGAAGATACCGGACGCAACGACAAAAACGACACTCCAGGGAGGGAGAGACAGTGATGAAACGCAAAGGTCTTGCTCTGACGCTCGTCGCCGCGGTGGCGGCGATCGCCGCGTCGCTTACATCGGTCAATGCGCAAGAGCTTCAGAAATTCCCGTTCCGGCTGAACTGGACGCTTTATGGCGAGCATGCGCCGTTCTTCGTCGCGCTCGACAAGGGCTTCTATAAAGACGAAGGGCTCGATGTCGACATCATGGAAGGCAGCGGCTCCACCACGGTGTTGCAGCTTGTCGCCAACCAGACCAACCCCGTCGCTTACGTCGACGCCGCGACGATGATGCGCGGCATCGGCGCCGGCATGCCGGTGATCGCCGCCGGCGTGTCGCTGCAGCAGAGCCCGATGTCGTTCATCTATCGCGCCGATTCTCCGCGTCCGACCAAGATCGACGAGATCAAGGGCAGCCGCATCGCCATCACGGCGGGCGACGCGAGCCTTGCCATCTTCACCGCCTTCATGGGCAAGCTCGGCATGAAGACCGACGACGTGAAGATGATCACGGTCGCCAATCCGCAGGCGAAAGAGCAGGCCGTGCTCAACAAGCAGGCCGACTCGCTGCTCGGCTACTTCATGGACCAGGGCCCGCGCATGCAGCTCAAGAGCGGCGTGAAGATGGGCTGGACGCGCCTCTACGACATGGCGGGCATTTCGACGCTGTCGAGCGCGATCATCGTCAACAAGGACTGGCTCAAGGATCCGAAGAACCAGGACATGCTGCGGCGCTTCCTGCGCGCCTCGCAGCGCGGCTGGGAATACACCGCCAAGCACGACAAGGAAGCGGCCGAGATCTTCCTGAAGCATGCGCCGGCCTTCAATATGGAGATCGCGCTCCTGGAGATCGACGGCACGATGTCAATCATCCACACCAAGCATACCGAAGGAAAGCCGCTGTTCTGGTCCGCGAAAGAGGATTGGCAGGAGAGCCAGGACCTGCTGCAGAAGTATGCGGGGCTCAAGGCGGAGCCCGATATGGCGAATTACTACACCAACGATTACCTCTCGCAGCCCCCGTACATGCCGAAGAAGTAAAGCCGACGTCCCTCCCGCGTGCACCGCGCGCGCGGGAGGCTGCTCTCTGCTCCCGTGCCAGGACATCACGTGCAATGACCGATCCGTACATCAGGCTTCAGAACGTCGGAAAGAAGTATCAGACGCGGAGCGGCGTCGTCGAAGCCTGCTCCGACATCAATCTGGACATCAAGCAATCGGAATTCGTCGCCATCGTCGGTCCGAGCGGCTGCGGCAAGACGACGATCCTCAAGATGGTGGCGGGGCTGTCGTCCTATACGTCGGGTACGATCACCGTGGGCGGCAAGCGCGTCGAAAGCCCGCAGACCGACGTCGGCATCGTGTTCCAGGAAGCCATCATGCTCGACTGGCGCGATGTTCTGTCGAACGTCATGCTGCAGGTCGACATCCGCAAGATGGACCGGGCCAAATACGTGCCGGTCGCCAAGACGCTGCTCAAGGCCACGGGACTGGAAGGCTTCGAAGGCAAGAAGCCATATGAATTGTCGGGCGGCATGCGCCAGCGCGTGTCGATCTGCCGGGCGCTGGTGCACGATCCGACGATGCTGATGATGGACGAGCCGTTCGGCGCGCTCGACGCGCTGACGCGCGAGCAGATCGCCATGGATATTCAGAAGCTGTGGATGGAGACGCGCAAGACGGCGCTGCACATCACCCACAGCATCCCCGAAGCGGTGCTGCTCGCCGACCGCGTGGTGGTGATGGGGCCGCGTCCGGGCCGCATCGTCGAGATCATCGACATTGACCTGCCGCGCCCGCGCCGGCTCGACAAGTTGCCGGAGCGCTTTCACGAATACTCGACGCGCATCCGCAACATCTTCAAGTCGAAGGGCGTGCTCGCGATGGATTAGCGTCTCTCTGTGATCCGGCCGCCTAAAGCCGGATCACACGATGCGCAAGACGCCCGCTCACGCCGGGTGCAGATGTTTCCGCAGCCGGAACGCGAGGCCGATCATCGTGCAGCCGAGCAGGATCGCGTACCAGGCGATCAGCCAGACCACCGCGAGTGCGCCAACGCCGGGTTGTCCGATCATGATGACGCCGAAAGCGATCGACAACACGCCGGCCAGGATCAGCCACCATTCGCCTTCGATTTCCTTGCGAAGCTGGATGGCGCCCCAGATCTCGAACACGCCGCTCACGATCGCCCAGGCCGCGATGAACAACAGCAGGACCACCGTCGTGATCCCCGGCCAGGCAAATGTGAGGAGACCGGCAATGATGCCGGCGACGCCGACCACTGCGAGCCACCAGCGTGGCGCGACCGCCACTCTCCCGGAGATAGCCGCCCACAGGCTGAATACGCCATCGACGATGGCGTAGGCGCCCCACAGGAATACGAGCGTCAGAAGCGTAACGCCCGGCCAGAAGATGGCCAGGATGCCGAAGATGATGGCGGCGATGCCGCGCAGCAGCAGCAGCCACCAGTTCTCCGCAAGTGCGTGCAACATCGGCGGGCCGGAGAACGGCCTCGATGGCATATGAGTGCTGGTCATTGCGATTCTCCCTCAATGCACAAGCGGGAGCGGGCTGTCGGTTTCTAGCCGGCCGACGCGAGCTCACGCCGGTGTTTGCCGAGATGACGGTTCTACGTAGACGTAGTCCGAAGCCGATATCGTCGTCTTGAGTTTGCCGGTGCGGGGCGATCTTCGACCGCCGCAACTCTGCGAGCTGAACCGGCTCCGCCGCCTTCTGCGGCTAAGCACATAATGTCACTGTGAAAATGGAGGCGCAATAGCGCGGCGGGCGGCGCGCGCCGCCCGCATTACCGTAACGGTGCCGGCTTACTTCTCGACGAACGCCTTTTCGATCACATACTCGCCCGGCTTCGAATGATTACCTTCGTGGAAGCCGCGCTCGCGCACGATGTCGACGAGGTCCTTCAGCATGCTCGGGCTGCCGCACATCATCACACGGTCCTGCTCCGCCGAGAGCGGGTCGAGGCCGATGTCCTCGAACAGCTTGCCGCTCGTGATCAGGTCGGTGAGGCGTCCGCGATTGCGGAACGGCTCGCGTGTCACGGTCGGATAATAGATGAGCTGCTGCGACACCATCTCGCCGAGGAATTCGTGCTGTGGCAGATCCTGCGTGATCATGCGCTCGTAGGCGAGCTCAGCCACCTGGCGGCAGCCGTGCACGAGCACGATCTTCTCGTAGCGCTCGTAGGTGTCAGGGTCCTTGATGATCGACAGGAACGGCGCCAGGCCGGTGCCGGTCGACATCAGGTAAAGGTTTCTGCCCGGCAGCAGGTTGTCGAGGATCAGCGTTCCCGTCGGTTTGCCGTTCACGAGAATGCTATCGCCCACCTTGAGATGCTGAAGCCGCGAGGTGAGGGGGCCGTCGGGAACCTTGATCGAGAAGAACTCGAGATGTTCCTCGAAGTTCGCGCTCGCCATGCTGTACGCGCGCAGAAGCGGCCGGCCGGCGACCTCGAGTCCGATCATCGCGAATTGTCCATTGCGGAAACGGAAGCCAGAATCGCGCGTCGTCTGGAAGCTGAAAAGGCTTTCGGTCCAATGGTGGACGTGCGTGACTTCTTCACGGGCAATCGTGCTCATTGAGGGGGACTCGAAGGTGGGTTCGCGTTGACAGTATTGAGACTTCGGCTATATAACTAACTAGGTAATTATTTCAATATCCATCTCGGAAGGGCTCCTATGCCGGTGGTCAGTTTGCCGAGGCCGGATGGCTCGCTGGAGGCTTACAAGTTCCGCGGGCCGGCCAATTGGAGCACAGCCAACGGTCACAAGCTGGACCGGATCGCGCTCGCCGCAGCGCATGTGGTGGCGGATCCGCTCGTTGACAACGACCCTTGGGTGACCCCGGCGATCGACTGGGACGCGACCATGGCGTTCCGCCGCCACCTCTGGTCGTTGGGTCTTGGCGTTGCCGAGGCAATGGATACCGCGCAGCGCGGCATGGGGCTCGACTGGCCGAACGCGCTGGAGCTGATCAAGCGCTCTGTCGCCGCGGCGAAAGAGATCCCCGGCGCCGTGGTTTATTCCGGCGTCGGCACCGATCAATTGGCGCCGACCGCGTCGACGACCGTCGACGACGTGATCCGCGCCTACGAGGAACAGGTCGAGGCGGTGGAGGCGGCTGGCGGCCGCATCATCCTGATGGCGAGCCGCGCGCTCGTCGCCGCGGCCAAGTCGCCGGACGATTACGCCAAGGTCTATGGCCGCATCCTCGAGCAGGTGCGCGAGCCAGTGATCATTCACTGGCTTGGCGAAATGTTCGATCCCGCGCTGAAAGGCTATTGGGGCAAGGCGGATCACATGGCTGCGATGGATGTCTGCATCGACATCATCGGCGATCATGCGAGCAAGGTGGACGGCATCAAGCTGTCGCTGCTCGACAAGGACAAAGAGATTCACATGCGCCGCCATCTGTCGCAGGGCGTGCGCACTTATACCGGCGACGACTTCAATTTCGCCGAGCTCATCGCCGGCGACGAGCAGGGTTACTCCGACGCATTGCTCGGCATCTTCGCCGCGATCGCCCCGGCGGCCTCCGCCGCGCTCGCCGCCCATGCGCGCGGCGACATCGATGAATATTGGAAGATCTTCGAGCCAACCGTGCCGCTGTCGCGGCATCTGTTCAAGGCGCCGACGCGCTTCTACAAGACTGGCATCGTTTTCCTCGCCTTCCTCAACGGCCATCAGAAGCACTTCGTGATGGTCGGCGGGCAGGAGAGTGCACGGTCGCTCTTGCATCTCGCCGACATCGTGCGGCTCGCCGATGCCGCCGGATTGATCCGCGATCCGGAGTTGGCCGCGCATCGCCTCACCGCCGTGCTGCGCACGCACGGCCTGGACGCCTGACGTGGCCCCGCGCGTCGTCACGGCGGATGAAGCCGCCAAGCTGGTGCGCACCGGCGATACGCTGTTGATCGGCGGCTCCGGTGCCGGGCACTCCGTTCCCGATACGCTGATCGGTGCGATCGGCAAGCGCTTCCTCGCCGAGGGCCAGCCGCGCAACATCACGACGGTGCACCCTGTCGGCCTTGGCGACCGGGCCTCGCGCGGCATCGGCCATTTGGCGCACGAAGGCCTGCTCAAGCGCGTCGTCTGCGGCACTTTGGTCGACTCGCCGCCGGTCGAGAAGATGGCGGCCGAGAACAAGATCGAAGCCTATACGCTGCCACAGGGCTGCCTCTCGCAGCTGACGCGGGAGATGGCGGCGGGCCGTCCCGGCCTCACCACGCATGTAGGCCTGCATACGTTCGTCGATCCGCGTCATGGCGGCGGCAAGCAAAGCGCGCGCGCCAACGAAGACCTGATCGAGCTGACGACGATCAACGGTAAAGAGTATCTCTTCTTCAAGCCGTTCCACGTCGACATCGCGCTCATCCGCGGGACGACCGCCGACGAAGACGGCAACATCACCATGGAGCACGAAGCCGTCTTCGGCGAGATGATCTCCATGGCGCAAGCGGCCCGCCGCGCCGGCGGCATCGTCATCGCGCAGGTCAAGCGCATGGCGCTGCGCGGCACGCTGCCGGCCAAGCAGGTCAAGATTCCGGGCATGCTGGTCGACCTGATCGTGGTCGATCCCGATCAGACACAGACGTTCTTTACGGTGCACGATCCGGCTTACGCCGGCGAGATGAAGGTGCCGCTCGGCAACATTGCGGCGCTGCCGTTCTCGGTGCGAAAGGTGGTGGCGCGGCGCGGCTGCCTCGAGCTCTACGAGGGCGCGATCTGCAATCTCGGCTCCGGCGTTTCCACCGGCATCGCCGCCATCGCGGCCGAGGAGAATGCGGTTGATTCCGTCGTGCTGACCAACGAGCAGGGCCTCATCGGCGGCGCGCCGGCGACGGGCAACGAGCCTGGCGCCGCGCGCAACTATCAAGCCATGGTCGACCAGCCCTATCAGTTCGATTTCTACGATGGCGGCGGGCTCGATCTCGCCTTCCTCTCGTTCGCCGAGGTCGACGAGCAGTGCAACGTCAATGTCAGCCGCTTCGGCGACAAGATCGTCGGCCCTGGCGGCTTCATCAACATCAGCCAGAACGCCAAGACCATCATCTTCAGCGGCACCTTTACCGCCGGCGGGCTCGACATCTCCTGGCCGGACGGCACAACGCACATCGCGCGCGAGGGCCGTGAGAAGAAGTTCGTGCGCAAGGTGCAGCAGGTGACCTATTCCGGCCCGCTGGCGGCGGAGAACAAGCAGCGCGCCTTCTACGTCACCGAGCGCGCCGTGTTCCGCCGCAACGAAGCAGGGCGGCTGGAACTCATCGAGGTGGCGCCGGGCATCGATGTCGCGCGCGATATCCTCGCGCATATGGAATTCAAGCCGGACATCGCGCCGGATCTGCGCACGATGGATGCGCGGATTTTCCGGCCGGAGAAGATGGGGCTTGGCGCGATCATCGCCGGAAACACGCGGCCGATCCGCTCGCCGCGTCTTGCTGTCCTGGCAGGGGGCTAGACGTCCATGGCCGTGGAGACGACACCGAAGCTGAAGAAGCCGTCGCCGTCCGCGAAAGCCAAGGCGCGCCTGGAGCCGGTGCGCGATGCCGAGCGCACGCAGCAGGCGCTGCTCACCGCTGCCGAAGCCGAGTTCGCCAGCAAGGGCCTGGCCGGCGCACGTGTCGACGTCATCGCCGAGCAGGCGGACGCCAACAAGCGCATGCTCTATTACTATTTCGGCTCCAAGGACGATCT
>Ga0310811_10000506_pt1 | contig 50490 bp, 52 predicted proteins | sample YCmetagenome_FD_207642 | JGI IMG/M metagenome (GOLD analysis project Ga0310811, IMG submission 207642) | Soil microbial communities from experimental microcosm in Duke University, North Carolina, United States - YC | ecosystem: Engineered > Artificial ecosystem > Soil microcosm > Unclassified ... | reverse complement strand
GGAGTGCCCGAATGCGCGTGCGTCGAGACAAAGATCTGCACGGATCGGGGGGAGGAGAAGACAGCCCTTCGGAGCGCTAAGTGATTTAGTATCGAGAGCGGACGTTGGGTCTGAAGGAGAAAGCAATACCAAACCAAAAAGCACTGGAATATGAAGATATTAGGGAGGTGGGTGGGTGAGCTAAAGTGAGGCGTCGCACGAAAGGGAAGACGAAGAAGAGAGAAACTCAGAAATGCGAATCTTCGAAGCGGGGGACTATTTGAATGCGAGCGCACAGACCAGTGCATTCTCGTGTCGAGGCACGAGAATGCGAATCTCCACATGGGCGCTTACAAAGGCCCTTTTCACATGCGTCAACGTTCGCAGGCTCACGATCCGCTTGGAACGTACAAATTTCTGAGACGAACGGCAAGTCACGTTCGGTCACGATGTGACCGATTGTGACGAGCAGGCGTTACATAGTATGTGCAAACAACCCAATAGGGAATACGACAAGAGCCCAAACCCCGATTAGATCTACAATAGTAACAAATGTCTCGTGTGCTACACGGACCCCGCGTCAGCGAAGTAACCTGTGTACGTCACTCTCCTATCATGATGAGCGATTAGCTAAGTTAAACTCAACGTGTAATTATAGACCCATCTTGAATATCTGGCCAATTTAAACCAGGTGACGTATCCCTAAATGCGTTAGTTACATACCGACGGCCTGTTCCTGATTATGGACCCGAGGCATCTGCTGGCCCCCGGGCGCCTTCGCTACTGAGGCAAACAATAGACAAGTGTGTCCACGGTTGCGCTCGCGTGGCGCAATGGATGAGATCGGTAGTCTGCGTAAGCTTTTCTAACTATCATAACTTCAAATTGTTAAAACGCTCCAGAGATCTTGAAGGGACCGATTTGAAATTTAGAGGCTACATAGTTATATGGCCACTCATACCAAATTATCAACCAACCACTCATACCTACAAACTACACACATCACTCGCCTGGTATGTCACTCAAATCACATCACACACAAGTACCACATATCACGAATCACGATCTTCTTTCTGGTGCATGCAGGATTAAAGCACCCATCATATATGCGTATCATTGTAATATTCATCATCATCACTTGTATGTAGATACCACAACCAGACACAATCTTGCCGATAGAACCTAATCGCAAGACACTACACTTGGCGTTTTTTCACGCTGATTCTGAATCTCCAACAATCAAGACAATCGGACAACAATTGGGTGAGATATTCGATATACATTATGTAGTCTCGCTAAAATTTCTAAAAAAGGGAATAACGGGCGTTTTCGGTTCAGCTCGTGTTATCATTTGTTTTTACATAAAGCTCTTGTACCGCAAATTGACAAGTTGGTGAATGGTGCGTTTCAATCACAATGCCTTCTAATACTATACAGTGCTCCCTGTCGTGCACTAGTCAACTCAAAACTCTCAGCAGATGGTGGAAAGGTTTAACCTGGGTATCGGTATTTGGCCGACACAACTGCCTCGGTACGTCGAAGTGATAATGCTGTAAGTACGCACCTAATTCTGCCAAAGCACTCATGTCGAACAACTTTTCTGTATAGTCCGGGCGATGAAGATGAAGACATCGAGGTTCGTATGAAGGAAATCGACGATTCTAGGTTAGTCGCCTTTCTTCCTAACCGCGCCACTTTAAACGCGATCGATAGGCCCCCAGTATACGGGGATTGGGAGGAATTGATTCACCCGTTGGGTGGCACGTACTACTATAACAACAAAAAGGTGAGTGCTAAGTGTATATCCAATGTATCTACTCTAAGGTTGTCCTCTAGAACACATATACATCGATGAATTTGAAGAATTACAAGGACCTATGGAAACTCGACAAATTTATCGATGCATCACGAGCAGCGGCAAAGGAAGATGGGTGGGTCCTGGTCATCTACCCGACGATTTTCCTAGGAGAGGAAAGGTTCCAATACTATTACGTGGTCCCCAACCGCCGCATCATTACTTGGCTGGAGAATCTTGATGGCACCATTCTCTTTAGCGAATGTTACAAGCCAAGTCAATGGCGTCATAAGAGTATGTGTATCCTCAATTACTTTGTTTGTGAGCTTAATCATGCAGGACTCGAACTTGAGGCTCAGTATTGGTGAGCGGGTGACGAACAGTGTCGCACTGATAGAAATCAACTCGAACATTTCTTGTTGTCCGACAGGAAACATTACGAATTCTTTCCTCACAGATTCCAGATGGAAACCTCACTAGTGAGACGTATCCGGAGAGAAGTTGGGTGCTACCTTGGAGGTAAGCCCTACAGCACAGGAGCAACGACGGAAGTCACCTCGGTCATGAACAGAAGCAACTACATTAAGCCAATCCACTGCCGCTTCTATGTTCTGGTCTCTGGACCAAATGAAGCAAATTGCTGAACAATTGTCTACTGTTGGTATGTATGTTTCTTTCCTCGTGCAGGGCATCTTGATGACCGACAAACAGAAGACCTCGCAGAAAATGGGTTCATTGAGGAGACTAGTGTCGTATTCTGCTGTGCGTGCATCTCCGAAACTCGAGCAGTTCAAACACTAATGCCTTTACTAGGCAGAATACTGTACATGCTACGTACGACGCTACAATTTCGTACACCTGGCATCACTGAATAATCAATCCGCATAGGCCACTCCCAATATCAGAACCGTCATAACCAACCCGAAGCTCGTCTCATCCGAACGCATGCTGTGACGGAGAGGCGTAGAAGGAATAAATTTCTTTCTTTCATGGGCGATGCTGCAGCTACGATACTGTGCATGCCGATTACAATTGAACGCATCAGAAATACGTCTGTCGATGGTATTATTGACGGTGTAGAAGTTCGACGATTCGTCAATGACTTCAGCAGTCAAGCCAGATATCAGATCACCTTGGTAAGTCCACGTCAGTAACGCAAACGAGAACACCTTCTCACTTAATCTGCTATCACAGGCAGGTGTTTCAATGGCTATGGATATCGCGATCTTTGCCATTCCGGGTTTAGGCGCATCAGCAACTGCACAAACACTGTGTTCTTGCTCCTTAATCTTAGGCACCGGCTGCGTCTTCGCGGGCACGATGGTGCAACACTTTGGCGAGAGAATGGGATCCCTTGACTTCGCTGTTCGTTACACTTCGTGTTTCTGCAGCCTGACTGACATTGCCTACTAAACAGGCATATTACCTGCGAAAGAAGAAGAAGATGCTTGTCATCATTACAAGCATACCGACTTTTTTTTGTGTACTGAGGTGAGTAGATTTTTTCGATTGTGATGGGTCTTAGTTAATAGAATTGTTATCAGCGTGACAAGCTCCATCCTCGGATTTCTCGCAGGTATCGTCACGGACTTCAAACCCTCTACGCCCATGATAGTTTCATCGTTTGTCACGCTTGGCGTTGTGGCGGTTCTCTTACTTGTACTGGTGATCGCCAGCTATGGTCCAGGCTTGGTTCGGATGCGGCCACAGTAATGTCTTTATCACTAAGCTAGCTTCCGGTTTTTTTTTGATTCGGGACTCGTGATAGACTTATAGTGTAGTCTTTTGGTGTTCGTTGCGGCAGTTGTTACTTGCAATATATCTCAAGATATCATGTCTGTTTTGCATGTTTTGCATTTCTATTCCTTACATCAGGAAAACCCTCCCCCTCTAGTTAGAACAAGTTTTCACAAATTTTCAGACTTAATATTAGTAAAGCGTGACCTATTCCGGCTGTTAGTGCAATCTAAGTCACGATCTGCGTGGGAGAAGGTGTGGGCACAGGGGCTTCATGTATATGACAAATATGTTGGACGTTTGAGTGAGCGATTACAGATGCGATATCATCAGGAGGTACATCGAGAAGGGTAAGGCAGACCTTACAATGTAACCTATCGGCGAGACCGGTTTTGTGGCGTACGGTCATTGGAGGAGAACGTGGCAGAGTGAGAAGGACCTTGGCCTAATTGGACGGGGATGAAGGTCTGCCCTGACGCACGAGAGGGACCAGCCTGAGTTGACCGGGGTCCCTCACCATGAGTTGTGCCCCACTTTCCTGATGAAGCTCCAGGTTTCGGTATCCGAGGACGGGGACGGGGACGGGGACGGGGGGGCTGATTCTCTGCAGGAGGTGTAAAGGCTTCCTCAGACTGACCCAGGGTCCTGCTGGTTACCGCCTTTGCGGACGAGGACCTCACAGGAGATGACGCTGCAGAAGTCCCGGAGGATAGCGCCAATTGCCTCTTGTTGAAGATATCGTCAAATGCTACGGAAGGGCAGCAATCTTGCTGGAGCGACTGCTCGTCGTGTCTTACAGCCAGCTGGCTGCCGTGGTCACCGCCACCATTCCAGTTGTGGCTGCCGCTATCATTCCACTCCATCTCATAGCCACAATTAGTTGACTCCTCCTCAGAAACACGGCGCAGGCAGCCATCCTGGACACCCGGAGGTTGATCCGACTGAGCCTCGTGAGTAGAAGCAGCAGCGGGAGTGGTCGTTGTTGATAAGAGGGAGGGATGGGCAAGAGGGGAGGCTGGGAGAACAAGGCTGGGAGAGCAAGGTTGAGAAGGCCGAGGGGATGGGTTAAAGAGGTTGTGATCATCCCCTGGCTCCAAGGCTACTGAACTGTCTTTTGGTGAAGAAGGCTGGGACAATGACTGGATATCACCCAGGGGCTTGGGCGATGCTACAGCTCCGCTTGTTATATCAAGCACCTCCTTGCTAGCAATTGGGGACAATGGCAGCTCTATGCCCTTGCGACGCTTGTGTGAGGCGCCTTCAAGCTCATCGTCGGTATCGACTGCTTTGGACTTTGCCCTGCTTCCCTTACCCTTGCGCTTTCTAGCTGGTCTGGCAGGAGAGAGTGGGGTCTTGGCAGTGGCTTTGGTACGTGCCTTCTTTTTGCCAGCCTTGTTCCTTCCAATGGGTTCGGCATCGACGTCCATGATGTCGCCATCGTCAGTGGAATCGTCCAATTTTGGCGTCGATGCGCCGACGGAGATCAAATCTCCCATAGCGCTATCGTCATCCTGAAATATGCACCCTGCAGAAATGATCGTCAGCCAAGCTCCCTAAGTAGTCCAGACACTTACGGAGTTCCTTGTCAGCGCCAATAAATGACTCGTGCATTGCACCCTTCGAAAATGAGATATTATTGAGAAAAACATCGGCAGTCTTCAGGGCAATGGCTCGGTAAACGTGCACCTCTTTAGCCTGAGGGTGACGGTAGATCCGCCCACGCAACTGGCGATCGTCCTGCTCCGACCAAAGGGTATCCTACCCTAACGATCAGCCACAACTGAAATGCAAGTATCTAAAAGAACGTACCATGACTACCATGATATTAGCGCAGGCCAGATTTAAGCCTACCATGCCTACGCCTGACAGAATCAAGACGCGCACTCCATCGGTTCGTGCAGATGACCTAAACTCATCCAGAATGCCCTTGCGCTTCTTCATGGGGGTCTGTCCGTTAAGCTCCAGCACACGAATGCCGTGAAGGTCTAAGATCTGGAATGAAAAATTGGGTTAAAAGGCTGTAGCAGTCAGCCGTAAAACTCACATCTACAATGGCCTGATTGGAGGTGACGAAAGCCGAAAAAACTATGATTCGATCTGGCTCATGTGGATTGGTATTGCCGGCTGTGAAGGCCGGGTTGAGAACCAGGTTGCGACCACTCTCATCCATCATCAATGGCTGACGACCATCAGACTCCAGATGGTATTTAACAAGCATAGCTAGCACGTCCAACTTCATACTTTTAGTGTCAGGGCTGGTGTTCCATTCTTCCCGTGATTTCGGTTTTGTCCACGACCGTTCCTCAGTTGAGTTCATATGCGGATGAAGGATGGACCTCCTAAATTCGACATAGAAATTCTGCACACATCGGGAGCTCAGATGACAGGCTAACGACCCGGTAGGAACAGTCAACCTCACCTTGCTCATCCCCACAATGGGACAGTCATCCAAGTATCCACGCGCAATATTCCTCAGATTCTCCATTTCCCAGTCAAGCAGCCTGATTTTTAAGCTGTGGTCGTGATAGGGAGGGAGGCCCAGGATCTTATTGCCTGTGTCATCAGTGGAGTCCACGGTGCGAAGAATGACAGCAGGGGCGAACCACTCCCGCATCCGACCGATCCAGTTTTTCATCACAGGCAGGTATTCTTCTTCCACAGCCTCTGGGTTCTGATTGCCCACAAAGACAGCTCGTAGGATTGATCCCTCAACCCCAGCCTCTCTCTGCGCCTTACGATCCCTCCGCTGGGCAGCTGACAATTCTCGGTTCATAGTCCTGAGCTGCGTGGTATCCTTGAATTGCTGAAGGCCAAGCAGCAGACCCATATTCCAAAGGTCCTGGGCGTCCATAAAAAGTAACATCAGTTGAATGATGGCGCCGAGTCAATTTCAAGTCTAGCTTACCGCAGGTTTTGTAGTAACCGGCGTCGCGGTCATAATAACAGTTGAGTGAGATTTCCCTTGAAGTGCTCTGGCTGCAGTGTGTGCCAGGTTAATATTGCGTAAGATGTGACCTTCGTCGACGATACTCATGATGTATTCATGACCAAAGAGTGTATTGGGGCTAGTACGTTCAAAGCGAGAACCGGGTATTGGCTGCCCGTAGTTATCCCTGCCGCCCTGCATGAAAACTATCGCTGCGTCGTCTTGCGCTGCCTATCAAACGTAGCAATTAATTAATCTCATATTCCGCTATTTACCCCCAGCAACAACTCACGTTCGTCGTGGCCAAGATGATGCGCCGTATTGGAGGTTGCTGGCACTTACTCCAAGCCACCGTCCACCACTGTACCCGTGTCGCATACTTGCCCGCGTAGGGAAGAACATCAAATGTCGCTCGCCTTAGATACCGTTGTATTTCACTCATCCACTGATGTTGCAAGTTAGGGGGGGTCATAATTACGACAGGCAAGTCTGGAATGTTGCCGCCAGTCTTCTTGTGAAACCTTTGAGCTGTGGAGCAACCGTCAGTGCATACAGCTCTCCAAACGCCCGCCATGTTGCTTACCAAATTTTCCAGGGAACTTCCCGTGCTTCCTGTAGTGTTCCCTGTAATGTGCGAGGCACGCAATCAATCCGACGGCCTGCATAGTTTTACCAACCCCGACGCCATCCATCAGCATCACAGGTTCACAGTCCAAGACCCTGTCAATCATCTTTAGAATGCCGACCAGCTGGTGCCACCGAGGCGCCAGGCTCTGGGTCGGATTCGTTAGATTGTCAAGCCATTGTTGACCTTCTTCGCTCCACGGGTCAGTGACGGCATCAGGATCGGACCGCACCTGGAAAAAAGGGAGTTTCTTTTCCGACAAGCCCAGGTGCTCCCAAAGGTCATCCTCGCTGCACCTGTCGTACTCTTCTACGCCGCTCTTCCAGTCGTTTACATCCATATTCTCCTGGAAGTCTACCACTACCTCGTCACCTTCAAGCGGCACCATCGCAGCCAGTGTCGTCTCAATCAAAAGTTCAAGCTCCTTGACCTCCTCCTCAGTGGCCAGCCTGTCAATTGCATCTTGAAGAGATTTAGGTAGCCCTATAAAACCTTGTTCAGCCATTGCAAACCTGCCAGTCAACCGCTGGACTACTAACGTGCTATGTGTTCTGCCTTGGTGGGATCTTTCTTGGCAGCGGCTAGCATGGCATTGAGCTGTTCACGACGTGCTTCGAGCTTTTTGGTGGTCTCCTGATCCTTGAACACACTCAAGATTGTGACCAAAGATTCCAGCTTTTTCAGGTAGGTGCGGATGCTGGCCATCGTAGGATTTGCATCTGCAGCCGACATAGCTGCACTGGGATTAGCCCCCGCCCTAAGTAGTCAACTCGCGCAACTTACCTAGCCATTGCTCTTCAGCTTCCTGGGTTTTTTTGTCGATACTGTTGGCCTGCCTGTTGATGACTTTTCGATACCTACTCCAAGTCAATACCAACACGGTGGTAACGAACGTCATGATAGACGCCACAACAAAAGACCCGTCGGCGAATGCATCATCGCCGAACAATGCATCTGCCAATTTAATGGAAGCGGCCTGTCTCACCTGCGCAGCGTCCAAAGTCGGAAACTGAGTGAATGGCTATATCGTGTTGTGAGATAAATATGTTGGTAAACGACTTACTTCATCTGCGGTCTTGCAATCCAACCTTGCCATGACCTCATGGGGATCGCAACCATTTTCACGCAAGACGTTGTCGACCAGTTTGTTGATCTTCCATTTGGCCCATGATATCTTAACCCAGGCGTTCCACGAAGAACGACCTTCATAGTCGTTATCTTTCCGTTTGGAAGCGTAGTGTTCAGCAGGATCCTCAGCTAGTTTGCAATTTTTCATGAAGACTTCGATTGCCCGAGCCTTGCCCACCGTCCATCCAGCGACATGGGTTGCTGCAGCGGTCACATCCCTGCTACTGTCGTACGCCCACGGGTCACCAAGAACGTGTGTGTGAGACTGCCATACCAGATTGGACCACGGGAGCGCTGAGTTGGCGATCCAAAGTTGGATCAGAGCAAGAGGGTATGGAATGGAGGGCATTTTGGGAAATGAGGTGGAGTAGTACTAGCTCTCCTTTAAAGTACATCCCACGAGGCTACTATTCGGGACGCACTCCTTACACCAGACCCGGCGAAGATTACCGTGATCGTCCATGCCGTGAATCGTACCAAAGCCTCAGGCTGGGTGCGACCACATTGGCCTGATTCAATTCGACTTCTTGTTTAGCGCCTTCCAACATGCGTTGCTTCGAATGCACATCAGCGTACTATTCATGTAGCAAAGCGATAAGAACAAAATAACATCACAGTAGTAGTGTCACAAATCTGAATGGACGGACTCCCGAAAATTCATTTGAGTTCGCACGCTAATTACTGTGAGTCCAATCGCCATTTATTCACCAATAAATTTGACGTCTAGATACATAGGCATGTATATCTACAAGGTTAGAGTACCAGCTGTCATAATAATGCATTAATGTAGGGTAGTTGCAAGACACTTGTATTGCATTAACGATGATGCATCATGGGCAGCGCAATGCATTACATGCGGACTTTTGGCGCTTTTGGCACGCGGCATCGGCCTCTTCTGCATTCAAACTAAAGCCTCCCAGTCTATCATGGAGACTATGGAAACACTTACGTCGCAGGCGACAGCTTCTGTTTTTGCTCTCGTTTCTCTTCCCAATATGTGACGTTCACTCGCTGTTGTCGACGACGAGCGCAACAAAATCCGACGCACCAACTGATCGCATCCCAATCCGAGGGCCTTCGAATTTCAAATCGCATCATTGCCACAAATTTTCGCAGGGACGTGGCAGTACTCTACAGATACAATGATCTGACGCTAAATTGCATCTCACCGTGACTATGAGCAAGCACATTGTTGTACCCGATTTTTGGTGGCGCTACAAGGACTGATACATTTAAATACAGCTACTCTGGTGTCCAGATCTTGCTTATGCGCAACGCCTTCCCAACCTCAGATATCCAAACGTAATGTTTCGCGCTTGTCGGATGCCTTTGAATCCCTCATCTGAAATGTCCGAGTGGTGCAAAGAACCAAGCCGATGGACTAGTATTCGCGTACTGGTACGAACTGAAACAGCGCCAGTAGTACGCTAACGGCTCGGCTTATACTAGTACCAGCTCCGCTCGATAATCAAAACGTGAACATTCAATATCCAATATCCAACTGGTGCATGTAATCATTTATAATCTATTATTCCACAAAGCAGCCCCCATCGGTGTACATATGGGCGCAGCAGTTCGGATTCCGATGCAAATACGATTTGTTCATGTTACTTCTCGTTTCGACGGCTATTCGTGCCAGTCCCGTTCATATTCGAATTTCAGGGTGTCACCTGCATTCATTCTTCATTTCGTTTAAGTTTGACACTCATCGATCCGAGCGCTACTTCTCAAGCAGCATGTGGATTCTTAAAGGTTGTGTCCCGAAGCCATGGCCGGCTCGTCTTCTACTAGTAATGCATTACAAAACGTTCTTCCCGTGTGATCATCAGCATCTCCCTCAAAGACTCCACCCTCCCAATTGAATAATTGATAACGAATGTGATCCGGTACAGTACTACCAGAGAATAACGCTTTGTTCTTGCATTGCTCCCGATACGGAAACGGTAGGTAGCTATATGTAAAATCGGTAAAGTACGTAGAATTTATTGAGATTGCGCGAATTTTTTTCCCGCAACAATCGGTATTCGTGTCCTATACGCTTCTGCACCGCTAAAGATTTAATTTGGACTCATAGGGAATACCATGTTGCACTTCAATCATTCAATTCAATTCAATCATACGGTAAAACTAGCCTTACAGCAAGTTACTGTCACTTCTTAGAATAGTTTATGTAAATTAGCAAAAAAAAACTCATCATTCCTGTTTCCGCTGTTTGTGACGAAATAGACCGTCACTTTTAATCGGGGAGGTCCTCCGTACATTATCCACGAAGCTTCAGATCAGAACAGCGCTTTTTCTGCCACACAGAAAGGCGAGCAACCGTTAAACACGCGTGCTCGCATTGCGTACTGCTCCACAACCAAGGGGTACCAAAGGCAACTGATCCCGATTGATGCCGTTCTGCAAGTATTGTCCGTTCACTTGTTTCTAAGCATCCTGTATCGTGATCTTGCGAGACTCTAGGTCTTGATGTAGAAACTCGTGATCCTTACTCCTAGGGGTAGCATTACGTTGCACGCTGTTCGAGAATCTTCAAGGTCGGAAGCGTGTGTCTCTTGAGCGGCGATAAGGGACGATTGAACTCCAACCGTGCTTGAGTTTGAGATTCGCGATTGCCGCTGCATATTGTTATGTTGCGAAATTGCAGGCAAACTGTTAATTTGATATCCTTGCGCGAGACAATAACGTGTGAAAATTCACCCGTGGGAAAGAAAATTAGCACAGGGTGTGAGTTTCCCAAAGTTAAAATTTTCGCGGTGAGGCCATCTGGTCGGGAACTAGAGATATCCTCGCTCTGCGCCCCACTGAACAATCGTTTGAGCTTCTGCTCGAGATCTATTTTTTAGGGCACGACTATCTGGTCTGGAGTTGAGCATCTCCTCGCTCTCCGCCCTCCGCCTCATTGAACAATCATGTGAGCTTCTGCTTGAGATTCAACTTTGGGGCACGACTATCTGGTCTCTACGCTGTACGGTAGGTGAGAGTCTCATCGCTCCCCGCCTCGTTCAGCGATTGTCAGAGCTTCTGCTCAAGATCCAATTTTCGGGGCACAACTATCTGATCTGGAGCTGAGGGTCTCCTCGCTCTCTGCCTCATTGAGCCATTATTCGAGCATCTGCTCCGGGTCTAATTTTTGCGGCAAGACCATCTGTTCTGGCGCTGAGGATCTCCTCGCCCTCCCCTAAACAATTGAGGCGGGACTACGTGCTCGCAACGCTATCAATTACATGTAACTTGCATCCTGCGTTGTGCAGCAATGTCATGCCGGGGGAGATCTCTACTTAATCGCGTACAACAAATGTCATTGAAGCAGTCAAAAAATTACATCATATCACACAGAGCCCAGCTCTATTGGGGACTTCCTAATCCATTTCACCATGCGAAACGCAGCGGTAAGGTTCATTAGAGGCCGATTTTCAAAATAGTTTGCACTGCGAGATTGAATTCATCTAAATGCAACGCGGTACTGGGTTCGAATTGTTATCGCATTACGTGCCAAACGTTGAACTAACTAACTAAACTGAACTAACCTTAAAACCATATGCAGCCAGGCGCGTAGGGTACGCGAGTTGGTCAGGACGACTTCAAAATGATGAACGCGCAGCTCAAACGAGGTGAGTGTACAAACATAATATCACATATCACAATTACATGTGCACGGACATTAATCCTAAGATCTCGCTTCAGGTTGACGGAGGCCGTTCCCAGCGCTCGATATATTTCTGTATATATGGGTGCCAGTGTGCATTGGTATACGTAGTTGTCTGCAGCTCCCCCACTGTCATTACGGTTTCTTGTCCAGCATGCAATACCCGGACGAAATCATCGATCTTACCCAGTTAACGATGGCAGAATTCGTCGGCCATTCTCAACATTTGTTTTCGCAGATGCAGGACGATCAGTCAGAGCTTGATTTCATTCGCTTTGTACTAGCTGCAAGGGTCGGGCCACTCGCAGATGAGGAGCTCGACCGCTGCCAAGTTCGTCTGAATTGCCTACAAGGCATTCCCCCTCTTCCTGAGACTGATATCACTCGCGACCTCGACTCGGTCATTGGGGTATCGGACACACTGCCTTATACTAGCACATTGTCTATCTGGCCCCTTCCTCCATTCAAAGAGACCTTAAAAAACGATAATCATGTCAAGAGCCGTGCGTATAATGGCCAGGTGAGAAGTACAGTCGACGATAGTACCTATATATGCATTCTGACCGTCATCATGGAACCAGGGCACAGAGATTCAAGTCCCGATGCACAAAATTCCCAACCTGCCCTTGGGCAAAGTTCAGCAACGCCACGTTGTGAGAGTTATCTTCCCACGGCTCTACAGTGCAGACTGCTCGGTCGGATCGTTGCCTCAGGATAAATTGGCTCTAATATATGACCGATGTCTCCGTCCTACAATGATGGAGGTCGTGCCAGAATCGCGTGATAAATGGCCCACCACCTATGCAGCCGCATTCGCACATTCCAGGACTTGTACCGGGTCGCTTGCCTTCAGCAGCACAGATATTCCCTGGTATAGGTTAGAAGAGATTGCGACGACTCTGCTAGCTAAACTTGCGGATCTGGGGCCCGCGTTTAAGGACGCCTATTTTGGGCATGAGTTGAGAGGAACGAAAGGTGCTACCATTCATAACGGGAGGGATGAGAATGAGCGACGCTTGGCGATGGAAGATTTATTCGAGCATGTCGACGTTGCGAGCTTGAATGGTGAGCAATGGCACGTAGACGTTGCACTGACCATCAGCGTGCCGGGGCACGTCGTCACATGGCGCGAATCTTCTCATCGCGGGCTCCTGAGCCATCTCATACCTACCGCATCCGCACCACAGATCTCTCGCCTACTCAATAACAAGGCACGGTTTCATCTGGACCGCACACTGCAGATCAAAGAGTTTGCCGGCTTTCGTGCAACTACGACCCATTGTGCAGGTGCAGAGGGCCCATCATACGTGCAGGCTTATTGCACTGGGAAGAACGTGACGTACTCTCTGAATCCAGGGGTGTTCCGTCGACGTCACGCCAAGGAACTTCTACAGAAGGAGACCGAAGACAAGATAATAAAAGACATGGACGTCATGAGCAATATATTCTTCGAATGCGCTGGTGAAGGAGAGGTGGAAGGTCGTGATGGCTGCGCACGGTTGGAGATTCGGGTTCCGTTGGCCAACGCCATGGACACATTGTCTACCCTCCCCGAAGAGCTCATTCAGCGTTGTGTTGTTGCTGTTGACAGAAAGGTGTGGTGGTGAGAACGCATCTGCATGACATTATGTTACATTCCTCAGCTGATATGTCATCACAGGCTTTTTGTCTATTATCGTCTGGCTGCAATCCGTCTGGTCCTTAAGAATTTGCAAAATGCGGATGGCAGAGTGCGTTCCATGATCTCTACTTTGGCGCTAGGACCGATCTGCCTCTACATCGCCAATGCCTGCTTCCACCGTCCCGCCGAGGGTTTTGGATGGGAACACTTGATCGAGAGATGTTGCCAACAAGTTCTTGAAGACCCTGCTGACGATACAGACGATGAAGACGCTCCCACCGTACCCGTCCTGTATGATAACGGCGCATACTTCATCTGCGACATTGTGCTCAACAGCGACCCAACCTTTCTTCGACTGCCAGTGCAGCGCAGCTTTGATTCAGAGTCCTTAATTCGCATCTATCACAAGGCGTCCATGGACAACATTCGCTCCTCGTTTAATTGGAGTGCAGCTTCGCTCAGTAGGCGCCTCCCTAACCCAGAACGAACCCACAATCGCAAACGAAAGACTCGTGATGTTGACGACATCAGAGAACCGGATCGTGAGCGCTTGCGCCTTGATGCGGAGGTTAGGGGTATCCGATTCAAACGTCCTGTTCGCCTGGCAGGCAGGGACGTAGACTTGCACGTCCTGAACGGGGATGATGTACGAGATCTTGATGGGGCAGAGAACGATGAGCAAGGTGAACTCACAGCTAGCGAGCGCATTGCCAAAATATACGAGCAGTTCTTCCTGGACATCATCGAGGAAGCGCCTAATCGGAAATCTGTGCAGGATGGGTCATACCTTAGCATCCCCGCCCGCATGCGCAACGAGCTAGCCCGGCCAGAGCTACTACAGACTGCGGACCTTCCGTTCACTACAGCACAATACTCCGTCTGCACAGACAAGCAGTGGACGCTGCACTTTGACCGTTTCTTTCCCGAAACTGTCGAGAATGATAGTAAACGTCAGAACTTCGGGAGATGCACGTACTACATCAATTACGTGGCTTTTGCCCGTGCTATAACGAAACCATCCCTGGCCAGAGCTCGACGTGCGCTCAGGAACCAATTCGATCAGCTGGCGTGGGTGCCATACACCCAGTCAGACCGTATGTGGACAACAGGAAAGATGAAAGGTTCCCGATGGATGGTGCTTCCCCGTGGGGCAAAGGGAGGGCCGGCGATTGCCATCAACCCGAAGCGCCAGAGGGAACCGATCACCTTACGCGTGTTTGATCGGCCCGAGGAGGGCGACTCTGAGGGTGAGGAGGAGTAAAATTTCTGATATATTCATGGACGCTCGTTGATACGCACATTCGTTACATAGTCATAGATTTGGACTGGTATGGACATTTGATCGGACCTTTAGTGATTCACGAACACCCCTTACAGTGGTACACTGAAATCATACAGGTACTGCCTTTCACTCGTTGCAACATACTTTCAAGTCAAAACCGCGCTTGGAGGCTGATCCGGATGCTTGTCAAACTTCAACAAAGGCAAAGTGGGTGACGGAAAGCATCCTTGAGTTTGGAACGACGTTGCTCTAAGGGACATGCGAGCACCAAAGGGTGGTAGATGTCGCTTCCGATCAGATGAGCGAGTCCGATCATGCTTTGATATTATCAGTAAGCCATGGTCTCTTTCTGGCCATATTATGTTAGTGTTCGTATCAGCGCAATGAGGAATCGATGGATACGAGCTGACAATCTGATCCCTCCTGGGAGTCTGTAACGAGCGTAGAGATGTTTAGACGTGACCTCTCTCTGACCGATTATCAGTCGATAACTGATAGAACACGGGAACTCCAGCACTTACCATAGCAACGTATTTAATCGCCACCCCGCAGTATATCCTCAAGATTCCTTCAGCCACCGTCCGGAGGAAGAGGCATCGCAAACAGAGACATCTGGATGCCCTCTTGCGCTTCGACCCAGCCATCATCATCAAGTGGTAATTTGAAGAGACCTTTCCGCGATGGAGTAATTTTCGATAGAAGAGCGAAGTGCTTGTAAAACGTGCGCTATCTCTCTGGTGTGCACTCTAACCCAACGAGTTGGAATATTGGTGTTCCGGCCCAGCTTGGCTCGAAAGCCCCGGCTCAAGACGGCCAGGGCTCTCAAATATCACAGCCCGGGCCAAAACCCTCGAGAACGAAGCCTGAGCCGCATCCTGAGTATGAGAATGGGTAGGCAGATGCAATAAATAAGAAATTTATTAACTGATTACAAGCGCAAATGAGCAGGAAGAGCGAGTATGACGCGCGAGCGCAAAGCGACGAGTGCGAACAGACGAGTGCAAAGGGACGAGCATGAACAGACGATTGAGAAGAGACAAGCGCGAACGAAGTTGAAATTCTGTGAAAATGAGGCCAGCAGTATAAAAAAAACGGATACACGCACCTCTGCAGGTTAAAGAAAGACACAATCCCTCCAAAGTCCATCTCGACCGTGCTCAACACCATCAACCTCTTGCAAAATATCGGAGCTCATCCCAATCACTACACCCCTGCGAGAGTTCAAAGCAGATGGTTACTTATAAAAGACTTCGTTTGTGAGACTTGAAGGTGTTGTGTTGAAGGAGACGGAGGGGCATTGTGATGGTGCCGGTGAACAGAAACATAGTGTCAGTGCGAGGCATATACAAATGCGAGTCAATCACGGCCAAGCTCGACGTTGCAAGTGCCTGAAATGTGAATGTGAACAAAGTGAACTGACATGATGGTGTGTATGCTTACCTTGTTCTCCGCTTTCCGTAAAAGCTTCTTCTTACCCATCTCATATATCCGAAGGGCCTTTCCAACGCCAGCAACCAGACGACCCTGGATCCCATGACAGCAAGGTGGATATCGTCTGTCTCGATTTAGATGAATGTATCAGGGAAATATTCGTCAAGGTATTACTTCACCTTGTGAAGTAGCTCCAATCTCACGCCATCCTCGGTGAAACGGAAAGTTCGTAAGAAACCACTGGTACATGACCGCGGAGACAATTAGGTATCCTGAGCAGTGCCTACGACAAGATGTAGCTCATTCTTCCGTGCAGAAAATGATACGAAAGCAAGGCTAAAAGCAGCCTCGTTGTTGTCTAGTGTGATAGTCGAAATGGTCCTGCTCTACAAAACGTAGATGTGAGCTCACGCATCAACAAGTAACAATACGGCCTTACCTCAACAGAATCGATGATGCGGAATGCGGACGCCCAAATCCCTACTGCCGCTTTAGGCCGTCCAAAGATCTCGTGAGGTAGATCAAGCATCTCTTAATCAATATACTGGAAATGTGAGGCGTATCTGAGTTTGGTAATAGGTTCATCACCTTGGAATCTGCCCAGGGACTCCACTTTGTCTGCGAGTGCGAGGTTGTACAACGGCCGTGGGCTAAAGCAATGGTAGGATTTGCCATTCCGGTAGCCGGATACGATGTTGAGCTAAACTCAGGTTCATTGTCATCGTCGCCCAGTTTCTGCAACTGGTATAAATAACTGAAATTAACGTCAGAGACTTCATAAGAGGCGTTATATTGAGACGCACTGATTCCCAAACTCAGATGCAACGAAGAGGAAACCAGATTTAAGAATGCACGCCAACGCTCACTCATTGTATATCGTATTTGAGCAAGACCGAATGATACTGGGGCGGGGGACGAAAGCGGGAGAGGAAAGCGAAGGAAAAATGTAGTGAGACTACTACGTGTAGGGTAGTGATGGGCTGAAAGGGGAGATTCTCCAGATGGAAGATCGAAGTCAGATTGGATCGCATTCGATGGCGGTCCTTGGAATAGTCTGCGGGAGTAGTCACGAGGCGTAATTTCTAGGTTATATATTACATAAGCATTAGCTGGTGATCGTGCAATAATGAATAAAATAAACAAACCTTGGATGGCGAATAATTCGACCATCATAAGACAAATCCCAAGACCCATTGCAGCTACATGCGACTTCCGTTTCCACAAATATTATCGCCAGCTACGAATGTGGGGTTAGATAGTGTCAGGGACACCTTGACCTTGGAGTGATGCTCTTCAGTGGATAATAAGTTACACAGGATCATGGAAGTGACCCCCATCGATGTTGAGTTTGAGTCACTGCTGGATGGTCTAGACAATGTTAGTGATGCTTAGGATCCAGTCTAGTACTCACTCTCCTCAAGAAATGTTGACCATTAAGTGATCTGTCCAATACTAGTCTTAAGCGTCTAAGATCATAGAGGCCCCCCACAGTAAAAAGAAATTGATCTAGGACATGTGCTTGTTGGAGTCTGAGGCCGAGAGATCCGAGTCGAGGGGAGGATCAGAGTCGAGGGAGGCTGAAGGATCTGATTGATAAGTGCAGATAGGTATGAGCACATGCCAAAATGGACAAAGACGAGCGATGCATGACGTCAGCTCGTGTCCTGAAATCCTTTCAATATTTCTCAGTTATTTATTCCTGTAACCAAGTCACTCACCTTATAAGCTAGAGTGTAGCATCCAAACATCTCAGTCGTTTTGAACGAACTGAGATGTGAGTATCTTCTTGTACCCGCTGTTCACGTTAACTAATGGCTCGTAGTTACCTTTGTGTTCTAGGTACATAGATCAATAGAGTTGTTTCGAATGAACTGAGATTTACCTTTGTGTTCTAGCTCGTCCCATCTCGCCCATAACCACGAGAGGTTATGAGCCCTGTCTCAATCATGGATGCTACGCTCCCCAGCACCACCTCAAGTCTGTTTAATGTCCCGAAGCTTGCCGAAGATGGCTCGAACTGGATAACCTATAAGGAGAGGACATTAACAGCTATAGGTGCTTGAGGTCTGATGCAGTATACCGATGGTCGAGCCATTAAACCGACCCCATTCCTCATTGACGAAAAAATGAAGGCAGTTACGAAGCCAGACGGCTCGATGCCCACACAGGCTGAGATCGACGAGCTCGATAAGAAAATCAATGATTATTATCAAAAGAGCTCACTCGTAAAGCAGCAAGTATTCAGCATGATCACGGATTGGCTCCTGCTGCACGTCCAGAACCTCCACGAAGCGTCCGAAATCTGGGCAGAGATATGCCAGATACATGAGGGTAAAACTGAACTTGTGCAGATTGACTTGCACCGGCATATGCAGGAGACAAGGTGTGAGGAAGGAGGTGATGTTAAAGCACATTTTGCTGAGTTACTCAGACTTCAGGAATCGCTTGCTGGAATGGGTGCTAGTATCGTGGACACGGACTTTCACGCCATCATCTTGGGCTCACTCCCTGAATCATATCGACCCCTTCTATCCTCCATCAGCGCAGCTGCTAAAATCACAAAGACACCACTCACCTCTAACGAACTGATTACCATCATCACCGAGGAGTATGAGCATAGGCTACTCACTGAACGCCGGCCTACTAAGAGAGGTGGCACTGCTCTCGCTGTGAGAGAAGCAAAAGGCAAGGGCCACCAGTCAACATCTTCCTCTTCCAATAAAGCAAACTCCGACATTACCTGTTTTAACTGTGACTGGAAGGGTCACTACAAGATGGACTGTTGGCATCCAGGGGGAGGGAAAGAAGGGCAGGGGCTGAACCAGCAAAAGAAGAGGGGTGAAAAAGGGCAGAAGCAGAGTGCTAACTCAGCAGCCGAGTCATCCGAGAGCCCAGACCATTTTGCTTTCATCACGTCAGACTTAGCAAGTGTGGCAAAGGGCTTAAACATACCTGTCGAGAAGAGAGGCACTATCATGGACTCGGGAGCAACATCACACTTTTGCCCCAATCGATCCAAATTCAGTAACTTCATCACCATCCCTCCCCAGAAGATCTACATGGCTGATGGATCAACTCTTGACGCGATAGGGCGAGGGGATGTGGAGATAGAGCTACCACTGGGGGATCAATGCACGAACGTGACTCTCCAAAATGCACTCTATGCACCAAAGATGGCGTTCACGCTCATATCCACTACTCATATCACCTCCACTGGCCTTGCCGTGCTGTTTGAGGGCCACATGTGCCAAATCTTGTCGAAGGGACCAGACAGGCACATTATAGCAGAAATCCCTCAAGTCAAGGGTCTGTACAGTGTATTGGGCAGCCGTCAGGTGCATCATGCTCAAGTCGCAAAGATGAAACTCACCATCCACAAAGTCCATCATATACTCGGCCATGTGTCCCAAACTGCGATCCTCGATGCAGTCAAAAAGGGCCTTATCACGGGACTTGAGGTTGACACCATGTCCAAGCCTGAATTCTGCGAGACCTGTGTTAAGGCAAAGTCAGCACATAAGCCATTCCCTAACAAATCCATGAGCTGTGCACTTGCCTATGGAGAGTTGGTCCATACTGACCTCTGGGGCCCTGCCCAAACGACGAGCATTGGAGGAGCACTCTATTATATCAGTTTCACTGACGACTACTCACGTCAAACAAAGCTTCATTTCTTGAAGCTCAAGAGTGAGGCTCTCAATGCGTTCAAGGCTTATGAAGCCTGGCTTGCGAGGCAGTCACCTGGTGTCCATCTTCTCAAACTCTGTTCGGATCGTGGGGGAGAATACCTAAGTGCAGAATTTGATCAGTACCTGCGCCAGAATGGCATAGAGTGGCAGCTGACAGTCCATCACTCACCACAGCAGAATGGCGTGGCAGAGCGACTCAACAAGATGCTGGTGGAGCATGCTAGGGCAATGATTCTCGCCAAAGACCTGCCAAAGTATCAATGGGCTGAGGCCATCAATTATGCAACCTGGCTGAAGAATCGTTTAACTTCTAGAGCCATTCCTGGGCACACACCGTATGAACTCATTCATCACACCATGCCCAATCTCTCCCAGGCCCATGAGTTTGGAGCAAAGATCTTTGTCCACGTGCAGGAGGCTGGTAAGCTTGAAGCGCAGGCAGAGGAAGCGTTGTTTGTGGGCATAGATGCTGAGAGTAAGGGTTACTGGGTGTATTGGCCCTTGAAACGTCGAATTTCCATCAAACGGAACATCATGTTTGCCCCATTGGAGGTTGTTGTAGCTGAGGATGTCCAGGACGAGGGGGAGTCCAATGTCAGTGAAGTTCGCCAACCCGAGACTAACAAAAACGCACCTAGCGTCCCAGACACCTCTCCTTCCCCATCCCAGCCATCACCCACACCAACTCCACCCCAACCTCGTGAAACTCGCCCTAGACCACCCCCAGGATATTATGCAAGCCTGGAGCGAGGAGAAACTGCGTCAGTAGCTGTAGAGAGCCTGATGGAGGCATCAGAGTTGGACTTACTAGATGAAGAAGCTCACCTGCACCTTGCCTTGGCAACCGCCAAACCTGAACCCACCCTCCAGCAAGCCTTGAACGGCCCTGATGGTGTCGAGTGGCAGGAAGCGCTGGATTACAAAATCAGCCAACTCGAGAAGTTAGGTACTTGGGAAGTAGCTGATGCACCTAGCGGCGCTAACATAATCCCATGCCATTTCGTTTTGGCCACCAAGCACGGCCCTGACAGTGAGAAGCTTAAGCTTCATGCCCGTCTTGTTGCCAATGGGCAGAGGCAGAAATATGGAGTCGATTATTTTGACACGTTTGCACCAACGGCCAATATGAGCACCATATGCACCGTCCTGACGATGGCAGCTCAGAACGACTGGGAGATACACCAAGTGGATATAAAAAGTGCGTACCTCTATGCAACTATCCAGGAGGAGATATACATGCATGCGCCACCCAGCTATCTCACGGAGAGTCAGCGAGGAAAGGTGTTGTGGCTGAGACGGAGTTTACCTGGCTTGAAGCAGGCTGGCTTCGAGTGGGCTGAAGAGTTAGCAGGGGTTTTTGTGAAAATAGGCTTCAGCCGATCCAAGGTGGACCAGGCTGTCTACTACAAGTGCACACTGGACGAGCACATTGTCATCACTGTATCTGTGGATGACATGGCAGTTACCAGCAGCCATATCTCCCATATCACTCGTTTTAAGGCCCAACTTCGAAAATTCTTCGAGATAACGGACCTGGGCAAGCTCAACTGGTTGTTAGGACTGAAGGTAACCAGAGATTGGACTGCACGTACCATTACACTCTCCCAGAAAGCCTATGTGGACATGATTGTTGAGCATTTCCACATGGGTGATGCTAAGAGTGCGCAGACGCCAATGGAACCATCACTCACCTTGTCTGTTGACCAGGGGCCTGTCACAATCACTGAGATCCACGACATGTGAGACATGCCGTATCAGAGAGCCATAGGCTCGCTGATGTATGCAGCTACGAGTACTTGTCCCGACATAGCCTTCCCTGTCGCAACACTCTCTCAGTTTATGCACAACCCCGGTAGGCCCCATTGGGAGGCCACCAAGAGAGCACTGCACTACCTAAAAGGTACTGGGGATTTTGAGCTGATGTTGGGATCAACAGATGGAGGTCTGGAGGCTTTCGTAGATGCCAATTGGGCATCCCAGCCTCACAGGTACTCCATGTCCAGGTATGTAGTCCTCCTGAATGGTGGCCCGGTAGCGTGGAGCGCATGGAAGCAGCCACTCATTTCATTGTTGACGGCAGAGGTGGAATACATAGCCCTGACGAGCGTCATCCGAGAGCTCCTCTACCTCCAGTTGCTCATTGGGGAGCTATACAAGCCTGTCCCGCACCCCATTCCTGTGTTCTGTGACAACCAAGCCACGATAGTGTTAGCGTCGAATGGAAAGTTTCAATCATGCACCAAACACATTGACCTCCAGTACCACTTCATCTGCTCTCACGTCAGTAATGGCATCTTCAAACTATTCTACTGCCCCTCCAAAGAAAACGTTGCGGATGCCTTCATGAAGGCACTGCCTCGCCCATGTTTGCAGAAGCTGAGGACGATGATGAGCGTGGCTTGCGCTCGAGGGGGAGTGTTGGAGTCTGAGGCTGAGAGATCCGAGTCGAGGGGAGGATCAGAGTCGAGGGAGGCCGAAGGATCCGATTGATAAGTGCAGATAGGTACAAGCACATGCCAAAATGGACAAAGATGAGCGACGCATGACGTCGGCTCGTGTCCTGAAATCCTTTCAATATTTCTCAGTTATATATTCCTGTAACCAAGTCACTCACCTTATAAGCTAGAGTGTAGCATCCAAACATCTCAGTCGTTTCGAACAAACTGAGATGTGAGTATCTTCTTGTACCCGCTGTTCATGTTAACTAACAGCTCGTAGTTACCTTTGTGTTCTAGGTACATAGATCAATAGAGTTGTTTTGAACGAACTGAGATTTACCTTTGTGTTCTAGCTCGTCCCATCTTGCCCATAACCACGAGAGTGCTGCCTGCACTCATATTGATAATCCATAGAAGATGATTTGTAGTAGTTGTTACGAACTAGGATGGGTTCTAACAACCTAGACTCAGAAGAGAGCCTTCGTGGTTGAGTCTGGTCTAACAACGCAATGACAATGAAGTCTACTTGCAAAGTTAACAGCTAACGACAAGGTACAACCTTGAAGTTAGGTTCAGAGGTTAAGACCAACGAAGAGGAGTGCTCTAAGTTAGATATCAGTTCAGACGACTAAGCTTGGAGGGCTTAGATGAAGGAAATCAGGTATCAGGTAAAAACCTAGTAAGATTAAAGTAAGGAACTACATAGTACAAGAGCGCGTATTTATAGAGGAGCCTAGGAGAGATTTAGGGCAGGTACTAAGACGAAGGATGACCGCCTAATTAAGCATGCATGCGTGAGAAAGGGTGAGTAATCCAAGAAGGGAGATATTGGTCATCTAACGATGGCGGTAGTAAGCGATCGTGATGTAATACAGTGGTAAGAAGGAAGAGAAAAATGAATAGGGCCTAATCGTATTGTAACATTACCCCGTTTTTATCGTGAAGTCACTGACTTCATCAATCAGCGTTATCGTAAAGAGTATGGTCATAGTCATAGTCACGATGAAGGAGGGCATCTTGCTCCTCAGTGATGCAAAGGTCCGCAGCATCTCTGTCAGCCTCCCAGCGGGCAAGGGCGCTATAAAATTCTGGGTCCTTCCAGTCGATAGGAAGAACAGCTTCACCTTTAAGCTGCTTGCAGAAGACGGAGAAATGACCCGGTGCATAGGTGTGACAGACGCGGCAGTGATATTTGGGGCAGTTTTTGTGACGGTGACCAGGGTCGTGACAGTTACGACAAACGAAATTGTTGGCGGGGTCAGTGGTTACGATGGTGACACGGGACGTCGTAGGGGGTGTCGGGGATGCAGAGCATTCACAATTACGGTTGGTAAGGTCGGGAGGGGAAGGAGCAGAGGCACGTGCAACTCTTGACCTTCGGGTAGTCCCTGAAGAACGTCTACGGTGCGTTCTTCGGAGGGGGTGCGCTGGTTCATTAAGTGGAGGAGCTGTTTCCTGCAACACTTGCAATGCAGCCATCGTCGAAAGAGACATAGTGCGTAAGCCAGGAGTAATATCCTCAGATGAAGCGGAAGCAACACTTTCAACTGGCGGAGGTACAGGAAGAGGTGTATCAGGGGAGTGGGGACGCAGGACCGGGTTCTTAATAATACGCTCGCATACTTCGTGGACAACTTCACGAATAATAGTCTTAGCGTCATCAGGCATAAGACGTATAGCAAGGTTCCTAATACGCCTCTGTAAATGAAGGAGGATGCTGGTGTGACGGGGGTTGGGGAGGATTCTAGCGGTTCGTTCGACGAGCTCGGCGGCTCGGACGATGTTGATGAGAAGCCCGACGGCTGTAGCGTCATGCTGGGCGAGACGTTTGTCGATGTCTTTAGAATATTGAATATCAAGGCACGCTGACTCGATAAGAGTCTGGTTTTCTACTTCTTCTAAGATAGCGAAGTAATTGGTGGAGACAGTGGAGAGAGGAGAGGCGTTCTGGGTGTTGCGAACTTCTTGGTTGATGAGGTCGGTGGAATCAAGGGTTTTGGTGACAGTGTCAAGGTACGAATCGAGCGATATGAAGGCGGATGCAAGATCAGAGGTGATATCAGAGGAGGAGCTCATAATGAAGTTATTAGCGAGAGCGAGGAATTTGAGAGCGATAAACTTGATAAGGCGAAGGTAGTCAAGGAATTGCCAAACGATGTCACCGGAGTACATTGGAAAGGGTTAGGCGAGTTTATGCTTCTTCTTATATGCCTTAGTTATCTCAGAGGCGTTACTGAGATTCTCTTCTGGGATCCATTCGTTACTGGCCGATGAGTAACCGACCCAAGATATGAGATAGCGTCTTCGTTTACCCGTTCCTTTGTGGGCAAGAATAGCTTTGACTTCGTATTCCTCTTCCTCATTGATAATGTCAGGTGGTGGTTCCTGGAAGTTCGGACCGTGTACGTCAGTTTCGCGATAGGATGATAGTTCCGAAGCATGGAACGTGGGATGGATTCGCCATTGTTCTGGGAGCTGGAGTGTGAAAGTGATCGGACTGAGTACGGCTTTGATCGGGAAAGGTCCGTATCTTTTCGGTCCGAGCTTCTTCTTTGGTATCGGAATGATCAAGTTCTTTGCTGATAGCCAAACCTTATCGCCGACCTTCCAAGGCGTATACTTTACTCCGTGGGACCGTTCTGCCATTCGTTGCATAGCGATGTTGTGACAAGCGATGGCTTCTTCTCGAACTTTCTGTAGAAGTCTTACGCGTTCCTCAGCTGCTGGGACCGTTGATGATGCTAGGGTATGGGGCAGCGATCTCGGGTTGTATCCCATCATAAGATAGAATGGTGAAGCGTTACAGGAATCGTGTTTTCTATGGTTGTGAACGAATTCGGCGAGGGGAAGATGTTCGACCCACGTTTCAGGTTTGGTTCGGCAGTAGATCCGTAAATACGTTTCTAGTTCTTGATTGAGACGTTCGGTTTGTCCATCGGTTTGCGGGTGATAAGCGGTAGAAGGTGCGATGGTATAATCAAGGAGTTTGGCTAGGGCTTTCGAGAATTTAGAGATGAACTGGGGGCCTCGGTCGGAGATAATCTTGTCGTAGAGTCCGAATCTGCGGTAAACGTGCTTGAAGAAAAGTTTTGCTACGCCTTCTGAGGTGATGGTTTTCAGGCAAGGAGTAATAATTACCCCCTTCATAAGGCCGTGGTCGACCACGACCATAATAGAATCAAACCCACCAGAAGGAGGGAGATCGGTGATGAGATCGACTGATAAGAAGGTGAAGGGTACGGTCGCAGTAGAAGGGATGGGGACCAGGGGAGGGGTCACCGGGTGGGTGTCAGCTTTCATCTGCTGACAAAGGGAGCATCCGTCAACATATTTACGGACGTAGGCGCCTAGGCCAGGCCACCAATAATTACGTTTAACGAGTTCTTCGGTTTTGAAACGACCGGGATGGCCTGCAGTAGGGTGGTCGTGGAGACGGCGGAGGAGGTCATGGCGAGCGGTGGGGGAGACATAGGCACGATCTTTGTAATACAGGACACCATCGACAATTTTCCAATCAGACAGGGCTGACTTCATCGGGGGAAGGCAAAGGCCGTTTAAGGCATCGGAAGCAGTAGAAAATATGGGGTCAGAGGAGGGGTCATCGGTAGAGAGGGCATCACGTAGTGAGTCATCAAGAAGGCGGACAAACATGGTATCAGGGAGCAGAGTGACGTCCACATTATCCGAATCCTCAGGATTGTGATCAGGTCTGCAAGATAACGCGTCAGGAGCGACTAGTTTAGTTCCAGGTACGTGGTGAAGCTCAATATCAAACATGGAAAGGATCAGCTGCCAACGTGCTTGACGGCGGGTTAGCTTCTGGGCAGTGCGGAAATAAAGCAGGTTCTTGTGATCAGTAAATACAATAACCGGGTGCGGGTTCCCTTCCAGATAATGGCACCATTCAGTAAGTGCACGGATGACGGCGAGCAGTTCCCTATCGAAGATCTGGTAATTTCGTTCAGCTGGGTTCAAGGACTGGGACAGGTAACTGCATGGATGATACTGTCCATTATCATCGGTTTGAAGGAGTACTGCTCCGGTAGCCACGAGAGAGGCGTCAGTTGCGACTGCGAATTGGCGAGTAGGATCAGGGTTACGAAGCACCGGTTGACGGAGGAAACAATCTTTCAAGGTCAGGAATGATTCGTTACACGCGTCGGTCCACAAGAATTGGGCGTCTTTCTTCGTGAGATCTATCAGAGGGCGTGCGAGGTCAGAGTAGTGTGAGATAAAGTTCCGGTAGAAGTTGCAGAACCTCAAAAAGGACCGCGTTTCCTTTACTGTGGTGGGGATAGGCCAATCTCTAATTCCGTCGAGTTTAGCGGGGTCCATGGTGACATGGCCGGGTTTAATAATCATGCCAAGGTATTCCACTTCTTCGGTGTCGAATGTGCACTTCTCTGGTTTCAGAAATAACTATTCCCTACGGATGATCTCCAATATCCTTCTGGTTCGTTTCCGATGTTCATCAAGCGTCCTTGAAAAGATGAGAATATCGTCCATATAGATTACCAGCCATCCTTCATTAATCTCCTGCTGGAAGGTTCGATTCATATACGCTTGGAATGTAGCCGGGGAGTTGCAGAGACCAAAAAACATGACATTGGGTTCGAATAGTCCAAATTCCGTGGTAAAGGCCGCTTTCCATCGATCGTCGGGATGGATCCGGATATTATTATACCCAGATTGGACATCCATCTTGGTAAAGTACTTGGCGTCATGTAACCGGGCGATCAGTGTGAGAGGGAGGGGAAGCGGATAAGAGTTTTTTATTGTCCAATCATTGATGTATCGGTAATCTTGACAGGGGCGGAGTTCTCCACTCTTTTTACCGACAAAAAAGAACCCACTCGCTTGGGGGGACTTTGAATTGGAGATAAACCCTTTCTTCTTATTCTCATCGATAAATGCCTTGACCGCTGACCGTTCCTTCTCAGATAAGGGGTAGATCTTTGACGTTTTAGGGATAAAACCAGGTTTCGTTTCGATACGATGATCGATTCCAGGTCGTTCAGGAGGGAGCCGATTGAGACCATCCTTAGCGAAAATATCACGGAAATCATGGAGATAGCCGGGTACAAGTTCTTCGAACGATTTCTTCTTCTGTTCCACCTCACTGTGTGCACCGGCGATGGCGAACTGCTGGGCTTTATTGCTGAATTTCATTTTGCTCTTAGAGGTTCCGTCCTTGGTAAGAGGGGAATCAAGGGAAACATTCTCAATAAGGCGCATCTCCGTTCCGTCTTCTGAATATTCAATAAGGACGTCTTCATCCCGTAGTTGATAGGTGGTAATGTCGGTTACCATGGGTTCGTAGTTTCCCCAAATATCCTCTTTAGTATCAAAGACGGGGGCCGTTTCTTCTGGAACCGTCATTTCCTCGTCTGGGATTTCTTTGATGGACGCGGAGGGGTAAGTCGTGGAGTCAATACGTTCAGGTGTCACTGGTTTGACTTTCATCAGAACCGTGGAGTCAACGCATTCAGGTTTCACTGACTTCTTGAGCTGGGAATGCTCATACTTCGGTTTCTTCTGGAAAAGGAGGGGTAATCCATTCTTTTTTCGTTCGTTATCGACGTCTTCTTCGATTAAGTCGGATTTAGGAGTTCTAGGCAAGGAAAGCATTCCCGCCTTCCATCGAATGATAGGATCCATAGCTCGTAGCCATGGGATTCCCAACAGGATCTGATCGCGCTTCCCGAGGCGCATAACGTTGAATTTGCCAATCATGGCGCAGTCATCTATTTTTACAGTTAATACGCAATAATGCGTAATCGGGCCACCCTTGGTTAGACTTCCATCGGTGGTGGTTACTTTGAAGGGTTTGGAGAGCCGGTGGGTTTGTATCTTATGGAGTTTAATGAAGTCTTCGGAGATAAAGGTTCCTGCCGCTCCCGAATCAACAACGGCGGTGGTTTCGACGGTTTTCAGACGAGTTTTGGAAATAAGAGTCATCGGAACGCGTAGTTCTTTTCGTTCTCCAATAGCCTGTACAAGTCTTATTGTTACATCGGAAGATACTGACGTCGTACCAGTCTTCCACATCAAAAATCCTCTGCAAGGCGGCGGTTCTCCATTTCATCATCTTCTTCCTCAATCTTCTCCTGCCTAACTGGGACCTTCTTCTTCTTCTTATCGGGGCAGCTATTGGCACGATGGCCATGCTTCTTACACATGAAGCACAGGCCTTTAGCCATGCAATTGGCGCGTTCTTCTTCGTCGAGACGGTCTACGTCCATCGCGTCATCGTCCTTCTTCTTGGGTTGGGGGCGGTAGTTGGGGTGTCGGTTGGCGCGAGTGAGGGCGATGGTGGTTTTACCGCGTTTCATATTGCTATCAATCTTAGTGACAGCGGTAATATACTTGTCGAAATCGGTAGGAATTTCTCCCATGAGATGGACGGCGTTTACAAGGTCGTCGGTCAGGCCTAAGTTGAACATATGGATGAGGACGTGTGACTCCTTGACATTGGCTACTGCTACGAGTGAGCGGAACTCAGTGACATAGGATGTAAGACTTCTTCCAAGCTGTTTAAGCTTCTGGATCTTGTTAAGTGCGACTATACTCGCATCAGCGGGGATAAACATCTCCCGAAATTCTTTCTCAAAATCGACCCAAGTCCCATACTTGGATGATCTTCCTTCACATAATTGGTAGAAGGTGTCGGACCAGGACGAGGCCGTGCCTTCCGTCATATAGGCGAGGGCGGTGACTACCTTCTTTTCATCGGTAGAGTAGATGGCGGCGTTAATGGTGAAGTACGCCTTTACGGAGTGCAGCCAATGCGAGGCTTTTCTGATATTGCCATCAAAGGCAACTGGGGCTCCAGCACGGAGTTCGACCTCTTTGGCTACGTGAGACATTCTGAGGCTGGGGTGAGCTGATAGCTGTCGGGGGGGTCTTTCTTCTGGGAATTCGTCTGAAGAGGAAGTTGAGGTAGAACTCGAACTATCTTCGATATCAGTGGGGATCAGGCGGGGTTCGGTGATAGCTGACTCGGGGGCCGCGTGAAATTCTTCTTCCGGAGTATCCGGTTCTTCTGGTTCGGGATCTGGCTGGGTAGGATCTCTTTCACACCAGAACGTTCTCTGCCAAGAGCTCGTCTTGGACTGGTATCAGTAGGGGCGTCGCAGATGGCGACGGTCAGATAAGGACTTTAATCTTTTGTTACGAACTAGGATGGGTTCTAACAACCTAGACTCAGAAGAGAGCCTTCGTGGTTGAGTCTGGTCTAACAACGCAATGACAATGAAGTCTACTTGCGAAGTTAACAGCTAATGACAAGGTACAACCTTGAAGTTAGGTTCAGAGGTTAAGACTAACGAAGAGGAGTGCTCTAAGTTAGATATCAGTTCAGACGACTAAGCTTGGAGGGCTTAGACGAAGGAAATCAGGTATCAGGTAAAAACCTAGTAAGATTAAAGTAAGGAACTACATAGTACAAGAGCGCGTATTTATAGAGGAGCCTAGGAGAGATTTAGGGCAGGTACTAAGACGAAGGATGACCGCCTAATTAAGCATGCATGCGTGAGAAAGGGTGAGTAATCCAAGAAGGGAGATATTGGTCATCTAACGATGGCGGTAGTAAGCGATCGTGATGTAATACAGTGGTAAGAAGGAAGAGAAAAATGAATAGGGCCTAATCGTATTGTAACAGTAGTGTTCCATGCAAACTCAGGTGTACAATGAGGCAATGGAAGTTCAACATCACTACTAAACCAGTCACTCTACACCAAAATTGCCCTGATGTTGAGAAGATGCCAGATCTCATTATGATGTATGAGGACTCACCAGGAGAACTCAGTATGTGAACCAAGGAATTATCTGACTCCATCAGCATTCTCCCATCGGACTGCATCCCAACCATCTCTGAGCTAAGTTACAGAGCTAGTGCTGCTGCAGTCCGGTTCTGACCTGAATGCTCCCGGACTGGACCACAGGTTCGGTCCTAGGTTCAACATATCATAAGGACCAAACCAATTATTAGGTTTGGCATTTGGCTGCTGCCTGAATACTGCAGACCTGTTCAAACCCATTCAAACCTATCTGAATGTGTTCTCAGATTCTTTGCATGATCCACCAGTATCTGCTCTGATCTTCTGGCAATGGGCATGTCAATCGATCTCAGGACAATCAACAGCGGGTCTGACTTCACGGCCAAAATGCCCAACACATTTCCATTGGCGACATCTTACTTCCTTGGTAATCCACTCGATGTTCTGGTAAGCTCAATGTTAATCAAATGTTAATCTTTATGCAGACTGTAATGTCTTTTATGTTCAGAACATATCCTCAGGTTGCTTGTACCGGTACTTCAAGCTTCAACCTCAACTGATTGCATGGCAACAGGATGTTCAAGGTGCGTCGTGTTTTTTGATTTCTTATCATAAATTTTGGTATAAACCAGCTACTAACTACAGGTTCAATTATCACCCTCCTTGCTGCACAAATGTTGTGTGCACTTGGATCTGATGGCCAACTCAAAGATGCCAGTGCCATTGATTGGTACAATGATCCTGATGATGACACCCCCATGCTTCCTCCACCTCCACCTCCCACATCCAATGGCAAGCTAACTACCTTCATGTCTCATTGCTCAGGCCGAGCCGTCAAACCAACAGAAAAAATCCATGATGCTGCCAATGCAGGTCCAGCCAAATGATTGGCTCCAGCACCCCCCCAAGGACAGCCTGCACCCAAGTGTGTGCAAAGTGGGTCCTGTCTGGTCCGTCACCATGATGATGACTACGACAACAACAACAATGAACCCCCTGCACTAGAGGATTGTTCAGATGATGAAGAAGAGACCAAGGACAATGACAAAGAGGAAGCTTATGAAAGGACCAAGGCATTTGGAGATGAGGATTGGAAGGATCACAAGCATAAGAAGAAAGAGGAGCACAGTGGGGATTTGAAGGTAGTATTTACTCAGGAGAAGGGGTGCATCAATCCACACACCCAAGAACGCAAAGATGGCTGGTGGTGCGAGATATGCAGGTACATTTTACTTTGACTTTGAATGTCACACACATAACTAATGTCAATTCAAGAGCCAATGATGTACCCACCAACCAAAGCTTTTCAAAGGCAGTGTTTCGACTTGCCACACCCATATCGCTTGCAATGCAAAGTGTCACTTCCCAGCATACTGTGACTGCTGCAAGGAACGAGGCATCCAAATGCATGAATAGGTGATACTTCCTGACTGCAAAGACAGAGTGCAGCAGCAAACCTTAGATGCCTCCATCATGCCTAAAATTCCTGAATTCACCAAGTCCGGTCTAATGGACTAGATCATTGAGCTTATCGTGTCTGAGGACGAGGTGAGTGATTTGTTCATCTTATCGTGACTTAGGATATTCATGCCATAGATAGGCATTCCAACTCATCAACAAGGGACCATTTTATCAGCTGCTTCAATACCTCCGGCCCTCACTTTCAGACAAGGATATTCCTCATTGCACAAAAACTCATGATGAAATTCTTCAACGGGTGCAGCTTGCCATTCAACATGTCAAGGAGAAACTCAAGCATGTTGATAGCAAGATTTCAATTACCTTCAACTCATGGACTTCTGAACCTGGTGTACCCTTCCTTTCCGTTACAGCACACTATATCGACTCCCCAGCTGGGGAACCTCAAACATGGGAATTAAAGACCGAGCAGCTTGCATTCACCATCATCAATGACAATCATAGCAGGAGCAATATTGGAAGAATCCTGATCAAATCCATCAACAACTATGGCATTTGCACCAAGGTCAGATGGTTTACAGCCGACAACGCCACCAATAATGACATGGCAATTCAGACTGTTGCGCTTGCTATTGACCCTTCTGGCAAGAAATGGATTGCTGGTGAGCACCGTGTGTGGTAAGTGATCTATTTATTATTGCGATCTACATATGTTGATGTCTATGTCTATTAAGCTGCATGGAGCAGGCCTTACACTTAGCCGCCAAGCACTTTGTCGAGGAGGTTGCACCTACACCAGCAAGCACTCTCCTCAATATCATGGCTGGTGAAGATGAGGACAATGACAAAGTGACTGATTTCGAGGTTGCCAACACCGCAGGAAAAGCCCTCTTGTTTGTCACACAGGTAAGTGTGCACCCTCGTCTGCCTTGCTCTATCTGATGAACACTTTATTTAGGTACAGAAATCTCCCCAAGCATGTACCTTCTTCCAGAGGTGCTGTGCTGAGGTCAATGAGCCAAAGCTCGAGCTTGTGAAATGGATTTGCACCTGATGGGCCTCGCTCTTTTGCATGTTGGAGCGCACACTTAAGCTGCGCAAGGGGGTGAATAGATTAATACAGCTAGCAGATGACAGTGACGAAGTTCCAAACTTGCAGGGTGGGAAGTCATATGGAGCTTTCAAGCTTTTGGCTGAAGAATGGAAGAACTTAGAATTGATGTGTGACATGCTTCAGGTGTGTGCGCATGTCCAGTCGAGTCTTAAATGTAGTATTAACCTACTGTATAGGAACCTGCCAACACTCAACAATCATTTTTGGCAACTCATGAACCTACCGTATGGTGTGCAATCCCAGTCCTCAAATATCTCCAACAAATGTGGCAAAGCATGGCTGATTCTTCGAAGTTTGTCGACTTTCAACCGTGATTAACTCTGGCCTCAACAATATTTGCAAATAGTATCACAAGATCGACGAAACAGATGTCTATTTTGTTTGCCTCAGTATGTATTTTTTTAACTATGATGCCCTATCTAATGTACAATCTAGTGCTCGATTCTAACTACAAGGTGGCATATGCAAAGGGTAAATGGGAGCCTCACAACTTCAACGAGGGCATGACAAGCTTGCAGAATGTTTTTGACACGTACTATCATCACAATTCCTCACCTGCCAATGCAGAGCCAGCTGTTGTGGCTCCTTCCTCGCTTGCTTGCCAAGGGTCATATGGCTATAGTTGGATGCATGATGCTGTGAAAACTCGTGTTGCAAATGACACCGCAAACCAAAGACCTCGCCAGGAACTTGATGACTACCTTGCTGCCCCATTAGAGGATGTTGAGAATATAGTGGTGTGGTGGGGGGTGAGTTTTTTTCACATCATGTTTCCTTGCAGGTTGACTTAAATGTTTTTAGCACCATTCCATTCAATATCCCATCATCTCTTGCATTGCCAAAGATTACCTTGCTGTTCAAGGCTCTGCCGTTGCATCTGAATGAGCATTTTCAAGTGGTGGCATCACTGGGACTGCACACCATAATTGTTTGTTGCCGACAATGTTTGAGGCCCTTCAGCTTTTGAAAAGCAGGTACCACAGGCCATATATCTGCAACAGTTCAAGCAGAGTTTGCTGCTGCTCGTGAATACTCTGCCATGGACAAAATCTAGCTACTCATTTACATTGAAGTTTTCATGTATTTCTTACAATTTTTGTGAATTTATATGTAGTGTTCGAGTGTTCGAACGTGTTCCAAACTTGAACTGAACGCTTGTGAATGCATTCATAAAGGTCCAGTCCAGCATTCACCCTCCTTGCCTAAATGCAACTGATGGTCCAGTTTTGTGTTCACATTTAGATGCTCAAGAACTAGACTGAACCGGACTTCAGCAGCACTATACAGAGCAGTGACAAAAGTTGTGTGCATATGGGTGTCAATGGAGAGGCATGTCGGTCAGAGAGAGATATCACAATGAGTAGAAAAATGTGGTGTTGCAGAACATCAAAAGCTCTGTGAGCTGTGACAAGTGTTAGTATGAAATAGCTGAATAGGTCTGACAAAGTTGATGTTCAGAACAGTTCATGGTGGTTCATGAGTATACTCTCAATTGATTCCAAGGTGAAGGGCTTATGTAGGTAGTTGAGCTTTAAGAAATTGGATGTCTCTGAATTTGCAAGGGGGACAGAAACCTTTGAAGACAGAGAATGCATATTTGACACGAGACCCTAATTCTTCGGTGCTGCCTCCAAGAAGCATTGCCTCAGACAGCCCCAGAGTACCATTGCTTTCTTGACAATCTTCTTTGACTATTTTTTTCAAGGATAAACATGACCAATTGGTGCAGAGTGGCTGCAGATGTTGAAGAGATTACTGCTATACTGAAATACTGCGGGTTAAAACAGAGAAGTAATGCTTTTGACAGATAATCAGAATAGGTACCAGAAAGTATAGATAGAGTGTACCTCCCAGGGGCTCTCCATGTATCGAAGAAAAATTGGTGATCAAAGGAACTAATATTTGCAGGATATGAAGTCGAATGACACGACTTGGCTCATGGTATCGTTCATCATGCTTATGATGAATGCGACAGCAGACTGTGGTACAACCTCAAAACTTGAGTGCTCAGTGCTATCAACCACTGGCGTGGATTATGTAAGCAACCAAACAACACACCAACAAATCAACTGCAGTCACATGTCATCTTAATCAACTTCAAGTTATACTATCCAATCCACTTTCTTATCTCATTCATAGATCCTATTCACATGTTTGTGCTTGATCACTGCCTGAGTTGTAAATGATCACTGACCAAGTTGTAAATGCAGCAATGACCTCAAATATGTCTCAGTACTCGCCTCCCTCCCTCCTTCCTTCTTCAGTCCATTTTCAAGTACCTTGTAGGCTGCTGGAGGCATATCAAGACTGTTAAATCACCTTCACTCAAGAAGGTGCTTCTCCCTCCTTTCACACCCTAATAAATCCTCTCACAAAATTCCACAAACCCCGTCTCTGAAACCTAGCAAGCCGCTGCCCCTCGACAAACTTGGAGACCTTGATATTGATTACACAGGTCTTAACCTTATGTTGAATTGCCGAATGCAAATTTGAGAGGGACATTGAAGAGTTTGTGGGCGAGTGATTTTGACTCATGCTTCATTGTTACTCATTTTCCTGTCCTTTTATTTGCACCTGCAGTTCAGTCCTCCCTCTTCCAAATATTTAACACCCTTGTGCGCACATCTCCTGATGCATGTGAGCAGATATTAGAATACCTTGCGATGGTAGTGTGTCTCAATATAAAACATACAGCAATGCAGGTACATTTCTTTTTTCCTCCTGCGCAGTGGGATGCTAATAAATACATGTGCAGGTTGAGCCCGACACTGTCACCTCGGACAGCTTCATGGTCAATCTACAGAGCATGCTGCTGAGATTTGCGGAGCCCTTTATGGACACGAGGTATACTTAGGTTTTTTCATTTATCCTCCCAATGAATTCCAGAATGCCTCATGACTTGCTACTATCCCTCCATTCCTGGAAACATTATTGTGTGATCACATGCATTTTTGGTATTGTTCTGTGAGCACAGATGGACTGCATGGCTCCTGTTATTTTTCAGTGTCTACCCGGATTGATCTGAAGGAGGAGACAAGGATCAAGGTGACAAGTGATGAAGCTGTGCAATGGGTCAAGGAGAGCAAGTCAAAGGGTGTGTGTTCCCTCACCTAAACATACATGTTTCCCTATTAATGCCTATCCTCCACCAAAAAAATCTCGACACACAATGCAACTATATGCTCGCACACACTTCACACCCAAATTTCATTACCTTGACCGCCTCAGCTGCAACGCCCAACTTCATCTCCAACATTTCCCATCTCTACAATGCTCTGGGACAGCACAGTCACATGCGCATGATCCAGGTGTACGAGGACTTGGGGATGATTACCATAGGCATCATGATACAATTGCTGGGGATGGGTTGTGGATGGGGGTGTGTATTTTTTCTTCAATGATTATGCATAATGGCCTCATGTCATATCTGTAGACCGCTCAACAAGCACACGTGCAAGCCGCCATCAACAATGCCAAGGTACGTTGTTTGTGGGCTTGTTTGTATTTACCAGTGCGCTAGCCGCTTGCCTGAGCAAGCCTTTGCCAATCATCATGTTACACCAATGCTCATCTACTATACACCAGCTCCAACAATTTTCCTCATTGTTATGAAGAATTTGATCCTCCTCATCAGGGCTGGCCTATCTAGTAAAACTGTCTGGCCTTTCCAAGAGAACACCTTCAACGATATGCTTTGCGCAGATGTTAACTATGCAGGTGGCGATGGACTTGGATTGTATGACGTAGGTAGGAATGTGTGGCATCTTGACTACTGTAATCCTGAGACCGATATGCCATAGTATATTCAATGCTGTACTGGGATGGACACATAGCACCATCAAGATACTAGACTGAGTTCAGACTCCAAACCATCAGCAGTGTGTTAAGAGTCTACATCTCTATGGTGCTGAATCAGTTCAAATATTATACACACACAAAACTCACACACACATACATACAACACATCTATGTTTTGGACACCGCAGGTTAGATAAGGCTAGGCATTTCTTTATAAATATTTTATTGAAATGCCAAGAGAACTCAGGTAATGACAAATGACCGCGATCAAACTACTGAAATCAAACTACCAATATCACTAACAGATATTTTTGGGAAAGAAACCTTTTGGGTGTTTTCGATCAAAAACAACTTCAAACCCTGAAGGAACAGAGGGCAAGTATGAGCAGAGATTCCCAAGAGTCTAGGAGCCAAACAACGCAGCTAGCACATGCTTGCCCCCAAAGGATAGTCAGAGAGCAAGGACTCACAACATTAACAGACTGGCGGCATTGCATAATAAGTGAAGGGCTCTAGAATGGGTGTATTGAGGAGGTAGGGTGCCATGACAACAGTGTGCTGTCTAAGATACCTCAGAAAGGCATCGCCACTCCAGTGCCCCATGGCTTTCACTGTCTCAAAAGAGACTCCACACAACAAATACTCCAGAGTCCCATGACCTTTCAAAGGTTCCATTCCTAGCCTAGAAGAGGCGCCATCAATGCATCGTGTGAATTCTGAATGAGTGAGTGGACAAAGACCATTTGGGTGGCACCAACTAAAGAAGGCAGCCATTGGAGACAGTGTGTTCATGTGCAGATGATTTTCTAACTCTCGTTGAGGGTCAATGTCCCCAGCTTGGGGGGCAAAGTACAAGTCCTCCCCAGATGTAGACATCTTGGAGCAGGAGAGGCAAAAACAGTGACTCATATTTTCCCAAGTTGAGCAAGAGTGAAAAAGGAGGTCATGAGGCAGGCATATACTGCTGCATCCAAGGGAGTCAATAGATCCAGGACCAAACAAAGGGCACGAAGGGTGCTGATTGTGAATGGGTGTCGCTTGGGACATTTTGGAAGAGAAGGCACTAAACAGGCAGCCCCTTCAAGAGCTGCAGATATTTGGGCAGAGTCTCCTAACCAAGCAAGGCCATGGAGAAGATGCCAAGCTCGCATGCCATAGAAATAGTTTTCTAGGGTTTTCCCAGAATATAAGCCTGCACAGCTTGCAATAAAACTTAGCAGCAACAAAGATGATGCTGGGCCTTGCTGATTTTCTGATATGCAATGAGTGTTGCAGAAGACATGATAAGCCAGCAGACCTGAACCATAAGTCTCTTTAGTACCTGAGGCAAGGGAGTAACCGATGACCGTAAGGATGTGATTCAAATCTGCTTCAGATAATGGTAATGATGCCCCATGGTGATCTAATGGCAAATGACTTTGAGCTGGGTGCCACAAACACAAGCAATCCTTTGCTAGACAATGCGGACACAGGGAAGAGGGAAGAGGTGCCAGAGAAGAATTGTATGGATGAGGACGAGCTGTGGAAGGATTGAGTGTTACAATAGGGACATCAAGGAAACAAGACTTCTTAATTGTCCCAGCTGTCTCAGAAATGCAAGAGCTCTTCTCCGTAATCCCATCCTGTTGACTCGTCAACCAATGAGTCATGACCTGCATCTCATTGTTGATGATTGGAGGGAGGGTTGAAGTCAGAAGTTGTTGATTTGAGTGAGGCATTTCTGATGAATCAGGATAGCGCAACAGGAAGCTCAATGGGTGGAAGGAGGAGCTATTCAGATGAGAATCTCCCCTGAGATGGAGCATCTGCTGGATTGGCACTGCTGGGGATATAAGAGAGGTGGAAGGAGGTGTGAGGACCAAGGGGCTCGAGCAGCATGAGGATTCATTTAAATACTTTGTTTGTAGCCCAATTTCTACTTCTCCCATTTTTCCAACCATCGATGACTCCCAAGTTGTCACAGTGAACCTGGAAGTGTTGACCCAAGGCTGGGATCCCAAGTTTGATGATGGAGCAGACAAGCAGTTCAAATCTGACTGCCTCAACCCATCCAATGTCCTTTGCACCATCAAGGGTGTGCCACCCTGGCAATAAGGACCATGCTTGCCAAAACCCATGGATAACAACTGCAATGCCAACATCTGAGCTGGCATCACAGTAGGCATGGGCATCAATGATGTGGAAAGGTTGAGGGATGGGTCTATGGAGTTTGGGATTGGAAAGCTGGGATGTCCACCAGGTAAGGTCGTCATTGAGATGTCGGACAGAATGATATCGCACGAAAAGATGCACACTGGAGATACTGAGCATGGATTCCATGGAGGTGAGATAGGCTTGACCATGGGGAACCACCAGGGATGCATGGAGTAACTTTGCATAGAGCTGCTGCACTTCCAGGAGTACATAAGTGGGACATGCAAGCCAATCTGCAATGGCTGTGCGATACTTCACCTTTTTCATTTCAGCCAGTGTAACAGTGAGTTGAGACAAGTCCCAAAGAAAACCAATGAAAACCACTTTGAAAGCAAAAGGCATGTCTTTAGTAGGTTCCCAGGGTATCCATAAAATTGCTGAAAACCTGTTAATATCATTGAAATTAGACGAGAACCGACTGTCTTCAGCAGAATGAGCAGAGGCTTGTGAGAGATCCTGTATGGGAAAACAACAGTCTTCCCTGAACACCTCCAAGGTACCATCTTCGAAGCTGAGACCTTCATACCATAGTCTACCACCTGTGTGATGAAAGGAACCAGTAGATAGAGTATCGTGTAAAGCACGACAGGCATTATAAGTAACAAGATGACAGGATATGATTTGGAAGAAAAGATGATCGTCCACCCACTTTGTGAGTGGGCCAAGGCCAGCAGCATGTAGAAGATCTGCACCCACATCTGCAACATAGCCATAGGCTCCTGCCAATAGTCCCATGCCAAATGCAGTGCAGGTGTTGACGAAGAAGGCATCATCAGCGACTCAAATGACCATGTAGAGGGACCATGCAATAAGCTTCAGCAACATTGTGAGTTGCTCCTTAGGAACCAGGGGAAAGGTGATGTATGATAGAGCAAATGGTATCAAAAGTGCCCCATGTGCATGGGAAGTCGTCTGAATCCACTGTAGAATTGATTGAAGGACGAGGATGTTGGATGGATATGGACATTGGAAAAGAGAAATTTTGAATAGCATGAAATCTCCCAGGTTTCCCCAACTTAGATATGATTGAAACAGGAGATGTTTGGAAATTCCCAAAAATAGAATGCAGCTGAGAACAAGAGAAAGGACCAATATAGCAACCAGTGTCAAGTTCTTTTTGGATGATGGAGTCAAAGGTGTCATGATGCTGAGCAAGGGATGGGTGGTTTGGAGTGATTTGTGAGGCGCCAAGACGAGGTAAGTGTAAGTTGAAACTGTAGCGGAAACGATCTGGGATCTTATTATACTGTTCGAAGAGTCCATGCTCTTGTAACAGTCTCTCCCATGCATTTGCATCATATGGACACACTGGACATAGACATCTGTGCTCAAGTACAATACTGGGCTCCATGCGAGCTGAACAAACAGCCTGAACATAAGTGTCATTCATTGTGAGAACGATTTGAGCATCCTTTCTCCCACTGCCAATCAATAGAGGGGCTTGTCTGTGTTGCAGATAAGCAATTGACAATTGGTGTGTTTGCTGACTGCTGAGACCGAGTTGTCCCAGATGCATTCCACTGAGCACTCAATGAATGAGTGGATGTTCCGCCCAAGACAGATGGCACACACAGCAGGAGAATGCTGCCCATGTGCACCATTGGAAAAACCCAATGCTGTGCGAGTTGATTTGTCAAGGTGAGGATTCTTTGCATTGGTAGATGGTGAGGCTGCATGTTGATGATCAGCTGGTGAGCCATGATGCTCAGAAGGAACATGAGCAGGGCCTGAGATTTATCCCCTGCTGTGATTCAGAGAAGATGTGTTGCTAGTGGCATTGGTCTGAAGATAATGCATGCACTGCAAAATTGAACAAGTTCACACAAGGATGAGACAATGCAAATGCAAATAACCATCACAGGAAAACCAAATGCATGATGCAAGACCCAAGAACACAGTGGATGAAATGATGTATATGATAGCGTGATGTTATAGAGTAGGAAACAAATTCTAAAGTTAGTTGATGTTTGTAGAGCTAAAAGATGGGAAACAAACCTTGAGATTGCATTCCTGATTCATTCTGTCTCTTTCCACATGGTAAAGGCGATTGTATACACTGGATAGTTCAACTCCATTGATTATTGAAATGTTCCAAGTGCCAGACGGTTGAGGAATAGCTTGGTGCCAAGCACGGCGCTGTTCCTCTTGATAGGTGAGGAGAGCTTGCATTTCCAGGGTGTTGTCCGAAGTCCAGTATTTGTGTAGCATCAAGGTGCCAAAAAAATTGGCCAGCATGAGGATACACGAGTTGGACCAGCCTCATTGTTCCAACAAGGCAATAAAATGGGGAATTGCATGGGAGAAATCAAGTGGAGCAAGTAAGTGATCAGGAATTATGCCCATGGCAGGACAAACAACACTGGCTGAGACCCAGGTGGCTGCACTGTCAATGCCGGCTATGGAAACCATGCTATCATCATCTCCAGTGTGACAAACACATTAGCGCTGGGCAAATATAAGTGCTTATGGCCACCTTCCCCTTGATATTCACATTGGAGCTAACAGATTGAATAAATTCCCATGACTGACCTCGCTTGTCGCGCGCCTACACAGAATTTGGTCCGACGTTGGTATTGTGCTCCCCCATGTCCTGTCTATGCCTGCTTACCTCCACTGGTGCGTCAATTCCCATTGATTATTGTCGCTAAAAAGCTATTGGTGCAGGTCTTATTACATGTATCCTCGTGTTGCACAACGCCAGTCCTCCGTTTTACCTACAGATATGATGCGCTGCGCTTACATTGCTACAAGTTTCGCCTATGCATTCTGTATATTCGCGCACTACAATATAAGGATCAGCAGTAGATAGTTCTTACTTACTTCCCCTTCCCGTGGGCAACTGTCGTATAGTGGAGTCACCTAGTAGTTTTCATAGTTTACACAATATAGTTTACACAATCATCAAAATCCATTGTTCTTTCTGTGTCCGCATGCACTATTAAGTTCCCACAGTCGCACGCTACTACTCAGGCCCTCACTCCCACAAAGGTCGCGCTTATAACCCGTTGCATCTTGCACCAGCGCATTGCTTGTCAAAAACCCACTATAGTTGCATCTTGCGCCAGCTCATTGCTTGCCAATACCTGCTCCTCCCTATAGTTGCATCTTGCACCGGCGCATTGCTTGCCAATACCTGCTCCTCCCTATAGTTGCATCTTGCACCGGCGCATTGCTTGCCAATACCCGCTCCTCCCTATATTGCATTTTGCGCCAGCGCATTGCTTGCCAATACCCGCTCCACTCAGTTGCTGCGCCTCATGCCAGCGGGTTGCCTGCCATATCCTTGCCCACCGCAGTTCTCAAATCACCTGCCAGCACACTACCTAACTACAGGTCACACCCTGCTGCACCCCTTCATACTCTTAGTTAGCATAGCGCCTTTCCAGTCTCAAGTCTTACTCAGTGCGCTATTGCTGTCGGGTTGACATAAGGTCACTATAGGTCACTAAGTCCTTAAGTTTCAGCTTCCCTTGCATATAAGGATAAGTGGAACTAGTCTATTCAGTCTAGCTAAATTTATTTTTTTACACCAGTACGAAAGGTTGTTCTCACATCAGTGAGCCCTTTATTAGTCCAGTAATACAATTCTACAAACTGCACTTTGTCCAGTTTGTGCAAGGCAAAGTCCATAATGAGGACTTTTTCAGCAGCCCACTTGGGGCGAGGACAATCCAGGATGACAATATGGTGGAGGTGATTCTTCTTCCTTTCTTCTTCAGTGATAACAGTGTCCTGCAATTTCTGTTCAACATGACACTGTTCAGCTTCCTTGTCAAGCAGACTTTGTTGCTCCACAGTCTCTAGTTCATCTGCACTAGCAAGTATTTTTCTACTTTGGGCGGGCTCAGTGAAACTGTGTGGAGATTAAGGTCCCATAGGAACCCAATATATATTGTGCATTGGGCGAAAGGTTGGTCTTTCTCTAGCTGCCAGATGATGCCTAGGTAGGTTGATAGGTCATTTATATCCTGGAGGTTGTAGCAAAATACATGATCATGCTCTGATCTCGGTGAGTCATGGGAGAGGTCCTGAATGGGCTGAGAATAATCCTTGCTGAATTCTTTGATTGTACCATTATCAAACACATGTCCACCAAACCAGAGTCTGCTTCCGGTTTGGTGTACGTCTCATTTAGCTAAGTCTTTGTGCCATTTAGCATGCATATTGTTGTATTTGCTAAGGAATTCTTTTCAGATCCAAAAGAATATGTGGTCATTGACCCATTTGTCTAATGGTCCTATACCTCGGTGACAGAGTATCTCGGCGCCAGCATCTGCTATGTAACCATAGGTGCCAGCTGATGGTGTGGCTCCGAAGACAGTACAGGTGTCTATGTAGAATTCTGCATCTGAGGATCGGACAATGGCGGCAGGCCATTGTGATGGATGAAGTGGGATCGTTCAGTAAGCATCTGCAACATCACAAGTCACGGCTTCCAAACCTGGGGGAAGTCTTGAGATGAGTAAATATATGATTGAAAATTTACCCCAAGTGGTGGGGAAATCACTGGCATTAATAAGTGAATTAATAGAAGGGTTGGGGAATTGGGGGTCAAAGGAGTGCCGAAATGAGAGGTTCTGTATCAAGCGAAATTTTCCTAGCTTGCCAGGCTTAGGAATGACAGATAAAGGGGAAGTTTGGAAGGGACCAATGAGGGATGCTAATGTATCAGCAGAGAATGGACCTAGATAATGGGAATTCTTAATCTCTTTCTGTATGCAGGAGTCAAAATGCTCTTTGTACACTGTAACAGATTGTTTATTAGGGGGAATCTGCGTAAATGGGATGGTGGGAAAGTTTAAAATGAAACTGTAGTGTAGACCCTCAGGTATCTTGGAAAAACGAGATAATAGGCCCAGATGGGCTAGCTCTCTGCACCATGCTTCTGCTTGGTTGGGCATGAGGGGTTAGATTTTCTGAGCTCTAGGGCAGTTTTGAGTGCCATGAGTGACGGCTCCACATCCTGAACAGATGTGGTGTGCATCATGCTTGTTGCTGTCACAGCTCTCTTCTCATTGCCAGGTGGTGCACAGTATCTTTCCATCTTTGGTCCATAGTGCTTTGTTGATTCGCTCAGAGATGGTATCGTGTTTTCCATCCCAGGTGAGCATGGCTGTGCATTCAATGGTATGGTGAGAGTTGCGTCTGAGGCAAATGGCACAGCAGGGGAAGGGTGCATTGGGGTCTCAGAACATTCTGGGCTTTGTGTGAGTTTTCGTTTCTGGAGAGACAGGGGGGGGGAACACTTATGGGTGCTGAAAGAGTGTGTGTGCTGTGGTTGGGTTTTGTTTGGTCCAGCTGTGGGTGTCAGACGTGACTGGAGGCAATGACGGTGGTGGTTGTAATAAAGATGGGGCGGGGAGGGAGACCATACAGACGAGATGTAACCGTAGGTGAATATGTGTATGGGCACGAGATGGCCATGGGGTTTGCCCAAAGGGTGGGTTGAGGTGCGCAATGGCCATGTGCATTGGATCACGGGATGGTGTCCAAACATGATGTCCAAAGGAGTGGTTTAGTATGGGGGGGGGGGGGGGAAGGTGGTTATTTTTTGCGGATTGTGATGTCCGCCAGTTGTGTATATAGTTTGGGCACAATCCCAAACAAAAACATTTGATGTGGCAGGAATGAGAAAGGAGTGAATGAGTTTGTGAGTATTTTGGGATAGTGGTGAGGGGAGATGGACATATGTGAAGAGCCAACTGCTGAGTTCTGAATTGATTGAAAATTGTCTTGTGCACTTCATTTAATAGATCTTGGTTAATTCTTGCTAAGCTCCAGCTATTGGAACTACCAGCAGCTAAATGCCAATGCTTTCATTGCTGAGCTTAGTACAGCAGGAGCACTCGTTGTTTGTGAACGCCAAAATCATGGCGCCATCTGTGGTTCTGCAGCGCTGACCAGAAAGAAATGAACATATTGACCCTATCATTGGGCCAGTCATTCTCCTTCATAAGTGTGATCATGCATGGAGCTGCCTCATTGAATTGTTCCCAAGTTAAGTTTTTGTCTTTGATAACTTGGGCTTTGGGATCTTGAGCAGTGCTGGCTGGTATCCATTTGTTTAGACCATCAGCAGTTGGCATCATGACAAGGGTGTCTTCATTGGCCATGAACGTAGAGTGGGAGGCTTCTTCTAAGCCGTTGTGTGTAAAGTAGGATAGTTCGCAGTATTCGCCGGATTTCATTTTGCACACTGCATATTGACTTGCAGCTTCTTGATCCACTTTTAGGGCTAGTTGATGCTGTTCTTCCTCCTGGGCTGCTTCCCTGCACTGGGCTTCAGCTTCTACTCTTGCATCCCAGTGATGCTTGTCTGCTTCATTTTAAATGCACCAGAGATTAGCTAAAATCTCTATTGCTTGATGGTTGTCGATGGCCTCATTGGTGAGTTGGGCCCAAGCTTCCGCATATTCCTCTGATTGGAAATTAGGTGCAACTGCAAGATTGGGGTTTTCTGCTAAGAGTGGCATAGCAATACTCAGTGCAATTTGCAAAGAACAATAGAAAAAGAAGGATAAGACAATGAGAGAAGACTACTGATGTATTGACTATGGATTTGGTCTCTGACATGGGTCAGGATAAGGTGCGTTGCGCCACCTTACTTACTTACATGTAGACTAAATTCTGTGTTACCCTCGTGCCTCGGTTCACACAGAAACACAATAATGCTTTTAGTGTCATCAGGCATAAGACGTATAGCGAGGTTCCTAATATGCCTTTGCAAATGGAGGAGGATGTTGCAGTGATGGAGGTTTGGGAGGATCTTGGTGGTTCATTCAACGAGTTCGGCAGCTCAGACAATGTTAATAAGAAGCCCGACGGCTGTAGTGTCATGCTCAGTGAGGCAGTCATCAATGTCTTTGGAATATTGGATGTCGAGACAAGTGGATTTGATGAGAGTTTGATTTTCTACTTCTTCTATAATAGTGAAGTAGTCAGAAGAGGTGGTTGACGTGGGGGAAGCAGAGATGCTAGCGGAAGTGCATATGGTTTTGTCGATGGTGGTGGTGGAATCAAGGGTTCTGTTCAGTGTGTCGAGGTATGAGTCAAGGGAGATGAAGGCATTAGCTAGGTCAGAAGTGATATCGGAGGAAGAGCTCATGATAAATTGGTTGGTAAGTGAAAGGATTTTGATAATAAGAAAATTGATGAGTTTAAGGAAGTCAGAGTGTTGCCAGATGATGTCACCAGTGTACATTAGTCAGTCGACTAGATCAGTTTGTTCTTCCTTTTATATGCTTTTGGTATCTCTGAGGTGTTACCTAAGTTCTCTTCTGGGATCCATTCATTACTAGCCAATGAGTATCCAACCCATGATACTAGATAGTGTCTTTGTTTACCTGTACCCTTGTGCGCAAGGATGGCTTTGACTTTGGATTCTTCTGCTTCTGCAATAATGTCAGGTGGTGGTTCTTGGAAATTTGGGCCATGTATGTCAGTTTTGCGATAGAATGATAGCTCCAAAGCATGGAACGTGGGATGAATTTGCCATTGTTCTGGAAGTTGGAGTGTGAAAGTGATTAGGCTGAGTATGGCTTTGATTGGGAATGGTCCATATCTTTTCGGTCTGAGTTTCTTCTTTGGTATAGGAACAATCAAATTCTTGGCTGATAACCAAACCTTATTGCCAACCTTCCATGGAGTATACTTTACCCCATAAGATTGTTCTGCCATTCGTTGCATAGCTATATTATGACAAGCAATAGCTTCTTCTCTGGCTTTCTGCAAGAGACGTACTCATTCTTCTGCTGCTGGTACAGTGGATGATGCCAAAGTATGAGGCAATGACTGGGGATTGTATCCCATCATGAGGTAGAAGGGAGAGGCATTACAGGAGTTGTGCTTTTGGTGGTTATGGACAAATTCCACAAGAGGAAGGTGTTTGACCCATGTTTCGGGGTTAGTATGACAATAGATCTGAAGGTAGGTTTCTAATTCCTGATTAAGGCGTTCAGTATGTCCGTCGGTCTGGGGGTGGTAAGCAGTAGATGGTGTGATGGTGTAATCGAGGAGTTCGGCTAGTGCATGAGAGAATTTGGATATGAACTGTGGACCGTGGCCGGAGATAATCTTATCATAGAGTCCAAATTGTCAATAGATGTGTTTGAAGAAAAGCTTGGCTACTCCTTCCGATGTGATCATTTTCAGACATGGAGTAATAATTACCCCCTTCATAAGGCCATGGTCAACCATGACCAGAATAGAGTCAAAATCCCCAGAAGGAGGTAGATCGATGATAAGATCAACGGAAAGGGATGTGAAGGGGACGGTTGCAGTAGAAGGGATGGGGATGAGAGGGGGAGTTACAGGGTGCATATCAGATTTCATTTGTTGACAAAGGGCACAACCATCGACGTATTTCCAGACATAGGCACCAAGGCCTGGCCACCAGAAGTCACGTTTGATGAGTTCCTCCATCTTAAAATGGCCAGGGTGACCCACTGTGGGATGGTCATGGAGCTGGCAGAGGAGATTGTGTCGCACGGTGGGGGGGATGTAGGCACGATCCTTGTAATACAAGATGGAATCAACTATCTTCCAATCCAATAACATGGACTTCATGGGCGGGAGGCAAAGGCCATTCAGTGCATCGGTTGCAATGGAGAAGATGGGGTCCAAAGATGGATCAGTACTAGAGAGCACATCACGAAGGGAGTCATTGATGAGACGAACAAACAAGGTATCAGGGAGGAGAGTGACGTCGGCATTATCTGAGTCCAGAGGGTGATGATCAGGCTGGCATGAGAGGGCGTCAGGGGCAGCAAGCTTTGTTCCTGGGACGTGATGGAGCTCAATATCGAACATAGAAAGGATCAACTGCCAACAGGCTTGACGATGAGTCAGCTTCTGGGCAGTACAGAAATAGAGCAAATTCTTATGATCCGTGAATACAATAACAGGGTGAGGATTTACTTCAAGGTAATGATGCCATTTGGTGAGTGCACAAATTACAGTGAGCAGCTCACAGTCGAAGATCTGATAATTACATTTGGTGGGGTTTAGGGATTGGGAAAGATAACCATAAGGGTGGTATTAACTGTTCTCATCGGTTTGCAAGAGTACTGCTCTGGTGGCAACAAGGGAAGCATTGGTGGCTATGGCAAATTGTCGGGTAGGATCAAGGTTTCAAAGGACTGGTTGGTGAAGGGAGCAATCTTTCAGAGCCAGAAATGAGTTATTACATGCATCAGACCAAAGGAACTGGACATCCTTCTTTGTGAGATCAATTAATGGGTGAGCAAGGTCAGAGTAGTGGGAGATGAAATTCCGGTAGAAGTTGCAGAATCCAAGGAATGATCAGGTTTCTTTGACCGTAGAGGGAATGGGCCAGTCTTTAATTCCATCGAGTTTAGCGGGGTCCATAGTGATGCAACCGGGTTTGATAATCATGCCAAGGTATTCGACCTCTTGAGCCTTGAGCATCAAAGGTGCACTTCTCTGGCTTAAGAAATGACTGTTCTCGATGAATCGTTTCTAATATCTGTCTGGTGCGTGCCCGATGTTCATCAAGTGTCTTGGAAAAGATGAGGATATTGTCCATATAAATCACCAACCATCCTTCATTAATCTCCTGCTGAAAGGTATGATTCATGTATGCCTGGAACATGGCGGGGGAAATGCAGAGGCTGAAAAACATGACATTGGGTTTGAATAATCTGAATTTTGTAGTGAAAGCCGCTTTCCAACGATTGTCTGGATGGATTTGGATGTTGTTATACCCAGACCGAACGTCCATCTTAGTGAAGTACTTTGCATCGTGAAGGCGGGCAATAAGAGTCAAGGGAAGGGGAAGTAGATAAGAATTCTTTATCGTCCAATCATTGATGTACCAGTAATCTTGACAAGGTCAGAGTTCTCCGCTCTTCTTTCCAATGAAGAAGAACCCACTCACTTGAGGGGATTTCAATTACAAAATGAAGCCTTTCTTTACATTCTCATCAATAAAAGCCTTGACCACTGACCTTTCCTTTTCCAATAAAGGATAAATTTTCGACGTCTTCAGAATAAAACCAGGTTTCATTTCAATGTGGTGGTCAATCCCGGGGCATTCCGGGGGAAGTCAATTTAAACCATCTTTGGCGAAGATGTCGGCAAAGTCATGGAGATAACCCGGTACCAATTCCTCAAAAGATTTCTTTTTCTGTTCTACTTTGCTATGAGCCCCAGCGACTGCAAACTGCTGCGCTTTGTTGCTGAATTTCATTGAAGGAGATTGCTTCAGTTCAGCTTTTGAAGTTCCATCCTTCATGAGGGGGGTGTCGAAGGATACATTCTCGACGATATGCATCTCTGATCCATCCATTGAGTATTCAATCAAGATGTCCTCGTTGTGAAGGTAATAGGTAGAGACATCAGTTACTGGCAGTTCATAGTTATTCCAAATGTCTTCTTTAGTGTTGAATATGGGGGAAGTTTCAGTGGGAATGTACATATCTTCATCAGGGACTTCCTCTATTTTTGCGGAAAAGGGGGCCATGGAGTCAATACATTCAGGTGACACTGATTCAATTTGCATAGGAACCATGGAGTCAACGTATTCAGGTTTCACAGGCTCTTTCGGTAGACGAGAGTGTTCATACTTTGATTTCTTTATGAACAGTGGCAGCAAATTATTCCTCTTTCTTTCATTATCAATGTCCTCTTCAATCAGGTCTGATTTCGGTGTTCTCAGCAGAGAGAGGGTTCCTGCCTTTCATTAGATTATCGGATCCATGACACGCAGCCAAGGAATTCCTGAAAGGATCTGATCGCATCATCCAAGATGTGTGACATTAAACTTGCCAATCATGGCACAGTTGTCTATCTTTATGGTCAGTATGCAATAATGCATAATTGGGCCACTTTTGGAGAGACTCCCATCAGCAGTGGTGACTTTGAAGGGTTTGGAAAGGCGATGGGTATGGATTTTATGAAGCTTAATGAAGTCTTTGGAGATAAAGGTTCCCACTGCTCCAGAATCTATAACAGCAGTGGTTTCAACAGTTTTCAGACGAGTTTTGGAAATATTGGAACACGCAGTTCCTTTCATTCACTGATAGCCTGTACAAGTCTTACTGTTACACTGGAAGATACTGATGTCATACCAGTCTTCCACATTAAAAATCCTCTGTGAGGCATCGATTCTCGACATCTTCATCTTCTTCTTCTTCAATCTTCTCCTGCCTAACAGGGACCTTCTTCTTCTTCTTATCAGGGCAATGGTTGGCCTGGTGGCCATGCTTGTGACATTTGAAGCACAGACCTTTAGCCATGTGATGTTAAGGTCGTGCTCAAGGGTAACGGATCCAAAGGGCTTCGGCCTCAGCTCGTACGCTGTGCCCCTTTCCCGAGTATAGCCCCGTATTTCGGAGTGCTATAAGTATCGTACACGAAGACCCGGATGGCTATTGTAGCGTATCCGTAGGTCCGGACGACTATCGTATGGTATCCGGCTAGAGAGAAAGGTAACGTATTCCTATCCGAAGACAAGGAATAGTATCGTAGGATATCCGAAGGTAAGAATTGGTATTGTATTCCTATCCGAGGATAAGGAATAGTAACGTATGCGGATCCGGATGGCGTCCGGATATCGGACGAGAGTATAAAGACTAGTCTAGACAAGTCTAGGACTAGAAACTTAACAGAGTGTAGACTATCCGTAGATAGAGGTGGATGCGTATAGACTATCGGATACAATCCTTAAGTCTTCGGAGGGTGACAAGAGTTGTTAAGACTTGAGTCCGGATAACGGAATGAGAACAATCTAAGATGATATTCAAACTGAGGTGCTAAGAACATATACAAGAGTTTATATACGATAGAACTACGCGAGAGGCTATGCACAAAGTATCGCAAAGTATAAGCAACGCTTATTAGAAGTCAATCATAGGCCGGAAGGTAATCAC
>Ga0310811_10000505_pt1 | contig 50491 bp, 41 predicted proteins | sample YCmetagenome_FD_207642 | JGI IMG/M metagenome (GOLD analysis project Ga0310811, IMG submission 207642) | Soil microbial communities from experimental microcosm in Duke University, North Carolina, United States - YC | ecosystem: Engineered > Artificial ecosystem > Soil microcosm > Unclassified ... | reverse complement strand
TGGCTCACAAATTATATCGGTTAGTAAATAATCAACTACAGAAATCAATTATACTTTAAATTTAATACATTTAAAAGAGGAATGTCAGCCTAAGATTAAATTTGAAAATTTAAGCCTCAAATAGTTCTATTTTTCTATCTTTGCATCCCGAACGCTGGAATCGGGATTTTCGCCCTCAGCGCATAGTATTAAAGTCCAAAGTATAAAGTTAAAAGTCCAAAGCCATGTGGTTTGGGCTGACTTAAGGCTTAGGACTCAAGACTCAAGACTTATAAAAAGACTATGCCCAAAGACACCTCCATTAAACACATTTTGATCATCGGTTCAGGCCCTATTATTATTGGCCAGGCTTGCGAATTTGATTATGCCGGATCACAGGCTGCGCTTTCATTAAAAGATGAAGGCATCACTGTATCCATCATAAACAGTAACCCCGCTACTATCATGACGGATAAGGTTATTGCCGACCATGTTTACCTGTTGCCGCTTGAACCTGAAAGCATTGAGAAAATATTACAGGAACAGCAGATTGATGCCGTACTGCCTACTATGGGCGGCCAAACAGCGCTCAATCTTTGCATAGCTGTCGCTGAACGTGGGATTTGGGAAAAATATGGTGTTAAGATAGTTGGCGTTGATTTAGACGCCATTGAAAAAACCGAGAACCGCGAAGCCTTCCGCCAACTGATGGTAGATATAGGAGTGGGTGTCGCTACATCAAAAATAGCCAATTCGTTTTTAGAAGGTAAAGAAGCAGCACAGGAAATCGGTTTTCCACTGGTTATCCGCCCAAGTTATACGCTGGGAGGCAAAGGTGCAGGCTTCGTGCACAAGAAAGAAGATTTTGATGCTGCTTTGAGCCGCGGTTTGCAGGCATCTCCAACTCACGAGGTTTTGGTGGAGCAGGCAGTATTAGGCTGGAAAGAATACGAACTGGAATTGTTGCGCGATAGTAATGATAATGTTATCATCATCTGCTCTATTGAGAACTTTGATCCGATGGGTATCCATACCGGCGACTCGATAACCGTTGCCCCGGCCATGACACTAAGTGACCGCTGTTACCAGAGCATGCGCAACCAGGCCATCAAAATGATGCGTGCCATAGGTAATTTCGCGGGTGGCTGTAACGTACAGTTCTCGGTTAACCCGGCTGATGAAGCCATCATCGCCATAGAAATTAACCCGCGTGTATCGCGTTCATCTGCGCTGGCATCAAAAGCTACCGGCTACCCCATCGCGAAAATAGCCGCAAAGCTGGCCATAGGCTATAACCTTGATGAGATAGAAAACCAGATCACTAAAACCACTTCGGCCTATTTTGAACCGACTTTGGATTACGTGATCGTAAAAATACCACGCTGGAACTTTGATAAATTCAAAGGCGCTAACCGCGAGTTGGGCCTGCAAATGAAATCGGTAGGTGAGGTGATGGGCATAGGCCGCAGCTTTATTGAAGCATTGCAGAAAGCTTGCCAGAGTTTAGAGATAAACCGCGCCGGTTTAGGCGCCGATGGCCGCCAAAGCCGCAACCTGGACGAGATAATGCACAGCCTGGAGCACCCAAGCTGGGACAGGCTGTTCCATATATATGACGCGTTGAGCTTAGGCGTACCAATTGAATCTGTTCGGAAAGCCACTAAAATAGACCGCTGGTTCCTGAACCAGATAATGGATGTGGTAAACATGGAAACCGAGCTTCGTCGTTATTCGCTGAATAATATTCCTGAAGATTTCTTCTTCACCCTAAAACAAAAAGGGTTTTCAGATACGCAAATTGCCTACATATTAGGTAACGTAACCGAGGAAGATGTTTACCAACGCCGCAAAGCATTGGGTATAAACCGGGTTTACAAAATGGTGGATACTTGCGCTGCCGAATTTGCAGCTAAAACACCTTACTATTACTCAACCTACGAAGGTGAGAACGAATCGGTAGTATCTGATAAAAAGAAGATAATAGTATTAGGCTCGGGCCCTAACCGCATAGGTCAAGGCATTGAGTTTGACTATAGCTGTGTGCACGGCCTGCTTGCAGCTAAGGAATCGGGCTTTGAGGCTATCATGATCAACTGTAACCCTGAAACGGTATCGACCGACTTTAACATGGCCGATAAGCTGTACTTTGAGCCGGTTTACTGGGAGCATGTGCGCGAGATCATCGAACTTGAAAAACCTTACGGGGTTATCGTTCAGCTTGGCGGTCAAACAGCTTTAAAGATGGCCGAGAAAATGCATCAGCATGGCATAAGGATAATAGGCACTTCGTTTGAGAATATGGATATTGCTGAAGACCGCGGCCGTTTCTCAGACCTGCTGCGTGACCTGGATATTCCGTACCCGCTTTACGGTGTGGCTGAAAGCGCTGAAGAAGCGCTGGAAGTTGCCCACCATGTAGGTTACCCGGTACTGGTGCGCCCAAGTTATGTATTAGGCGGCCAGGGTATGAGCATTGTGATAAACGATGAAGATTTGGAGAAAGCCGTAGTAAGCCTGCTGAAAAACCTGCCCGGCAACCGTGTGCTGATAGACCATTTCCTTGACAGGGCGGCAGAGGCTGAATCTGATTCTATAAGCGATGGCGAAGATGTACACATCATAGGTATGATGGAACACATTGAGCCCGCGGGTATCCACTCGGGAGATTCTTATGCGGTATTGCCGCCGTTCGACTTGTCGGACAATGTGATCAGCCAGATGGAAGAATACACGGTTAAAATAGCCAAGGCGTTAAATGTGCGCGGCTTGCTGAATATACAGTTTGCCATAAAGAATGATAAGGTGTATGTGATAGAGGCCAACCCGCGTGCATCGCGTACTGTGCCTTTTATAGCTAAGGCTTACGATGTGCCTTACATAAACATAGCGGCCAAGGTAATGCTGGAAGTAAACAAACTGAAAGATTTTACCATCGAGCGTAAGCTATGGGGCTATGCCATCAAAGAACCTGTGTTCTCATTCGATAAGTTTCCTGAAGTAAACAAGGAACTCGGCCCTGAAATGAAATCGACGGGTGAAGCCATTCGCTTTATACCAAATTTACAGGATCCATACTTCAGGCATTTGTATAAAGAGAAATCAATGTATTTGAGTAAATAATTTTGAACTGAAAGGCGAAAGGTTAAAGGCGAAAGGTAATTATCTTTCGCCTTTTCTGTTCAAATACCTTTATCTTTTACCTAATATTCTTACTGTACGATCAACTCGCTCACCTCAAATTTAAGGCTTTGTTTAGTATTATCTTTTGATTGTTTTACTTTAGAGCCTGCCAGGTGCTGACTGTCATCAGCTACGAATTGTTTGGTGGCTACGCCATCGGCTAATATAGTATGGCCGGCAAGGTCGGCTGGAATGGTTACCCGATAGTCTTTAAAGTGCGCATAAATTACAGTCCCATGGCCGCCATCAATAGTAAACCAGCCGCCTTTTTGTTTGGTTACCTTTAAAACTTTCCCTTTTATCGAAGTAACAATGGTTATCCGGTTACCCATTGACTTTGCCAGGTTATCGGCAAATACTATTCCCGCGCCTTCGGGATGGGTGCCGTAAACCGTACCACGAGGTAGTGGAGTATGCTGTGCAAATGCGGTTGTAGTATATAAAAGCGCTGCTATAAATAATATATTTTTCATTTTGATAGATGTTATGTATTGATTATAACAGGTGTTGGTTAGGTTGGTTTTATATTAATCCTTAAAAAGATATGTCATTGCTGCATGGCACGAAGCAATGGCACGCGTACAAAATTCGCTATGCATAGTTCGCGATTGCTTCGTACAATCGCAATGACAAAAGACTAATTTAACCAAACAGCAATCCAAACACTTCTTCGATATTTCCGACTGTTTTTACCTCGATCTTATAGCGCGAAAGGTCGATACGCTTTTTGTCTTTGCCGCCCGATGGTAAATTATATTTCGAGATAAATATTTGTTCAAAGCCTAATTTTTCAGCTTCGGCAATGCGTTGCTCCACACGGTTTACAGCACGTATCTCGCCCGAGAGCCCGATCTCACCCGCAAAACAGGTTTTGAATGGAATAGGAATATCCTCATTTGAGGAGATGATGGCTGCCGCCAACCCCAGGTCAATTGCCGGGTCTTCAACACGTATACCGCCGGTAATATTCAGGAATACATCCTTTATACCCAACTTAAATCCGCAGCGTTTTTCCAATACAGCCAGTAACATGCTCATGCGTTTGGTATCAAAACCGGTAGCCGTACGCTGCGGTGTGCCGTAAGGCGATACACTCACCAGCGCCTGCGTTTCTATTAGCATGGGCCGCATACCTTCCAGCGTAGCCGATATGGTAATGCCACTCAAAGCCTCATCCCGTTGCGATAATAATATTTCTGATGGGTTCGATACTTCTCTCAACCCTTCGCCAAGCATTTCATAAATGCCCAGTTCCGAGGCCGAACCAAACCTGTTTTTCACACATCGTAAAATACGGTACACATGGTGCCTGTCGCCCTCAAACTGTAGAACGGTATCAACCATATGCTCCAGTATTTTGGGGCCTGCTATCATGCCGTCTTTGGTTATATGGCCTATCAAAAATACCGGCGTAGAGCTTTCCTTGGCAAAACGCAACAACTCTGCCGTACATTCCCGCACCTGCGACACGCTCCCCGGCGTGGATTCAATGTGCGACGAATACAACGTCTGTATCGAATCCACCACCACCAGGTCAGGTTCCAGTTGTTCAATTTGTTTGAAGATGTTTTGGGTCGACGTTTCAGTCAGGATAAAACAGTCCTGTCCAAAAACTCCCTCTTTAGGGGGTTGGGGGGCTGTCGCTAATCGCTCCGCCCGCATCTTTATCTGCCGTTCGCTTTCCTCACCCGAAATATACAGCACCTTAATATTCGGCATACTTAAAGCCAGCTGTAGCATCAAAGTCGATTTTCCTATCCCCGGCTCACCGCCTATCAGCACGAGTGATCCCGCTACAATGCCGCCGCCAAGTACACGATTAAACTCCTTGTCGGGTGTAAGCATGCGTTGCTCCTCGGCAAAAGTAATGTTGGGTATTTGCACAGGCTTATTGGAGCGCTGGGTACTGGTAGAATTAGTCGCTTTCCAGTCAGGAACAGAAGCGTTAGGCTTCTCGATGATCTCCTCCACCATAGTGTTCCACTGCTGGCAGCTCGGGCATTTGCCCAGCCACTTAGGCGACTCAAAGCCACAGCTCTGGCAGAAATATGCAATTTTGGTTTTGGCCATTTGTTGTTGGATGTGCAAATATGCAGATAATTAATAGAAATTGCTAATTAAATTAGTTTTTATGCGTGGGTATTAGTAGCTTTTACCACTTATCCTACCCGCCATACACGCGCAGTTTAGGATTCAAAAGCCTAATTATTCAGTGCTGCTGTAATTGCCTCATTTATCTTATCAAACAAGTCTGCAGAAAGCGTGTTATTCAAATCATTATCTTCATTTGTATCATATAGTGCGTCATTCCATGACCCCATTCCACCAAAAACATCGGAAATACTGGCAGAAAACAATAATTGTTTTGCCTGGAGTGAAAGTGTATTGGGCGGGATAAAATCTTTATAAAAATCTACTGTTGGATTTGGATCATCAAGGTTTTTTATTGCCTTTTCAAACTGTTCAGCCCAGTTTTTTCGGTTTACTTTAAATGCAAAGTTCATTATGTGCTTTAATGAAACAGCTAAATTACTTTTGGAAATATTAATTGAAGGTATTTTTTTTGTTGAGGGTTTATGTTTAATAACGAAAAATTGGGTTCCCCAAATTCTATTATTTGCCGCTTTTGGTTTCGTTACATCTTGTTTAAATCGCCAATAGTTCGAGTAACTATTATAAACAGCTTCTATTATCCAATCACCCCCGCCTCCCACAAAACCTGCGGTTTCAAAATCCATTGATCGCGACTGATCTTTTGAATGTTTGTAGTAGATTTTTAATTTTTTACAACCATCCTTTTTTAAATAAGCAAACCATTCTTGTGGATCATTGGCTATAACATCAGTCTTTAAGGGATATGTTCCATCAGTAAAACTTAATGTGTTATTATAGACCAATGTAGAATTGTTAAAGTCAAGGATGTGGGTAAAAGTACCTGATGTTAAGTAGGAATTTCCATAAGAAACCAACGCTATAAGTAAGGAAACGGATCCGTTCATTATCAAAAATTTAGGTTAAGAATAATGTAAATATAAACAGATTTTCCGTCTCCGCAGGGTCTCTCGCAGAGGACCCTGCGCTTAACAAAAATGTGCAGATGCTTCCTCAACATCTGCACATTTTCATCCCCATAGCTATCGGGACACATCTACAACTTTATCTCTTCGTCTTTACTGGAGAAGAAATGGAATTCCGTTATCTGGTAAGCGGGGTTGCTTTTCACCTTTATCCACTGGCCGTACTTAAAGTACCATTTCCACTGGCGGCTAACCAGTCCCTTTTTAAGGTAAGCTTCGATGTAGGGGTTCACACAAAGCGTAATATTTTTCTCGTTCTGTTCTTTCAGGATGTAGTTGAAGTTGTTTTCAATATCATCCATCAACAGTACGGTTGGCCTTATAGTGCCGGTGCCACCGCAGGTTGGGCAAACCTCGCTGGTCACAATATTCATTTCGGGGCGCACACGCTGGCGGGTGATCTGTACCAATCCAAATTTGCTTGGCGGCAAAATTGTGTGCTTGGCGCGGTCGTGGGCCATTTCGGCACGCAGGTAGTCGAACAGTTCCTTGCGGTTCTGTGGCTTGTGCATGTCGATAAAGTCTATCACCACAATACCGCCCATATCGCGCAGCCTAAGCTGACGGGCAATTTCCTTTGCAGCCTCTTTATTTACCTGGAAAGCGTTTTCTTCCTGGTTCTCCTTACTGGCTGTACGATTGCCGCTGTTCACATCAATAACATGCAGGGCCTCGGTATGCTCAATAACCAGGTATGCTCCGCCTGCAAGGTTCACGGTTTTGCCAAACGCGCCCTTTATCTGCTTGTCGACTCCCATCTGCTCAAAAATGGGCTCCTTGTGCTTGTGCAGGCGAACGATGTTTTCCAGATCGGGAGATATTTCATGTATGTATGATTTTACTTCTTCATACATGCTGTTATCGTTCACCGTAATGCTCTGGAAATCGGCGTTCAGCAGGTCGCGCAAAATGGTTGATGTGCGGCCAATTTCGCCTAAAATCTTTTTCGATGGCTCAACCGATGGCAAGCGGGTAACAAAAGCTTCCCATTTCGATATCAGGTCTAACAGATCTTTTTGCAGTTCGGTTACGCCCTTGTCTTCAGATACGGTGCGGATAATAACGCCAAAATGTTTCGGCTTTATGCTTTCCACTATCTTACGCAGACGGTTACGCTCGGTATTGCTTTTTATTTTTTTGGAGATAGATATTACCTCCGAAAAAGGCACCAATACCACATAACGACCGGCTATGGAAAGGTCGGCGCTTAAGCGTGGCCCTTTAGTCGAGATCGGCTCCTTGGCAATTTGTACCGGTATAAGCTGATTTTTGGTTAAAACTTCGGATATTTTACCACCCTTGTTTATATCTTCTTCAAGCTTAAAGTTGTCTAAAAGCTTTGATTGATAGCCCCCGCTGCGCACCTGCTTGGCCAGCTTCAGCAGGCTTTGCACCTGCGGGCCAAGGTCAAGATAATGCAAAAAGGCGTCCTTCTCGTAGCCTACGTCAACAAAAGCGGCATTCAGGCTGGGCATAATTTTCTTAATGCGGCCCAAATAAATGTCGCCAACAGTGTAATTATTGCTGGCTTGCTCTTTGTGTAGCTCTACAAGTTGTTTATCCTGTAATAATGCAATGGTAGCCCCGTTGGGGGTTGAATCGATAATAAGTTCTTTTATCAATGCTACTCCATTTCTTAATAACGGCCAGGGCCGCATGTTTATAAGAGGGTAAAAAACACTAATGTAAATAACCTGCTTTTTTAAAGCAGGTTACCTAAGCCTTGTAAAGCCTATTTCTTTTTATGTCTGTTTTTTCTTAAACGTTTTTTACGTTTATGGGTAGCCATTTTGTGTCTTTTACGTTTTTTACCGCTTGGCATAATAATAATAATTTAAATGTGATCTAATTTTGTAATTCCTTTATATACTCGTCGATTTTCTGATCAAATGTTTGGTCAGGCATCATTTCCTTGCATTTTTCATAAGCGTCTATCGCTTCCTTCTTCATACCCAGTTGTTTATAGCTTTCAGCCAGGTAAAAATAGGGTTCTACGTCGGTTTTGTACGCTTTATTTTTTTGTTCAATCACAATCAGTGATTTGAACCTGTCAACCGCTTTCTCAAACTGGCCCGATTTCATGGCAAATAAGCCCAGGTTCAGTACCGCGTTACGGTTGTTCGGGTCTTTAGCTACTACGCCCAGCAATAAACCAATGCCCTGCATCGGCGGCCCGCCGCCGTTTACATAAGCTATGCCAAGGCCTGCCTGCGCATCAAGGTTATTTGGTGCAAGCGTTGTAGCTTTCTGAAAAGCCTCAACAGCGTTGGCATCAAATACCGGCTGCGCCGTAGTATCCTGGCTTTGCTTAAAGGCATCATTAAAATGGTTGCCTGCCGTTATCCAGTTTGCAGCTGTATTTTCAGTTTTAGCAATATCCTGGTAATAAAATGCTGCCGGCCCCGGTTGATTGGCGCCATCCCAAATGTTTGCCAGCGATTTTTGCAGGTTTAATTTATCAGCATCAGCCGTAGCGTTTTTCAGCTGCCCCTCAAGGTCGCTGATCTTGGCCGATAAACTATCGCCAACCAATGATTTGGCCGCTGCCGATATGGTACTAACTGTGACATTGGCTGCCGGCTTCTCGGCCCGGGCAACACTGCCCGTCCCTTTTTTTACCGCCGACTCGGTTGAGCCTTTACTAATAGGTAGCCAATACAAATAACCTATAACAGCAACTACTGCTACAATTACGGTTATTTGTTTTTTATTCATACTAAATTATTTGCTTGTCTTGTTACCGCTGCGTACTTTTTCAACAAAAGTTTTAGCCGGTTTAAAGCTTGGCACAAAGTGCTCGGGGATGATAATGGCAGTATTTTTCGAAATGTTACGCGCGGTTTTTTTAGCTCTTTTCTTTACTACAAAACTTCCAAATCCCCTAACATAAACATTCTCGCCGCCTACCATTGAACTTTTCACTACTTTGAAAAATGCCTCAACGGTTTCCTGTACGTCAACTTTCTCTATTCCTGTTTTAGTTGAGATTTCAGTTATAATTTCTGCCTTAGTCATATCTGATTTTCTTTTATTTAATTATATAATTACTTAACTGTTTTGGGGTTGCAAAAGTATCGTTTTATAAACAAAGATTGAAATATTTACGAGGTTTTTTTTGTGCCCCGTTAAAACTGACTGTAAAAGTTACATTTATAAAACTAAAAAGAGCTGCTGCACCTTACATTTGGGCACATGGATTTTTCTGATGAACTTGTACAGTGGTACTTACATAATAAGCGCGACCTGCCCTGGCGCCACACTACCGATGCTTATATCATATGGTTATCTGAAATTATTTTGCAGCAAACGCGCGTTGAGCAGGGCATGCCCTATTTTTACCGTTTTGTTGAAAAATATCCCGACGTAAACAGTTTTGCCGCCGCGCCAGAAGATGATATATTAAAACTATGGCAGGGCCTCGGTTACTATTCGCGTGGCCGTAATATGCTCAAAACTGCGCGTTTGGTTAATGAATTATATAATGGCAAATTCCCCCAACAATACAACCAGCTTATCAAATTAAAAGGCATAGGCGAATACAGTGCCGCGGCCATATCCTCTTTTTCAGCAAATGAGGCAAAGGCTGTGGTTGACGGCAACGTTTACCGTGTGCTGGCGCGATATTTTGGAATTGATGACCCCATCAACAGCACCACAGGCAAAAAGAAATTCCAGCAACTGGCCGATGAACTGCTGAACCACGACCACCCCGGCTTGCACAACCAGGCCATGATGGAGTTTGGCGCTATGCTGTGTAAACCTAAAAACCCTGCTTGTGGTGTTTGCCCGGTGCGTACCGGTTGTTTTGCATTTATGCATAATGCCACTACCACCTTGCCAGTAAAGCTCAAAAAACTAAAGATCCGCGAGCGCTATTTTAATTATTTCTTAATTGTTAATGGCGATGAGATACTATTGAACAAACGCGATGAAAAAGATATTTGGGCCAATATGTATGATATGCCTATGGTTGAAACACCTGGATTATTATCAATAAATGAATTAGTTACCCTGCCGAAAACTGTAGCGCTTTTCGGAAAAAACCTCGAAATTGGTGAAATTTCGCAGGTTTACAAACATGTACTTACCCACCAGCGCCTATATGTACGCTTTATAAAGATAAATCCAACATCGGTTAAATTACAACAACAATGGTTTTTTACGAATAGGAAAAATTTGGAAAAATTCGCTTTGCCAAAAATCATTTTTATATTTATAAAAAAATTTTTTAATTTGTAGAATAATTTATTGTTAATAAACTATGTCTGGAATAAATAAAGTGATCCTTGTAGGCCATTTGGGAAAGGACCCTGAAGTGCGTTATTTGGAAGGCGGCGTATCGGTTACAAGCTTTCCCCTCGCAACTTCTGAAAACTATAATAAAGATGGCCGCAAAATTGAACAAACAGAATGGCACAACATAGTAATGTGGCGTGGCCTGGCCGATGTAGCTGCCAAATTTTTGCAAAAAGGCAAGCTGGTTTATATCGAGGGAAAATTACGCACCCGTTCATTCGAAGATAAAGAAGGTATAAAGAAATACACTACCGAAATTGTGGCCGAAAATTTTACCCTGCTTGGCCGTAAAAGCGATTTTGAGGATGTAAGTGCTAAAGCCGAAAAACCTATCGTAGGTAATGACATTATTGATGGTATAGACCTGGACAGCCTTACTATTTAACCCAATTTTAAACTTATATACGGGCCCTGCTGTTATTTCAGCAGGGCTTTATTTTTTGCAGATGTTTTTATGAATTAAATATCGCCGCTTTGTTTTTTGCGTTAAATTAGAAGCTTTAAAAAGCAGGTTATCCCACCGCGTTATGAAGAAGTTAGTATTACCGCTTATCATTACCGTTCTATTTACCGTACAGGCTTACGCGCAGCGTGCCGATCGCAGCAAATTCATTAGCGATAGCCTCACAAATTACATCAGCCGCGCCATGACCAACTGGCGCATACCCGGGGCCGCTGTCTGTATTATTAAGGATGGAAAAATAGTATTAATGAAGGGCTATGGCATTAAGGAGCTTGGCCTTAACAGCCCGGTAGACGATAACACACTGTTCATGATCGGCAGTAATACCAAAGCTTTTACCGCTACGGCACTCGCATCTTTGCAAGCTGCCGGAAAACTTTCGCTTGATGATAAGATAACCAAATACATCCCCACCTTCCGGCTCGATAACAAGCCTGCCGGCGAAATGACTACCATTCGCGACCTGCTGTGCCACCGTATCGGCTTCGCTACCTTCCAGGGCGACTTCACCTTCTACAACACCGACCTTACCCGCGACCAGATTATAGCTCGTATGGCACTTGTTAAGGCCGCCTATCCGTTTCGCAGTAAATGGGGCTATACCAATTCAGCCTTTTTAACCGCCGGACAGGTAATTACATCCGTAACAGGCCGTTCATGGGAATCTTACATTAAGGATTTTATTTTAGCGCCGCTGGGTATGGGCAATACCTTGCCATTAAGCAAAAGCATGCCTTCAGCTCTCAATCGTACGGTACCGCATACCATTGTCGACGGCCGCCTGACCGCCATCCCTTACGACCAACTCGACGGCATGGCGCCTGCAGGCAGCATCAGCTCGAGCATAAACGATATGAGCAAATGGGTATTGGCGCTGCTGAACGATGGGAAAGTAGGCAAAAGACAAGTAATACCGCAGGCAGCCATCCAGGCCACCCGCGAAGCGCAGGAAATTGTAGGCACCACAACCCAGCTTAACGGCGAAACCGATTATGAACTTTATGGCCTCGGCTGGTTTCTACAGGATTATGCCGGCCACCATATCGTAATGCACGATGGCGGCGTTGGCGGTTACCTGTCGTCAGTCACGCTGGTACCGCAGGACCATTTAGGCATCATCGTATTAACTAATACTGATAAGAATGAATTTTTCCAGGCCATTAAATGGGATATAATGGATGCCTATTTCAAATTGCCTTTTCACGATTATAATGATACCTATTTACAACGTTACAGGCAAAAGCAAGCCACCAATGACGCCGCCGACCATCGCCTGCGCGATACCGTTGCTTTATTGCACCCTGCTGCACTGCCCTTAACCGCCTATACCGGCAAATATGTGAACGACCTCTATGGCAACATGACCATCACCGCCGGCGAAAACAATGATCTTGAAGCACGCTTTGAGCACCACCCCCACATGTTTGCCCACATGCAGCCCCTCGGCGGTAACCGCTTCTACGTAACCTTCAGCGACCCGGAACTTGGTAAAGCCGTATTCCCTTTCACAGTGCAAGGCAGCAACGTTATTAGCATAAGGGTTAAGGTTGATGATGATGTGGAACGTACACCCTACGATTTTAAGAAAGTGCAATGATATTACCGTAGAGACGCAATACTTTGTGTCTCTTTCTCTTTACCCGATTGCCAACTGCTCCAAAGCCGCTATCCATGTAGGGGAATCATTCAAACTCTCTACCAACTGCACATGTTCGCCCCCCAGGGCTTTAAATACATCGCCGTATTCATGGGTAACTTCAAATACGGTTTCAAGGCAATCGGCAACAAAGGCCGGGCAAAATACCAGCAGGCGCTTCTTGCCGTCCTGTGCAAGTTTGGTTACCACATCAATGGTATAAGGCTGCACCCACGGGTCGCTCCCCAGGCGCGACTGGAAGCAGATAGTATATTTTTCCTTCGGGATATTCAGTTTTTCAGCTATCAGTTTAGCTGTATGATGCGATTGTGCCGAATAGCAAAACTTATTGGTATCGTTCAAAGTTTCGCAGCAATCGGCCGTTTTCAGGCAATAATTATGGGTGTGGTCGCTCTTTACCAATTGTCTTTGCGGCAGCCCGTGAAAGCTGAATAAAATATGGTCGTAAGTCTCCGGCTGATATTTTAAAGCGTTATTAACAAAGGCTTCTATCATCAGCTTATTATCGTGAAACGAATTGATGATTGAAATGTTCGGCGATGTGGGCCATTTCCCTACCAATCCCATCACCTTCTCATAAACCGACCCTGTACTTGCCGAGGCATACTGGGGGAACATCGGTATTACTTTAATATCCTGCACCAAAGCATCCTTTAACCTTGATAACGCCGATTCAATTGAAGGGCTTTGATAACGCATAGCAAGTTCAACCATGTAGCCATCACCCAAACGCTCCTGCAACAATTGCTGCTGCAACAAGCTGTAATGCAACAAAGGCGACCCGGTTTCTTTATCCCATATCTGTTGGTATAGCCTTGCAGATTTTGGCCCGCGGGTAGGGGCTATAATGCCTTTCACCAGCAAAGTGCGCGCCAAAGGATTAATATCAATAACCCTCGGATCCATCAAAAACTCGCGCAGGTACTTGCGCACATCGGCAGTGGATGGGCTATCGGGCGTACCCAGGTTTATCAGTAGTATTCCTTTTTTACTCATATTTTATCGCGGCAGCAAAAGTAAATATTTTTGCCGCTATATGCTTAAGGCTGATTTTTTATTACGAAGTTATGATGAGCAATTAGGTATTGTTGCTATTATAGACACTCCCGGCGCATAATAAATAATTCTATCCTGCTACTTGATACTACCGGACTAGCTGCCCAAAAAAAAGATAAGCAGGAAAAGCACCAGGAACGGCAATACCGACAAAACCACCCTTATAAAAGTTATCAGGCGTGGGTTATTCTCCGCGTACTCATATTTATGATTAAAATTCTGAACGGTATAATAGGATATTATAAAAGCTATAAACAACCCAATAATTATCTCGTACACATTATTCGCTATATAATCTATCACAGGTAAAAAATGATGTATTTATGGTCGCAATGTAGTAAACTTCTAAAAATTAAGAGGCAATAAATACCCAAAAACAAAATAAAACAACAGTAACTTTCTTAGTACCTGTTTACGTAAAAAAGGCCGGTGCCAGATTTAACCCTGCTACCGCCTATGTGTCGTAGGTTAAGCCCCACCGAAAGGTGAGGCTTTTTTTGTTAGGTTATTTCCTATTCATAAGCCCAGTAACCTTAACGTTTTATCATCTTTCAAGCCCTTAAAAAACTTTGCAAGCACCAGGTCAAAAACCTTATCAGCGTCTTCAATAGCGGCAAACAATGTCATGGACGACCGCAGTTTCATATCATCTGGGCTACCGAATATTTCACCTGCATCATTGCTTTTAAGCTGAAGCAATGCCCCGGATATTTCTACCAGCCCTGGCCCCAAAACCGGATGATGCAGATAAGCGGCCGCCTCATCCAAATCCTTTATGGCGTAATACCGCGATGTTTCGCTAAACCCCAAACCCTGCACCTGCGGAAAAATATACCACATCCAATGGCTGCGTTTTCGTCCGCTGCGCACCTCGGCCAAAGCCTGTTCATAATCTCTCTTTTGCGCGTCAATAAATCTGTCAAGGTTATATTCGCTTTGCATAACTGTTATTGTTTTTAAGGATTCAACCCCTCATATTTCCTTATCTTAACCCCTGAAGTAAAAAAACCTTACCCGATTTAAAATGTTTTTTTCTTTTATTCGTCTTTACAACTATATATGAAAAAACGCATTTATTTAATTCTCTCCATATTCGTTCTCGCCGATATTTATTTCTTACAGCTTGTAAAAACATTAACCGCTAACGCCTTTATTATTAACGGCTACTGGTTGTTTGACTTGCTGCTCATTTTCGGCATGTTATTTTTCTTCATTGTCCGCCCACCCGGCAAAGGGCCTTCGAAAGCCATTTCGTGGGTAATGGCATTGGTGCTGTTATCGCTCGTGCCAAAAATATTCGCGTTGCCGGTGCTGCTGATCGAAGATATTACCCGCTTGTTCCGTGGTTTCCCCCCGCGCAGCGTGTGGGTAAGTGAACTGGCGTTGGCTGTTGCGGCTATCCCGTTCCTGGGGTTGCTGTTCGGCCTTACACGTGGCGGGCATTATTATAAAGTACACAAGGAAACTTTGTTTTTTGATGATCTGCCCGAAGCATTCGACGGATTTACCATCACCCAATTGTCCGACATCCACTCCGGCAGCTTTACCAGCCAAAAAGGTGTGGAAAAAGGTGTAGCCATGGTAAACGAGCAAAAGTCCGACCTGATACTTTTCACCGGCGACCTGGTAAATAACCAGGCATCGGAAATGGATCCCTGGATACCCACCTTCGCCAGGCTAAAGGCCCCTTATGGCAAATACTCCGTACTGGGCAACCACGATTACGGCGACTATATGAAATGGGAGCATAAGGAAGATAAATATAAAAACCTGGCCCGCCTGAAACAGGTACATAGTGAAATTGGCTTTAAATTGCTGCTAAATGAGGCCGTCACTATAAAAAAAGGCGACCAGGAAATATCTCTCATCGGTGTGGAGAACTGGGGCAAAGGCGGTTTCCATAAATACGGCGACCTTAAAAAAGCCGCAGCATCAGTGCCCCGCAAAGCCTTCAAGATCCTTATGTCGCACGACCCATCGCACTGGGATGCGGTAACCCTCAGCCACGACAGGCACATACACCTCACGCTTTCAGGCCATACGCATGGTATGCAATTCGGCATTGAGCTGTTCGGCTTTAAATGGAGCCCCATAAAATACGTATACCGCCAATGGGCAGGACTTTATGAGGCTACCGGCAAGTACCTGTACGTAAACCGCGGCTTCGGTTTCCTCGGTCTCAAAGGCCGTGTTGGTATCTGGCCCGAGATTACGGTAATTACTTTAAAGCGAAAAAAATAAAAGCTTTCTAAACTGTTCTCTTGAAGGGGCGCAGCATTTTTAAATCCAAAATGAAAAGCAAAGACTCCATGCGGATATGATTTAACCCCGGCATTGTTTGAATTCAGCAACTAAAATCCAAGCAATTTATCAGCATTACCATGCGCTATCTTTGCTATCTGCTCATCAGGAAGCTGTATCTCCTTCAAAAAATCTATCCCCATTTGATTTGTACTGAAAGGATAATCAACCGAAAACATAATATTGTCTATACCTATCGTGTCGAGCGCTATCTGTAGCGGAGGTTGCGTAAAAAAACCACTGGTGGTAATGTACAGCTGTTCTCTGAACGTGTCGATAAGCGACCGTTGGTTCTTTCCGCCATTACCGGGAAGAAATGCCCTGTTTGATCTTATCCACATCATCGGCAACATTTCACCCATATGGCCTATAATAATTTTCAGCTTCGGATATTTGTCAAACGTACCGGCAGCTAAAAGGCGCAGTACATGTATAGCAGTTTCCGAATGCCAGCCCCAACCCCAGCAGGCAATCGCGTCGAATGGGCCGGCATGGCCACCAACATTACTATAATAAGCATCCATCACTGGCTGCGGCGGGATCCCGGGATGGATATAGATAGGAACACCCAACTTTTCGGCCCGTTCAAAAATTGGTGCAAATTTAGGATGGTCCAAAAATTCACCATTTGTCATCCCCCTTATCATTACGCCCCGAAAGCTATACAACTTAACAGTACGTTCTAACTCATCGGCTGCCATTTCAGGCGCGGTCATGGGGAGATGCGCGAACGCGGCAAACTTGTCCGGGTGGTTTTTTATTTTTTCAGCCAGCAGGTCATTGTACTTTAATGCAAATTCAGCGGCTGAAGTGCCCTCAAGCAAATTAACATCTGTATTTTCTACAGAAAGTATCTGCATAGTTATTCCGGATTCATTCATTGAATTTAACCGTTCACCAGTTACATCTTCCAGCTTTGGCATCATTTGCGCCGCAGCGCCTGAAGGTTTCCTGCTTTCCGATAAATGTTTCGGTAAAAGCGCCGTCATTCCAGGAAACGATACATGTTCTTCTAAAGCTATTATTCTCATTTAATATAAAAATTGATGGGGTTCAAATATCAACACCAATAAAACCGGATTGTTATTCAACGCAAATAAAAACCGCCTCTTTGTATAATGAGAGGCAGTGTTGTTACGTAAACAGGTATACTAATTTAATAAAGCGAAATAATGGTTCAGGCAAAATAATGCCCGTCTTCTAAATCGGCTATCAAGCCAACGTGTGCAGGCTTCCATCCCAGCCGTTCTTCAGTTAATAGGGCCGAAGCGGGGACATCCATCCCTACGAACCCCGCCATCCAGCCAAAATGTGCAGCCGCGTCTTCAGCTGATAAACTTATTACAGGTAAATTCAAATGCCGGCCTATTGTTCCGGCAATTTCGCGGGTGGGTATACCGGCATCGCCTACGGCATGATAAGTGGAGGCTACGCCTTTTTCCAGCGCCAGCCTGTACAGGTGGGCGGCGTCTGAACGGTGTACCGCGGGCCAGCGGTTAGCGCCATCGCCAATATAGGCCGAGATGCCTTTTTCGCGCGCAAGATTAATAAGCATGGAACAAATCCGTGGTCGCCCTTATCATGTACTGATGGCGGCAAACGCATGATCGATACATTTACCCCCCTGGCTGCCACCTCAGCGGCGGCTTCTTCTGATGCTACACGCGGATTTGCATGGTTCTTCAGGCTGGCAAGGTTAGTTTCCAGGGCAACCCCACCGGGTGCGGTACTGCCCAACCCTGTACCCGATGTAATAATAAGCGGGCGTTTTGAACCCATAAGCACATCGCCCATAGCATTAATGGCACGCCTGTCCGTCTCGCAATTTTCAATAAATTTCGAGAAATCATGGATAAAGGCCGTATGAATAACACCCTCGCAAGCTGCTGCGCCGCTTTGCAGGCTTTCCAGGTCTTCAAGCGTGCCGTGGTGCACTTCGGCGCCTGCTTCAATAAGCGCATTCGCGCCCGCATCTGAGCGCGTGAGGCCGAGCACCTCGTGGCCCGCCCCGATCAATTCTTTAACAATGGCCGAGCCTACAAAGCCCGTAGCGCCGGTAACAAATACACGCATGTTTTAAATTTTTTGGTAAATGAAATCTGTCTTTTTAAACAATACAAAGTTCATCAACGCGAAGATTGAAAACGAGGACATATGTCACCATTTTTAATTTACTGTTTAACCTGGGCGTGCCTTATACGGCTAAGTGTTTCGCGCGATACACCAAGAAAAGATGCCACCATGTGCAATGGCGCACGCGTTAATATATCGGGATAGGTTTTGATAAATTCATCGTACTTTTCTTCTGCTGTTGCGCTAATGGCGCTAAAAACCCGTTGACGGGTAAGGTAGAGGTTGCGCGTGACCAACTGATCAGAATAAGCTTTCAAGCCGGGAATGTTATCAAAAAGGTAGTCGAAATCTTTTTTTGTCCACATCACTACCTCGCTATGCTCAAGCGCATCAATGTTATAGTAAGAGGGTGTAAAATTATTATAGCTTTCAGGGTCTGTGGCCCAGCTGTTTTCAGGCGAAAACTGCATAACATGTTCGCTGCCATTTTCGGTAGTGCGGTAGGTACGTAAAAAGCCTTTCGAAATAAATGTTTTATAGCGGCATATTTCGCCTTCCTTTAATAACAGGTCCTTGCGGCGTAAAGTCTTCTCAATGGCCGTTTGGCGGAAAAGTTTTATGTCATCATCACTTAACGAAGCATTATCCCTTATATACTTTTCAAATTCGGCAAACATATCATCTCAAAAATACAAAAAATATAGCCACGGCCACCCTTTACTGGTTAAGACTTTAGCCGGGCTTTGTTTGCTTTGCTTAAGCAAGTGCCATTGCGGGTTATAACTGTTAAGGATTATACAACAGTAAGCTGCTTAATATCCAGTAAAGTATCCAGATCAACCTCAAGCGCATCGGCAATTTTAAACAGGGCTACAACAGTTATGCGGGTACGCCCCATTTCCATTTTACTATAAGCGTTCTGCGATATTTTTAATTGCATTGCCACGTATTCCTGCGAATAATTACGCATCATCCGTGCATCGCGCAAGTTAGATGCTATCTTTTGATTAATTGTAGAGAACATTCCTAAATGGGTTTTTAATCCTACTAACGAAAAAAAAGGAAGCCCGGATTTTTACTTTTAAGAAATGTTATTTATTGGGGCTGTTGCGATTACTTATCACCCCAGGTTGTACCCCACCCAAAAAAACCAAAATACCGGGCTATGGTTTATGCAGTACTATGGCCCCATTAATAAAAAAGATTCAACCGAAAAAAGATCAAACGGATAGCTTCTGAACTCAGGAAAAACGGAACTATTATAAGCCAGACAGCCGAAAATATAGAACTTAAACGAGCAAAGTGGCGAGATACTAACTTATCACGCCCATCATATATTCTATTGCCCCTTCGGCATGCAGGGCCACAGTAGCTTCCATTGTCTGTTCAGCCGTCGCACCGGCCCTTGCCCGCATCCCGGTTTCATAAGCCGCAATCGCCGACTGCACATCATCAAAATCATCGCTGATCAAACACAGTCCCAGTTCCAGCGCGTCAAGCATTGCCATATTCACGCCCTCGCCGGCAAAGGGCGGCATCAGGTGCGCCGCATCGCCCAGCAAGGTAAGGTTTGGCAGTGTTTCCCAGGTTTGGTCAAAAGGCATGCAATACTGTGGGCGCGGGATAAAACTGCCGCAGGCATGTTCAAACAGTTCCAGCCAAATAGTATCCCAGTCGGCATATTCTTTTTTAAACCAGGCAAGTACCGAAACTTTATCGGCAAAATCTATCCCGTAGGTTTTAACCCAATCTTCATCACAATTAAAACTGGTATAAAATACCAGGCTGCCATCACCCTTCGAGCTTACGATAAGGCTCCTGGTATCGCCCATGGCAAATATTTTGCCGCCATTCAGGAACCTGTGCATTGCTGGTATAACACCTGCCGAATTGTACACCGCGCCTTCAACAGCAGTAACCCCTGAATAAAAAGGCTTAATGGGTGTAATATAAGGGCGCAATTTGGAATTGGCTCCGTCGGCAGCGATCACAATATCGGCAAAGCCGCTGGTACCATTTTCAAAATCAAGCTTGCACGCGCCGTTCTGCTGCGACAACGCCATAAACTTACTGTCCCACACCACAGTGCCCGGTTTTAATGACCCGAACAGTATTTTCTGCAGCGGCCCCCGGTCAATCTCCGGCCGGCTCGCATCACCGCGTCCATGTTCGTCGTCATCAAATATTATATGGGCATGTTTGTCAACAATACGAAGCTTATCGGCACCAGGGCGGTAATTTGCCCGGAACTCATCCATAAGCCCGGCTTCACGCAATGCCCGCAAGCCCGATTCCTCATGCAGGTCTAAGGTAGCGCCTTTGGCGCGGGCCTCGCTGTTTGCGTCCCTTTCGTACACGGTAACATCGGCGCCATTCATCTGTAAAATGCGCGCAAGCGTAAGGCCACCCGGCCCCCCGCCTACAATAGCTATGTTTTTGTCGGTTATCAGCTTGTTCATACAGGTTAGTTTGCCTCTTATTTATTAATGACGAATGAGAAACCCGATAATTCTATTTTTTTTTAAAATATTTTTTGTCGTGATAGAAAATAAGATTGTCATTCAAAAAATCGGTTGCTTTTATCCTCTTTCCGCGCAGGCGAGAGAGGGTGATCGGGCGACTTAGCGATGATCGGGTGAGTTGAATTTGCGGGCGATAGGAACGTTATGCAATGGCGCTCCGTTTACTCACCCCGACTACGCTACGCTGGTCGACCCTCTCTTCGCCTGCGGCGGAAAGAGGGTGGGCTGCATTCGCGGTAATGTCGCTTTAATTAACTCCCGATGGCGCTACGCTGGTCGGCCCTCTTCGCCTGCGGGTGAAAGAGGGTAAAAAAGTAAAAAGCTATCCTTTTCCCAAAGCAAACGTTTGTGCAGTTATTTAATAAACGTGTTCATTCATAATGGGTTAATTTTAAACCACACCAACACCTACAATTATGAGAACATTTAAACTTTTACTTCCCGCTGTAATTTTAACGGCGGCGTTCATCTTTTCATCATCATGTAAAAAAGATGCGAAACGCACACCTGCCAATTCCGATACCACCAAAACACCTGTTAAAACGGCAACGGATACCATACCGCTAAGCAATGCTTATGGTGTACCCAATGAAGACAATATCAACATAGCCGATGACGGCATCCATAACTGGACAAGCAATAAAGATACCGCGCGCGTTTATGCCACCTTTAATAAAACAGGTGCGTTAAATATATCTATAGTAGCAAAGGCCCCGGCAGGCAATTGCACCGTACTGATTGAAATTGGCAGCCAAACCCTTACCGTACAGGTGCCACAAAATGCAGATTATAAGACAATATCCGCCGGAACTATAAACATAACCAGCACCGGTATTAAAGCCATACAGATAATTGGCAAAAAACAAACAGGTGGCTACTTCCCCGATACAAGGTCGGTGCTTATATCGGGCGCGGCCAGTGTTAACGCATGGTACAACAAATCGGCGTACCGCACTTGCGCATCGGTGCACGATGGGTATAATATCCCTTCGGGCGATACCGCTTCCTGGTTTTACAACGAGATAAATGTACACCCCGGCAGCGACATAGTGAACACTTTTTTTATGGCGAACGGTTTTTACGATGGCTATTTCGGCATACAGGTAAACAGCCCTATCGAGCGCCGTATTATATTTTCGATATGGAGCGATTACGATACCAATAACCCAAATGAAGTACCATCGGCCTACGCCGTAACGCTGGTTAAAAAAGGCGATATGGTAACCACCGAAGAAACTTTTGGCAACGAGGGCACAGGCAGGCATTCCATAGCGGTATATCCCTGGGTTACGGGCACTACCTATAAGTTCCTGGTACACTCAGTCCCCGATGCTAATGGCATTACCTATTCAGGTTTCATTTTCCTTAATAATAAATGGAATTTGATAGCGAAATATTATAAACCCATCGGCAATGCCAACATGGATGGCCTGTATTCGTTCATCGAGGATTTTGGCGGCGGCCTCAACAGCTACAAAAAACGCAGCATGACCATGCAGAACCAATACATTGTAACGCCGCATGGCAAATGGGTACAATTAGCCAGCGCTTATTTTACCACCACTACGCACGACGATAATTTTTCGCGCACCGATTACGGCAATGCTGTAAATGGCACCGGTTACAATATGTTTACCGGCGGATTTGTTCCCCAAACAGCTACCGATAACCAAAACTTTAACTGCAACCCCGGCCAAACGCCAAATGTTAATCTGCCTGAATAAATGATTCAACTTCCTCATTGCAATGCACTGCAATGAGGAGGTCTTTAATTATTTTTGCACTGTCTCACTTTGAGACACCTATTGCAAAAAAACGCTAAAAACATGGTGTTTTTTAGGCGAAAAAATGCTAAAAATGCCCATTTTTTGTCGTTTTTTAAGCGAAAAATGGCATTTTTTAGGTGCTTTTGAGGCTGAAAAACGGCATTTTCAGGGTATTTTGGATCCAAAAACCGCTTATTTTGAATGATTTTGGGCCTTTTTGAAAAGTATTTTAAGCATGTGTCTCAAAGTATCTCATTTGCTTAAATGAGACACTGCTTAATAATTTGTTTGTTAAACTGAAACATTACCGGTATTTACGCTGTACAGTAATGGGTTTTGCTCATCGTCATTCATCGGGTCGCCGATTTTCAGTTTGGCGAACTGGGCATCGGTAAGTATATTTTGGTTGCCGTTAAATATGTTGCCATCGGGCATGTAAGCGCAGGTCATGGCGCGGCGGAAACCGGGCGTCATATTCGCATGTGCGCCGTGTATAGTTAACCCGTTGTGGAACGAACAGCTGCCTGCCTTCATAGGCGCAGCAACCGCTTTGGTATTTTTAAACTCGGGGTACACATCAAATATTACCCCCATGTTTTTGCCTATGCCGGGGTTTTCATAAGTGGTTTTTTTGTGCGAACCGGGGATAAAGAACAAACAGCCGTTTTCATACGTCGCATCGTCCAGTGCCACCCAAATAGATATGGCCCGCCTGTCGGAAAATGACCAATAAGGCGTATCTAAATGCCAGCTGGTAGGGTTGGCCCAGGGTTTTTTTATCAGTGCCTGGTCGTGCCATATCCGTATACCATCGGCACCAGCTAAGGTGGCGGCCATTTTACCCAGGCGCTCATCAAGCATTATTTCGCGCATTTTTTCATTGTCCTGCCAGAGGTTTATCAGTTGGTCAAAAACCTTGTTGTAATAATCCTTATCTGTAGGATCATTTTGGTCAGGAATGTCTTTTCTGCCGGGCAGTTTATTACCGCCGCGATTGGCAAGGGCCTCATCTAAAGCCTGGCGCCAAAAAGCCAATTCCTCTGCCGACAAAAAATCTTCAATTACTAAAAAGCCGTTTTGCTGGTAGCTGTTTACCTGTTCGGCCGAAAGTTCATTTTTCATATTTAATTTATAGTTGATTTAGCAATTGTAAATGTCTTGTTACGCGCAGGGAATAAAAATGCATTAAATGGCTAATTCTTTATATTTTTTGATATTGAACTTCAGGCTTTGAAAGCAATTCAGGATGATGCTAAACTGGCATATCTATCCCTTATCAGATCTTTCATTAAGCAATTTACCTCAAACTGGCTGGCCACCGGCTCATTGGTAAATGGTATAGAAGGCATATAAGGTTGCGGCCCGAATTCGGTAGTTATGGTTAAATATTTACTATCCTGCTGTTGATGCAGCCCGGCTATCTTATCCCACCAGCCTAAAAATTTCTGTAAGGCATAATCCCATTCAGGTGCGCCGGGGTGGCCAACCTGCGGCCCTTGTTCAAACCCTACCCGGGAGTGTATATGTGCCGCCCTTTTTATAGCTTCATCAACTACCGGCGCAAAGCCCTCTAGCATGCTCTCGGTTACACATGTCCAATGCGAAAAATCAGCCGTAATTCGCAGGTCTTTAAGTGTTTTAAAATATTCGCTTGCCATACCAGGACTGTAAAGGGCACGCTTGCGGTGTGTTTCGTGCACCACCTCAATACCTGTTTTGGCGGTAAACTCAAATGCTATGTCAAACAGTTCCAGGTTCTGTTCAAAGGTAAAATAATCGCGCCCGGTATGCGAGTTTATGCGTAGGGGAGATGCTTCGGCGCAATTGTGCAGGTTGTTTAAAAAGGCTGTTTTAAACTGGTTAAAGGTATCACCTGCCGCCTGGTGCTGTTGCACTACAATCAGCATTTGGTGTTGTTGAAGATAGTTGAAAAGCTCCTTTCGGCGGGTATCATCAGCAGGTAGCCACATATCAAAACCATCATAACCGGCAAGCCGCATTTTATCTAAAAAAGCAAGCTGATCTAAGTGTTCATGCCCCCATCCGGGTGCAAATATCTTTAATTCCATTTTTGTGTTTTTTGATATTTTAAATTTGATATTGTACCTTTAATTTTTATGCCGAATCTAAGCAAATATTTAACCATTACCGAGGCTGATAAGCAATGGGGGTTTTATGTGACCGCGGTTGGCCGGAGCAAGATCCAGCCGAACGAAGATTACCCTAAAAATAGTGAGCACCCTATCAGCCATTCATTTACCTGGAACACCGGCCGCATACTCGATGCTTATTACATTGTTTTTATAACAAAGGGCCAGGGCATGTTCGAATCGTCCGAAACCAAGCCTGTTAGAATAAACGAGGGTACCTGCTTTTTCCTTTTTCCCGGCGTATGGCACCGCTACAGGCCTGATGAAGCATCGGGATGGGAAGAATATTGGGTAGGCTTTAAAGGCTTCTACCCTGATGAAATAATGAAGAACAGCTTCTTTAAGCCCGAATCGCCATTTATTCATGTAGCGGTAAACGAAAGCGTGCTGCATCTTTTCCAGCAAATTCTTTCTACAGTAAGTTCATCGGCTTTTAATTACCAGCAGATCATTTCAGGCATTACTATGCAATTGCTGGGTTTGTTAAGCACGGTATCAAGCGGCAAAGTATTGGCCGCCAACCCCGAGCTTACCCTGATTGAAAAGGCAAAATTCCTGATGCAGGAAAACATTGAAAAACCACTGGATATGGAAGATATAGCAAAAGAGCTGCCTATGGGTTACTCGGCTTTTCGCAAATCGTTCAAAAAGCTAACAGATGTATCGCCCAACCAGTATTATCTTGATATCCGCCTTAAAAAGGCCATTGAGCTGATGAGTACCACTAATCTTAATTTTAAAGAGATTGCCCATAAAACAGGATTTGAATCGCCGTTTTACTTTTCAAAATTCTTTAAAAAGAAATACGGCGTAGGGCCCAAAGGCTTTAGATTAGGGATGGTTATTGATAAGCTGAAATCGTTCAAAAGCTAAGTGGTCATTTTCTTGCGCGAAAACTTTTTGCCCCATTCTATCGAAGGTGCTTCAACATATTTATAGGCGTATGCCGAAACGAATATTATTACCAGCATCAGAAAAATATCAACCACAATAGTTAAAATAATATGTTGGCGAACTGCCTGTATCTTATACAAAAAGTTTAGTAAGTACACACAAACCGGTACATGCAGCAGATATATGGAATAAGAAATATCGCCCAGGCGGCTAAAAACATTATTCCCAAGGGGGTTCCTGCTGTCAATAAATATACAGCCAATAGCTATGGCCGAAGCGATTAGATAGCCCATCTCAGGGTGTTTTAGGTATATACCGGCTGCTGATAGCAAAAACAGCAAAACGCCCGGCCATTGGGCCCCTTCATCAATTAAAATACACATGGCATAACCCAGCATAAAAGTTGGTAATTCGTTAAAAAAGAATAACAGGCCTGTGGTTTGCAACGGTATTACTATAGCAGTGGCTGTTAACGCCAACGGCAAAACTATACGCCATTTTGGCGCAGGGACTATTGCCAGGGAAATAATAAGATAAAAGAATAACTCATAAGGCAGTGTCCAATATACCAGGTTAATTACTTTAATATTTGATAGCGGGTAAGTATACAAAAATGGGGTAGCTAATATTTCATCTAACTTTTTTGGCAACGTTACTACTGAATTGTGCCCGGTAATGATCTTAAGTATTAAAATACATAGCGCCACAACCAACAAGCTGAACCAATAAGGCGGGAATATCCTGAAAAGCCGCCTGATGATAAACTCGCGCGGTGTTTTAGTATGTTTATGGGCAAGGCGGATACAATAGCCGCTGATGATGAAAAAAACAGGCACACCCAATTTTCCCCTGTTACAAAAATCAGCATACCAGTCGTCGTTAAATTGCAGGGGGGCGTTAAAATGAAAAAGCGCCACATAAGCTGCCGATACAAAACGTAGCAGGTCGATAGTATGGTTCCTATTTTTAGCAACAGGTAAACTGACAGACATTGCGGGGGTTTAATAATAGTAACCAGATTAAACGGTTATTTAAATATAATAGTTACTTTAATATTATTTATTATAGCCTATAATTATATTTATCCAAACATATTTATATAAAAAAGCCCGCGGAAATTCATCTGCGGGCTATCTCACTTATTTACTAAAAAAATTAATATTATACGGCTTTGTTTACTGAGTTAGCTTTTTTAATAGCCATAACGCCAATACCCGCGCCTGCTATCAATAAAGCGCCAAGGGCGGTGTTTATGGGCAGGTTTTTATCGCTGTTATCTTTATCATCATGGTCTTTATCTTTATTTGAGTTACTATGCTCATTTGGTATTCCCCCGGCATCAGCCTTTACTTGTGCGGTATTTAATAGGGTTAAAGCAAAAAAAAGTACCAGAAAAGTGTAAACGCGTGATCTCATTTTTTTATATGGGTTAATGTTTTTACTTTTTACGTGTATAATAGCGCAAAGGTTACGCACTCAATAAGTTAAGTGCAAAGAAAAGTAAGAGGAATATGACTAAAAAACCCATTGAAAAAAAATGCAAATTATTTTTTGAAGAATAAGCCTATAAACCTATATTTGCAATCCCAAAACAAGGGAGTTTAGCTCAGCTGGTTCAGAGCATCTGCCTTACAAGCAGAGGGTCACTGGTTCGAACCCAGTAACTCCCACTTAACAAAAGCCTCTTAGAGATAATCTAAGGGGTTTTTTAATGTTTATCTGATTGCAGAAGAACAAATAAGCATTTATTAATAGTACAGTGTTAGTACAATGATAGTACAGAAAGGTAGCCATAAAACCCCAACTTATGGTTTACTTCAAATTGCTTCTTAATGATAAGAGGCTCAAACAAGACAATATTTATCCAATCGTAGTTAGAGTTACTTATCAAAGAACCAACACTACATTTACAACGGGCATCAGGATTAACAGTAATCTATGGGATGCAAACTCTTATAAAGTTAAGCATGGACACCCGAATGCACAGGCGCTTAATAAGGCCATATCTGACTTTTACAGCAAAGTTCAGAGTGCTTCTTTAAAGCTAATTGACGAACAAAACTTCTCATTTGAAAGTCTTAAGGAGCGTTTAAGTGGAAACTATCAGACACCCCAAGTTATCCCAAGAGCAGATTTCAAGGCATTCGCAAGTGAACTCATTAGGGAAATGTTTTCAATCAACAAGGCGGGAAATGCTATAATATATCAAACGGCCACCAATAGAATAATGAGGTATGCCGATAAACCCATACTAAAGTTCAAGATATTAACTATAGCTTTTTAGATGGATTTAACAAACATCTGATTAAGGGCGGGGTTAAACAAAACTCAATTAGCAATTACTTTCGTACTATAAGGGCGATATACAACAAAGCAATTAAAGCAAAGCTAGTTGACCGTTCCCATTATCCTTTCCTTGACATTAGCATAAAAACCGAACGTACAGCTAAACGTGCTTTACGGATGGTTGACCTTATAAAGATGGCTACCATAGATTTGAAACCATATACTCCACTGTGGTGCTCCCGTAATTATTTTTTACTAAGCTTTACCCTGATGGGCATTTCCTTTACTGACCTAGCTTATCTCAAGCCTGAAGATGTTAGAAAGGACAGGCTTGTTTACAGAAGGAAGAAAACCGGACAGGAACTAAACATTAAGCTTCAACAGCATACATTACAAATATTGCGCAGTTACGGCACTAATGAATGTGGTTACTTACTTCCGATATTACCGAAAGATATTGTGGAGGGAAGTAAAGAAGCTAAGAAAGTGATTAGTCAATGGATAAAGACCACAAATAAATACCTTAGCAAGCTTACTACTCTTTGCGATATTGATGCGGAGGTAAACTACCTATGTTACCCGTCACTCATGGGCAACAACTGCGAAACGATTAGGATTTAGCAATGAAATGATAGCAGAAGGCTTAGGACACGAATATGGCAACAAAATAACTAATATCTATCTTGACACATTCGACCAAGTACTTATCGACCAAATGAATGATAAAGTTATTATAAGTATAATTCCATGCTTAAGAATGGTTAGAAACCCTTACAAATACACATTGAGGCCATCCGTCAAAGCTAACATACATGAACTCAAAAATAGCTTATCAATATACTTGAAGCCTTATAAAGCCAAATAGCAAAATCTTTGAAGCAGGGTAGGCAACTATCCTGCTTTTTTTAATATTGCACAATGAACACGCCCCTTTTTATTTTGAAGTCTAATTGGGATTTATTGGAAAAATATGGTTACTCCAAACCTGATTTAAGATGGGTAAATAATCCTAACCAGTATGAGGGAAATACTAATGATGTGATATTTGAGCATCTAAACAATATTCCATTGAATGGCTTAAAAGTTTTAAATGATTTAAAAACTGAGCTGGTCGAAATCGACGAATTATTTGATACTATTGCATACGTTGCTTTAATTCAAGCTGATTGGTTTTATTCTAAATTAAATGGATCGAAAGAAAATCATGAGCAATTTGAACGTTTAAAGCAACTTGCATCTTTGATTAACGCGCTAAAGGAGGTGGATTATAATACAACGTTAGTTTTTAAAAAAGGAAAACGGATTAAAACTTTAGTAAATAATTATGATGTGCTAAGGTTATTTGATAAGGCATTAACTCAACATATTTCAAGACAAGGCTTCATACCCGATATAATAGATTTTGATGGATGGCAATTATGTTTGACTGATTTCATTAACTCAAATATCAATTTCCCCAAAGCATCATATGTAAATTTAAAAAATATCCTTAGAACCATTTTTATATCAAAGCTACACGAGTTTATAAGAAATGAATGCGAATATTATTACTCGAATTTTTTTTATACGAGGCTACAAAGAGAAGTTATCTATGATATAGGTAAATGTCTCGAAATATTTCCATGTAACGAAGAATGGCAAGACAATGACCCTTTAAAGCATCTTTACAGGGATAACATAAAACTCCTTAAAAATATTCTAAATAAGAGCGGAAGAATTCGGATTCCATAATTACTTACGTTCTTCCTAAGTACAAGCTTCAATATCTATCAGGATAACACAGGCACTGGCGCTGTGCTCACCGACATTGTTGTTACTGCAACCGATAGAGGTTCTATCCGATTCATTAAAACCAACTAATGTTTAACTCCCATTTCATTTTGCAAGCCACCTACTCGGGCAGAAAAAGAAAAACAGTTGCGTCTGTTGAACGAATCTATGGAACAAATCATTCAACAATTGGGAGCGTACTTACTTACCGTACCGCAACCTAAGCCTGTAGCGGGTTACCTAAAGATATTTACTGACAAAATCAAAGCCAGTGAACTAGACTCTACTATGCTAAAGCCTCACCGCAATCGATATGTAGATGCCGTCCCGAGTAAAACCCTGATTGTGAATTTCAATTATACCGCAACTTTAGAGTCTTATTTCGACGCGGACGACATGGCGGCCAGGAATATTGAGCTTAAATATATTCATGGTACCCTTCATGACGATGATATGATTTTTGGTTTTGGGGATGAGCTTGATAAGCGATATCAAGAGATGGAAGAAGACAAAGCCAAGGGCTGGTTTGTCTATGTTAAATCCTTCTGGTATTTCAAAACGTCTAACTATCGTCAACTAGTCAGGTTACAGATGGTGAGGACTACCAAGTAGTGATATTAGGGCACAGCTGTGGGCTTTCAGATAGGACAATGTTACATATGCTGTTGGAACATGATAACTGTAGATCAATCAAAATCTATTATCACAAGAATGATAAAGCTAATATAGATAACTATACTGAAACGACATATGAGATTGCACGGCACTTCCATAACAAATCAGTTATGAGGAAAAGAATTGTTGAACATAACCAATCAGAACAGATGCCCCAAACAAAACCATCATAGCTCTCCAACGCAATATTCAATTTAGTGGTACAAGTACTATAATCAACCATTATCCTGTTTGCGCCAGTCGCTGGCGTGGTACGTTCTTCAAAGCAGCCTATTCTGCTGTTTCTCTTTGAAGACCATGAACTCAGCTCGTGTCGGCTTCGTTAGGGGTCATTAGATGAGTTTAATGAATATAAATTTACAATCCCCATCCTTCCTCCCAATTAAATTTTTCTGATTTAGGAAATATAGTAAGTGATTTTAATAAACCAAAAATAGAAATTTCAGAATGCACATCACTTCGGTTCTTAGTTAGGAATTGTGGCGTACTGGTTAATTTCAATAGTTTTTTTATAATAAATTCACTGTAAACTGAAAAATCAGTAATACTATCAACTCTAGTTAAATATGAAACATAAGTATTTCTTGCTAATTTTTCAAAACCAGCATCCTTTAAATATACACCTGTTTTGTAACAGGCATAAATCAAATACAAATTGGAATTATAAAACTCATTATTTTTAAATTCTTCAGATAAAAAATATTTGTTTACAAACTTCCAGATCGCACAGATTATATTTGTGAGAATTTCCTTATTAACTTTCTGTGCATTTACCTTTGATAAAAACAAAAGAGACTCTGCTAATTCATATATTCTTGCGGAACTATTTACTATTATATTGTAAGGAATCTCTTTTTCAGGAGTGAGAAGAATATCATGCAATTCATCAATTAATAAAATTAAACATTCTTGATTACAAAGGTTGCGGTAACGTAATGTGCTGAGATTGCAAGCTGTTAATCTCTTGTAGAAATATAGCCCTTTGCCAATAGTACCATCTTTTAAAGACAGATTTTGTGATTTAGCACACACAACGGTTTTGTACAATTCATCATCCATATCTTCCAGCACATCGTCGGAATTTGCAATTAAAAAGCCTTGTTGTATTAACCATTCTATCGCCCATCCTATGCCCGCTAACCCGTTTTCAAAATTGAATCCTTGGATTTTATCTATATTTTCTCCAATTTCATTAAGCAACTCCTTGCCTTTGGCAGTAAAGTTTTCGTTTGTAAATAATGTTCCTGCCAAGTAATATGCTAAACAAAGACCGGTTTTACCATTGTGCAGGCTATAATCATTTTTACAATACTGTTCTAAGAATTCGAATTGATTAATTATCTCTTCTTTTTCTAAATGTTTATTCATAAGCTTTATTGATTTGCTTGTGAATGAGCAAGATGATATAACTTCCCTTTCACATCCTCTAAATTTAAATTGTATATAGCAAGTAAACTTTCAGCTTCAGACCAATTTAGAATGTGAATATCTTTTATATAGGGCATTGCACCTACATAATCTTGCCTGTTAAAAAACAACACACTACATTCCAAGCCACACCTTGTTGCAATTAATTTTCCTTGATTTTCTTCAAATAAATTTACATCCTGTAGCTTAATGAACATCGCTTTTAATAATGGATCTATCTTGAAAATATTACCATCGAAGGGTACAACTATTGTTCGTTTATTTTTTCTTAATTTCTTTACCGATTTAATTATTTGGCTTACCGAAAATATTACGTCGGGCCGATAAAGAGCAATATATGGTGTAGCAACATTCAAAGCCATCTGGTTATAATAGTTTTCACATTCCAATTCTGGCTTATCATCTTTTACAAAGTGATAACTTACATCGGCAGGTATTTCTGAAATGTCAATTTTAGGACTTTTACCAACTTCTGTCAAAAAAATATTTGTTTTAAAATTCATGGTGAAATAATTAATTACCGTGTATATGTTTTCTAAATCGTCTTCCGAATCGATTTTTACAGGTATTAAAAAACTTATATCTGTTAAATTGGCCCTTTTTGTATTCCGGCAGTTTAAATAATCCTGAATTAAAATCTTTAAATGCCAGCTGCAGAAATTTTCATCAATCTTGCTTAAATCAGCGTAATAGGGAGAGTAGTTCACATAGTCGCCTTTCCTGAATATCTTAACATTGTCTTTAGCTACAGAGCCTGTATAATGAAGTATTCTGCATGTGTCTAATTTATTTATACTATTATCCGCCCAGGCAAAATCAAGTTCAGCATGTACTTTAAAAGGTTGTTTTATAAGCAAAGCATTCCACCAAATTACCCACATGTCTGCTGTCCATGCCTGTATAAGAGAAGACTCCTTTGTATTATCACAAAAGCTTTTTTTTAATTTGCGATTTTCATTCACTAATAGCCTAAACATCCGCTCTGAGTCTTTTTCCATCTTTTCCAAAAACTCAATTTTCATATTCTTTAAAATATATTGTGCGCCACCCGCATTAGCGTCATCGTTTTCAACTTGTTCAGTTGTTACGCCGATAACTTTACACATTTTTTCAAATATTTTAATGCCTGCAGATCCTTTAATGTAATTGCTATCCAGGTATGATTTGGTATCAGACACGTACCAAACATCATCCTTTTTGAGTGTGCTGAAATCGGGAAAGTGCGTAAATATTATGTCGGAATCGTGGTGGAAAATATTTGATTGTTGCAGGAAGGGAAAAGTTTTCAGATGTTTTGCAATGATATGCCATCTTAAAGAAGGAGCATAAAGCTTACTTTTCCGGGTGTCGGTATATGCATGAATGTTGACATCTTTGTAAAGTTTAATAAAGTCCTGGTATTCTTTTAACAGGCCTTTATTGGCATTATATCCTATTAATATATGAATATTTTTGGGCTCAATACCTACAGCTATAAAATTATGAATCTGTAGTTCTAATTGCCATAAAAAGAAGTAGTCGTCTGGTTGCGAAGAAAGAAAAATCATATGATGTGCAAATTGGCAATGGTCATAGTATTAGTTTCTCTTATTCTTTTAATGAGTAGATTTCCGAATCTTTAAAGGGTAGTTTTCCTTTAGGATTAATCAACACATAGATTGGATATGATTGGATTTTTGAAGCGTTTTACAAGTGTCACATCATCTATTGAAAATGTATTGATCACATTTCCTTTTTTCATAAATAGCTTTTGCGCCACTAAGTAATAGCGGTTTCTATTAACTAATTTAATGTATTTAATAGTTTAGGTAAAGCATCCTTGTCATTTTTTATATAATCACTTTTATAAATAATCTTCCCCTCTTTATTTAATAAAATCAAAGTGGGGAAATTATTTACTTTGTAAAGCCGACTTATTTCTGTTTCCTTATCAAAAAAATGATCCCAGTTCATGCTTTGTTCTTTTATAACCTCAGTTAATTTATTAATATTTTGATCGCGGCTAATACCAATAATTTCCAATTTATCAGGAGAATAATTATTACGTAATTCTTTTATGAATGGTATTTCCTCTATACATGGTGGGCACCATGTTGCCCAAAAATCAAGCAATACATATTTACCTTTTAAATTACTTAAACTTAATATTTTACTGTCAATGGTTTTAATAGTAAAAGACGGAGATTTATCATCTACTTTTAAAGGGTGGATAGCCAATTTGTATGATTCTATAATATTGCGTCCTTCAACACTTTGGGTATATTTTTTAGGAAACGTTGATTCAAGATACGTTAATTGTTGTTTTAAATAAGTGGTATCAGTTTTAGGGTTGTACAGGCTTGCAATTGCAATGTTTTTTTTAAAGAACCAAAACGAAAAGTAATCATCTGCATGTTTTTTGAGAAATTGCATAGATCGCATATCCACCGATCGTAGCATTGACATATATATTTTCTTGAGCGAATCGTTAACTAGTTGCTGATTATTATTTTTTTGTGTAAAATTGTAAACCGCTAGGTTTTGTTTCCTGTTGTAAATTATTAGTTCATGATAGATTTTATTGGTAATGGTATCATAAATAGCCCATGCATTTTTAGCATATCGGTAAGGTAAGAGCTGATCAGGATTAGGTTTAAAATAAAAATTAATTACGGCGGGCTTATTGCCGATAAAAAAATCACTAACATAAAATTCGTTATTGGGGCCTATGTAACTAATTTCAAAACTTAAAAACGCAGAAAAGTATCTTCCTTTTAAAATTATCTCATTTTTCTTATTCCCGCCATCAGGTGTGGCGTAAATAGTAGTTTTTCCATCATCATATTGATAGCGCACTTTTGGGGCAGAAATACTACTGTCTAATTTAATGGTTATCTGAAATTTTTTTTGAGCAAATGCTATTTGAGAAAAGCATATGAAAACCAAGAAAATAAAAAAAATTTTCATAGTAAGTAAGTCTAAATTTTCGAGGCTTGCCGTTCAAGGGCAAGCCTCGAATGTGAATTGTCAACTAGTGTAAGTACTGTTTCTTAAACTTAAGAAATCGATCCGTTGCAGGTATCTTTTGATACTGTTGCAAGACCAAGGTTACAGCCACAACCAGGTGCTGTACAAGTATCACTTACACTTTTGGTTCCATTAGGAGTACTTATTACCCCATTGCAAGCACCAGAACAAGGAGATTTTGTTTGGGTACTACTACCACCCGTATCACCGCCCAATACGTTTTTCAGTTGCGCTCTGGTAAGAACCTCATTTGCACCTAATTCAAGTGCTTTTAATTTTAGCTTTTTCATTTTTTAATTTTAATTAGTGAAAAATATTTATCAGGGCAAATTTTAAAAAGCACAATCTACTATAAGTGTACTCTATCTTTTTTTAATCTTTTTTACAAGGTTCAAAAATGGATATTTCTGAAAAACATAAATTGGTTACATCGCTTATTTCAGTTGATCTCAGATCACTCCTTGATAATATTTTTTCATTTTCAATAAATAATTTTTGCGCCATCTTTCCCTCTTTTGTATAGCAATATGATCGTCTGTTTTTATCATACGTAATAGGAAACCCCATTTCTTTCATGTCTCTTATTATATTCGCTAAACCTGATTTACTGAGTCGGTTTTTTTTTGCGAAGGTTTCTTTATCACCGGTTGCTTTTTTGCTGATCAAAAAATCAATGTACTGCAGCCTTAAAAAATATTTAACTACCGACATATAAATTATTTTTAGTTTATTCTTTATTTAATAATTATACAGCAAAAAAATATTTAAGATCAGCAACTGTATACATGTTGGGTAACTGATAAAGCTTATTTTCCTCCCCATATGGTAATGCTACAAAAAAGGTAGGTGTAAACTCTATCTTTACATCATGGCACCATTGCTTCATGGCTTCTATTTTAGCATCCTGATGTTGTAATTCTCCGCTCATGGGATATTTAGCTGCGAAAGTTTCATAATCCTTCTTTTCGGCCATATACCAATCATCTAATGCTTGTTTTGTAATGCTTTCCTGGTTTGTTCCGGCAATAGCTAATAAATGTTTTACAGGTGGGGTTCTAGCATCATTATCATCATTGGTAGCTGTAAACAAAACCTGTACCTGTACATCGGGGTTATTGTGTAATAAATCTTCTATAGGTGCATGTGCATCGGCACATGGGCCGCAATAAGGGTTACATACTTTAATAAGTTTATAGGGAGCATTGTTATTACCTAAAGTAATACCCATACCTTTAGTGCTTAAGGTAACCTGCTTTTGTTTATGCAGCAAAGCTTCAAATATTTGGGGGTTATGTTTTAGTTTTTGAAGCTCAATATTAACATGTTTGCTCTCTTTGGCTTTTTTTAACGCAGGCAATAAAATAACAATTGTTAAAAATGGAATAGTAAAAGCTGTTAACGTTTGTATAACTAATTCAGAAGTAATACTTTCAATATTAATCAATGCATGCCAACCACCTAAAAATGCAATTGTGAACTGTAATACAAGCGTAGCCTGTACAGCCAGGCATAGAATACACCATTGCTTGGCAATACGCCATTGATAATAAATAGAAAATATAACATAGGGTACGGCGGCAACATTTATCCATGCTGTTAAAAATAATATCCCTGGATTAGTTAACCCACCAAAAAGTAATAGCAACAACACTCCTGCAAAATAGCTTAGGCCTATTGTGCTCCAACTAATCCCAGCTATTTTTGCAGCTTTTGATTGTAAGATTGCCCCACAGTTTATTTTTTTACCCCCGCTGCATATCTGCCTTAATAATGGGTTATGTTGGTCTACTTCATACAAAATTAATAAAACCCCGGCTATGCAACCCGCAAGTGTTAAAAATGAAAAAATGACCGCCAGCAAAGCATTTGACGTATGATGTTTAAAACATGCTATGCTGGCAAGCAGTACAATTAATGGTATGGCTATAGAAATTGCTGTTTGTGAAACTTTCTTTCGCTTTTCTGTTTTTACTTTCTTAAAATATTCTTTTTCCCCTGCGTTTTCCCCTGCCTCAGCTAGTAGTATAATTCCAGAGCATCTTTTCCAAAAATCCGAATAGGGTAATTTTGTCCATTTGTATTTTTCAGGGTCAAGAAAATTTACCTGATCATTGTTAAGCGATGTAACTACAGTAAAAAAATCAATATTGCTGTTTTTCCCTTTTAACTGTGTAATAAATGGCGTGGGGATTTCTTTGAATTTTTCAAGCTCCAACTTTATTCCAATGTTTTCAATCCCATAGTTATTTAGTACATCGCTAACACTTAACAAACTGGGGTAATCAGGGTGTGCTTCTAAATCCTTTTCAATGGTTGATGCGGATAATTTAACGTCCAGTAAATTGGCGAAAGTCAAGGTGATTTCAGGAGCATTTGTTCTGGGCTCCAAAATTTTGGTTAATAGGTTCATATGTAAAGGTTTGGTAAAACGTATTAGTAAATTAGCTGCACATATAATGATTTTTACATTATTATTATGAAATTAATTTATTGATTAATCAATTAGGTTGTTAAAATTAAATATTACTTTCACAATTAAAAGTATTTTTAAAAAATTAAATTTACCAGCCATTTAATTGCACCTTTAAGCCTCACAATTTTATATGAAACCTTTTCCTTTTTACCGACAGTTAAATGAAATGGATTGCGGCCCCACCTGTTTACGAATGATTGCCAAGCATTATGGCAAACATTATAACTCGGATACATTACGGCAAAATGCAGGCTTCAGCAAACAAGGAGTTTCCTTACTAGGGATAAGTGAAACGGCTGAAAAAATTGGTTTCAGGACAAGAGGTGTACAAATAAATTTTGCAAAACTGTTAACTGCACCCCTGCCGGCGATGCTTCATTGGAACCAAAACCATTTTGTTGTTCTAACTAAGTTAAATAAAACGGAAGCAACAATTGCCGATCCGGCGAGGGGTATTATTGTTTACAAAAAAGATGAATTCTTACAATTTTGGCTTTCCAATCAAACCGAGGATACGGGGAAGGTTGGAACTATATTATTAATGGAGCCTTCCCCCGATTTTTACAAGAGTGAAGGTGAGAAAGAACATAAGTTAAGCTGGGGGATAATAACTCAGTATTTACGTCAAAGCAAACATAATATAACTCAGATTTTTTTTTCATTACTGATTACTTCCCTGCTTCAACTAATCTTTCCATTTCTTACACAAAGTATGGTAGATACGGGAATTAATACCCGGAATTTGCAATTTATCACTATTGTGCTTATTGCTCAACTTATGCTCACGTTTAGCACCACTTTAATCGAGTTTATCAGGAACCGTTTACAGCTAAGAGTATCAAACAGCATTAACATATCTATCTTATCTGATTTTTGGATAAAGCTTACCCGCTTACCAGTTTCTTATTTTGATAGGCACCACACAGGCGATGCCTTACAACGTATTGAAGATAATAAACAAATACAGTCTTTTTTGACGGGGCAAACCATAACTACCCTGTTTTCCTTATTCAACTTTTTTGTTTATTCGATAATTCTTATATTATATAGTCTCAAACTGTTTGTAATATTTATCATTGGGAACCTATTATATTTTGGTTGGATTCAAATGTTTATGCGAATCAGACGAAAAATCAATTATGAATCCTTTTATATTTCATCTAAGGAAAATAATGCCACCCTGCAATTATTACAGGGAATGCAGGAGATAAGGTTAAACAATGCCGAAAAACTGAAGCGTTGGGATTGGGAAAATATACAGGCAAATGTATTTAAACTCAGCTTTAAAAGTTTAAGCTACAACCAGTGGCAATCAGCAGGTGCCCTATTTATTACTAATGGCAAGGATATACTAATTAGCTTTATGGTTGCACAGTTAGTGGTGCAAGGACAGTTAACGTTTGGAACCATGCTGGCTATCCAATACATTATCGGGCAGTTAAGTGGCCCGATAAGCCAGTTTATTGGTTTGTCTCAAAGTATTCAGGATGCTAAAATAAGTATGGAAAGGCTGAATGAAATACATGAGATGCAGGATGAAGAGCCTGTTGAGAATACATTTTTGTCTAATCTGCCTCAAAATAAGACTATTGCTTTTAAAAATTTGTCATTTGCCTATCCCGGTGCAGGGAATGACCCAGTTTTAGAAGATATTAATCTGGAAATTCCTGAAGGAAAAGTAACTGCCATTGTTGGTGTAAGTGGAAGCGGGAAAACTACTTTGTTGAAATTATTATTAAAAATCTATGACCAGTATGAAGGTGATATTAAAGTAGGCGAAACTAATTTAAAGTATATAAGTGCTTCTTACTGGCGAAAACAATGTGGTGCAGTATTACAGGATGGGTATATTTTTAATGACACTATTACAAGAAATATAGTTGTAGGAGATGAATATATAGATCAGGAAAAATTGTTGCACAGTTGCAGGATTGCGAATATTTTATCGTTTGTAGAAACATTACCTAATGGGTTTAATACAAAATTAGGAGCAGAAGGTGTAGGAGTTAGCCAGGGACAAAAGCAACGATTGTTAATTGCCCGTGCGGTTTATAAAATGCCCGAATACTTATTTTTTGATGAGGCTACAAATTCTTTGGATGCCAATAATGAAAAGGCAATTGTTGCACAACTTGAACATTTTTTTAAGGGTAGAACGGTAGTGGTGGTGGCACACCGATTAAGCACAGTAAGGGATGCTGATAAAATAGTGGTGTTACATGAAGGAAAAATAGTGGAAGAAGGCACACATACTTCTCTTACCGAACTTAAAGGGCGGTATTATGAACTTGTAAAAAATCAATTAGAGTTAGGCACATAATTACTGATAAAACGTAATGGCAGAAGAAATAACAAATGAGGAAAACGATAATATTTTTTTAGCATCAAACCCCATTTCCAATAAGATCAACCAACGTTCAGAATTGGCCCAGGAAATCATTTCCCAAAAATCCGGCTTTATTGAAAGATGGGCGTTATCTGTTTCCTTTGGAATTTTGATACTACTCTTTATTTCCAGTTGGTTTATAAAATACCCGGATATAATAGAAGCCAAGGCAATACTTACTGCCAGAAATGCACCAAAAGAAATTATCTCCAGGCAGGATGGGCGTTTAGTTAGATTGTTTGTTCATAATAATGAGCAGGTAGAAAAAAACCAGATTATTGGATGGATTGAAAGCACGGCAAGCCATCAGGAAGTGATTGAACTTTCCAGGCAAATAGACAGCAGCATTGCTTTATTAAATTTAAACCAGGTAGGCAATGTATCTCAATTGATTAACAAGCGCTATACTAATTTAGGGGAAATCCAACCAGCATATCAACAATTTATTACTGCCTGGCAGCAATTTAATGATTATATGGTAAACGGGTTTTATTCGAAAAAGAAAGACATATTAGAAAATGATGTTCGTTCGCTTCGTGGTACCGGGCAAACCATCGAGAGCGAGCGAACATTAACAGACCAGGACGTTAAGCTTGCAAAGGAAACCTTTGATATGAATAAAAAACTGTCAGACGAAAAAGTTATAACTCAAGAAGAGTTCAGGGTACAAAAAAGCAAATATGTAAATAAACAAATGGCTATTCCTCAACTGGATGCCTCTTTATTGGCTAACAATTCGCAAATTCGTGATAAGTTAAAAGAAATAGATCAGCTGAACCATGATCTGGCACAACAAAAAGTTATTTTCGGGCAAACACTCCAATCTCTTAAAAGCCGAATAGACGATTGGGAAAAAAAATATGTGCTAACATCTCCAATAAGAGGGAGGGTTTTCTTCATAATCCCATTACAGGAAAACCAGTATTTACAAACAGGTAAGCTGTTAGGTTATATCAATCCACTTGACAGTCATTTTTATGCCGAGGCTAACCTTTCGCAATACAATTTTGGAAAGGTAGATACCGGTTTATCTGTTCAACTGCGTTTTGATGCTTATCCCTATGAGGAAATGGGTTTTGTAGAAGGCAAATTAGATTATATTTCCAGCGTTCCTTCTGATAGTGGGTTTCTGGCAACGGTTAGATTAACTAATGGGCTGATGACCAATAATAGAAAACTTATTCCTTACAAAAGCGGATTGAAAGCACAAGCTCTTATTATTACCAAAAATATGAGATTGGCAGATCGGCTATATTATAATATAGTAAAATCGACATCGGTGGGGAATAAATAAAATTGATCAATACTGTGTCGATTTAGACGGCTAATTTGTAATTACTTTAATAAATGGCCATATAGCAAATCCTATGTGAATACTTTCTAATTTACAATTTTAATTACCTAATAAAGCCATAAATCTCTTGTTTTATAAATTGGAGAAGTGAGTAGCAGAGAGTAATACATAATCATTGCAGCAAAGTTAGGAATGAGCCTGGATAGATAGCAAGGAACTACGGTATAAACCTAACATTTCATTTAGAAATTTAAACTTTTAAAAAGTCAAGCGAGATCAATCTCAACCAATCCAAAGAATTTACAACCTGTATAAAGGTAAGTTTTACTATTTTCTTGGATTAGGATTTTGCTATATGCGATAGGATAGGAAGCTATTATTATTCGATTAGCGAGGTTATTATTGTTTGATGGGTATTGCCTGGGAATATAGGATTGCGTTTGTCTGAGTGAAGATTTAGATGGTAGGATGGCATGTCTTTATAAGTGAACATTTCTTAATTAATGGGTATATACATAAACCTTTTAGAATAAAAATGTTCCCACATAGAATAGAAGAGAGTAATCAATAATTAGCAAGCAAAGTTAGGCAGGGTGCTTCTGAAGCGCATGAAAGACTACGGCATAAACGCACAAGCTTTACACAACCCATTTATTCCGTTTCCTTTCTTGCTTTATCGCACCAAACCTGGATGTGTGCTTTTAATTATTTATTCACTTAACTAATCTGATATGAAGGACACAACTTAAAACAATGATTGCAACATCCCAAGAAATAGCTTAGATTAGCTATACAGTTCATTAATTTATTCACAAGGCGACCTTGATAGTACAATGTTAGTACAACAACTATATCTAAAGGGCTTAAATGTAAAGTAGAGTTCAAAAACCGCTTCTACGAGCTATATTTGCAATCCCAAAACAAGGGAGTTTAGCTCAGCTGGTTCAGAGCATCTGCCTTACAAGCAGAGGGTCACTGGTTCGAACCCAGTAACTCCCACCATTAACAATCAAGCACTTACATGAAAAATGTAGGTGCTTTTTGTTTTAGAAGTAAGTTAGCGATATTTATTTTGAAATATCTCCCAATTGTAGTAATCTGCAATTAAGGTGTTATTCCCATTAAATTCTTTAAAGCACATCCTTTATAAAACTAAAAAAGTGCTCCCGTCTCCTGGCGGGGCACTTTTCATTTAATTAACTATTAACTGATATAAAGAACGAAGAGTATTTTAAAAACTTAACAATAAGTTTCGTGCTTGTAATGATCTGATTTATTTCTCAATTAGTTTCAGGCTTTAGCACTAACTTTATAAAGTTCTCACCACTTAAATATTCGTTTGCAGTAGCTTTAATATCTGATGGTGTTACCTTATCAAGCAGTTGGATATAGCCGTTAACTTGCTCCATATTTTCCTGGTTTTGCAATTGCCCGGTGATGTAGCCAAGCCAAAAACTATTGGTTTTAAGTTGAGGTTCAAAGCTGGTTTTCCCTTCGGCGCGCCACTTGTCTATATTTTCCTGCGGCGGGCCATCTGTTTTAAGCTTATTGATTTCATCCAGGGTTGAAGCAATAAGTTTATCTACATTTTGAGGTGCACAGCCAAACTGGACAACGAAACTATAACGCTGCTGCGGCAACTTTGATGTATTTTCAAAAACTCCGGGACTGTACACGCCACTTTCATCTTCACGCAAGCGTTCTAACAGCCGGATCTCCAGCGTTTCTTTCATTGCTTCCATTTTTACGTTGTTAAATGGGCTGTAATCATATTTGCCGGTGTATACCAGGTAAACGGTCGCTTTTGGCTCACTGCCTTTATAAACCGTTTTTTCAATCTTGCCTGCAGGGGGGTGGATGTTCAGGTCCTTTGCCTGCTCATGCTGGTTTGTCGATGGTAGTGAGCCCAGGTATTTTTCCAGCAATGGCTTAATGGTGTTCATGTCAATGCTGCCCACAAACGTAAAGGTAAAGTTGCCCGCATCGGCAAACCGTTCCTTGTATATCTGGTATGCCCTGTCCAGGTTTATTGCTTCCAGCTTTTGCAGGCTTGGCCCTGTTCTGCGGATGTTGTTGCTCCCCATAACAGCGTTTACCGTATCGCTGAATACGCTGCCTGGGTCATTGCTTCTGTTAGCAAGGCCAGCTTTAGAGCGTGTAATAATCCCTTTAAATATGGCCGTATCTTCCCTGGGTTCAGTAAAATAGGCGTAGATCATTTGCATAGCCGTTTCCAGGTCTTTAGGGGTCGAGCTGCCACTAACGCCCTGAAAACGTTCGTTGATGTAAGGATTTACACCCAATTGTTTTCCTTCCAGGTATTTGCTCAATTCATCTGTATTATAATTGCCCACGCCGCCTGCTGCAATAATGCCTGCCGCATTTGCTGCCGATTGGTAATCTGCATCACTATATAGCGAAGTTCCACCTGGTGCAAAACCGCTAAAACCGATCTGGTCGTTTTTAAAGTCGGTGGGTTTTAATAATACTTTTACGCCGTTACTTAAAGTAATAGTAGTTACGTTGAGGTCTTTATTCTGCTCTTCACTTGTAATTTTACCGGGAGTAGGCATTGTGCTTAATAAAGGTTTGGTACTCACCTCATCATGGTAGGGGGTAAGTGGTTCTGCTTCTACAGCCTTAAGCCAGCTATTTACTACAGCTTCGTTAGGAAGGCTGCTTTTATCTTTTTCGGGTGCCAGGATCAATACGTCACGGTTGGTACTTGTAATATAAGTTTTAGTAAGGTTGTTAACCTCTGTTAGTGAAATGCCGGGCATATCAGCTTTGGTCAACTGGTATTCCTTTTCGATTCCCGGTGCGGCCTCTCCCTTTAAAAAATATGCCTGGTATTCCTTCACATAACTATCCGAATTGGTTTTGCCCTTTTCCTTAAAGTCGCTTTCTATCGCGTTTAAGTAAGCAGTTTTGGCCCGTGCCAGTTCTGTTGGCGTAAAGCCGAAGCGTTTCAGCCTTTCTGTTTCCCGCCACACTGCCTTTATTCCTTTTTCAAGTTCACCGGGTTTTGCCTGCACACTGGCGTCATAGGCATCCAGGCCGCCTATAAAGCCGGATATACCGGCATTTCCTGATATAAACGGAGGATCGGATTTCCTTGATAGTTCCGCATAACGCTCGCTTAACATCTGGTCAAAGAGGCCACGTATCAAGGCGTTGCGGTAATCAGTTACTGTTTTCAATTCAGGGGCCTTATGTTTTATCATGATCTCGGCTTCGGTTGAAGTCATTTCCTTGTCCGTTACCGCAATAAACTTGTTATTGCCGTCCAAAGGCACAGTATACTTGGTTCGCATTTTTTCGTGCACGGGGTTCTTCAGGTCACTAAATTCTTTTTTTATCTTTTGCTCCATCACGTTTACATCAATATCGCCCACTACAACCAATGCCTGTAGATCGGGACGGTACCAATCGTTATAAAAGCGGGCGATAACGGGCCTTTTAAAATTATTCAACACGGCGTCGAGCCCTATAGGGACACGCACTGCATATCTTGAATTATTAAGTATTACCGGCCAGTATTGCCTTTGCATCCTTTCACCGGCGCCTTTGCCTAATCGCTTTTCTTCCAACACCACGCCTCTCTCTTTGTCTATTTCTGCCGGGTCAAGTGTCGCATTGTGCGCCCAGTCGCGCATTATCTCCACACCCGTATTCACCAACCCGGGTTTGTCCGTCGGTAGCGGTAACTGATAAACCGTTTCGTCAAAACTGGTATAGGCATTAATATCCGCGCCAAATCTTACGCCCGCTTTTTGCAGGTAGTTTACCAATTCGTTATGCGGGAAATGGGTGGTACCGTTAAAGCTCATATGCTCCATAAAATGGGCCAGCCCGCGCTGGTCTTCATCTTCCAGCACCGAGCCTGCTTTGTTTACCAAATATAGCAGTACCCGGTTCTTGGGTTCTTCATTATGGCGGATGTAATAGGTAAAGCCGTTTGGCAGTTTACCTGTGCGGACGGCGGGGTCAAGAGGCAGAACCTCAGCAGGCTTTTTTGAGGTTTGTGCAAATAATGTTGAACACGTGAACAACAGCACTGCTATTGATCTAATTCTAAAATTCATATTCATTTTTTTCTATATTTTTTTATTGAAATTCTCTATCGGAATATTGTTCTATTTGATTTAATATTCTATAAAACTCATCAAAGCAAATAATAGTAACAAGACCTATCAAAAAAACCGTATATTTTATGGAAAATACTGATTAATCAGTAATATTTTACAGTTTTTCCGGGCATACACCCTGATTATTTTATATTTTGTTAAAGTGTGATTTATCAAAAAACAGCTTCACATTGTATTTATTAATTGAACAAGGTGGCCAGTTTTTTTTCCAGATCATCACCACGCAAATTTTTTGCTATAATTTTCCCGGTGGGATCGATCAGGAAGTTTTGCGGTATGGAGGTTATTCCGTACTGTTTGGCTACCGCATTATTCCAGAATTGCAGATCAGATACCTGGGTCCATTCCAAACCATCGGCTTTAATTGCAGCCAGCCATGCGTCTTTTTTTCCCGGACGGTCTAAAGAAACGCTCAAAATAGCGAAGTTCTTCTCTTTATATTGATCATATGCTTTTACCACATTTGGGTTTTCACCCCGGCAGGGGCCGCACCATGATGCCCAAAAATCAAGCAAGACATATTTACCACGAAATTCCTTTAAACTAACCGGCTTGTCATTTACATCGTTTTGCGTAAAATCAGGTGCAATTGCCCCAATAGATGTAACACGCGCCACTTCTATTGATGCTGAAAACTTTTTGCCGTTGACGGAATTACGTACATCGGCAGATAAATTTTTGTAAAGTGGTTCAAGCGTTGCTACATCCAGTTCTTTTGCATCCTCTACCATTTCTTCTAATACGATCAAACTTAAATAGGACTCAGAATGCTTTTTGATAAATTCTTTTTGAACCTCTTTCTTTTCGCCGTAAGCCTTGTCAAATTTCTGGTTAAGGGTATCCATAAATTTGGGGTCGTTCTTTTGCGGATCAGGAGCTGCCCGATATTGATTAGCGAGTCCTTGCATCACATTTTGCGGTACTGAAATAGCGGCCTGGTATTCTTGGTTCTCCGTATTGATACGCGAGCCAGTGATCTTCGCATTTTTTATAGAATCACGGGCTGTTACATTAGTAGTTCCTTTCGCTAAATAAAAGGTTACTATATCATAGCCCGTATTTATGGTTTTAGTTTGATGGTCGACAGTTAATTGTGCGTGTACAGGATATGCTATGATCCCTTTGAATTCAAACTCACCATTTTTTATTATTGCGGAGTCCCTTACATACTTACCGTCTAAACCATAGGCTAAATACGCTTTGCCCTGATTGGCCATTTGGCCAATCTTTCCTTTGATGGTATACTGGCCGTTTTGGGCATACCCAAAAACAGGCAATGCAGCCAACAGGCATATTATTGTTCTTTTCATTTAATATTTGTTTACTATTGGTATTTAATATTCTATGATGATTATTCATCCATCAGCATTTCCAGGATACCTTCGTTCTCAATGATCATCATGCCATGCCGGTCGCTGGAGATGCCCTGCTGCAACTGATAGGTGTATTGCGGTACATTCCCGTTCATAATGGTGGGCAGGTACAGCATTTGCAGGTTGTCCTGCTGTTTTAACACTTCGCCGGCCTCAATGATGTGTGTAGAGATAATGAACAAACAATCCCTGAACTCGCTAAAGGCGGCAGTTACCGCTAATGTGGCGTCATAAGCATCCTTTACGTTGGTACCTTTGAACAATTCGTCGAATATCACCACCAGGCTTTTTCCGCTGCTTACCTGTTCCGCTGCATCTTTTACCCTTAATACTTCAGCATAAAAATGGCTGTAACCCATGTTCAGGTTATCAGGCACGTTGATAGAAGTGTATATGCCTTCTTTTACCGAGAACTTCATCTCTTTTGCAGCGACCGGGAACCCCATATGGGCCAGGTAAACGTTGATACCAAACGACTTCATGAAGGTGGATTTACCTGCCATGTTGGCCCCGGTTAAAAAGATCATATTGCTGTTTTGATGGAAGGACACCGGGTTGCCTATGGCTTTTTCAATGCCGGGGTGCCTGACATCAGTAGCTGAAAGCAGGTTGTCCTTTTGAGGGAAAGCAGTTGCATAATCAAACCCTTTGGTACGTGCAAAATTGGCTACAGAAATATATAGATCAAGCTGGTAAAAGGTTTCGATCAGCGTTGCTAATTCTGCCTGCATGGTATACCTGAGCAAGTGGTCATACCTGGCCATTTTTGTTAAGGACAGTTTCCCGCTTTGTTCCGATGCCAGCCATTGCAGCCTGGAATCGTGGAGTATATTTTTTGCAGCAAGGACTTCATCATAAAACGGGTTATCCCTGTCATCTGAAAACTGGCCGATGAATGCTTTGCACTTGTTTAACAGATCGATAGTTTGCTGTAAGCTACGCTGGAGTTTTTGATATTCTTCATCCCTTACAATGGAGCCTAATAGTTTTTTCCTCGCCATTGAGCCTAAGGCGGTAAGGTAAAGCCTGCCGCTGCTGCCGCTGAGGTAATTATCTACCAGGCCGAACTGCTCATTGTTAAAGGGGAAGGTCAATTGCTTGCTTTGAAAATATCTGAATATGGCGCTCCGGCTGTTGATAGCATCGGGGTCGGTAAGCGGGTTTTGGAACATCCCGATCAGCAGCTTTTCGGCCCCGGCTGTATTTACTTTATTGAACAGGCTAAAAATGGAGTATTGTTTGAACTTGCCCAGCAGGTTCAGGTCTTCCAGTGTTTGTTTATCGGCTATGAAACTCATATCGCAATCGTCTCCTTTCCTTTCTTTAGTAGTTCAAGAATACCTTCATTGTTGATGATGATCATACCATGACGGTCATCGGTGATACCGGTTTCCAGCGTATAAGTGTATACAGGGATAGTGCCATTCATCCGGGTGGGAAGGTATTTAAAGCTGATATTAGGACAGCGTTCCCTTAACACATCCCCGGCTTCGATAATATGCGTGGAAATAATAAACATGCTGCTGCGTTTTTTTGCGAATGCTGATGTGATGGCTATGGTAGCCTCATAAGCATCCTTTACATTGGTACCGCGGAACAGTTCATCAAATATTACAAAGATGTTTTTTCCGGTGCTTAACTCGCGGGCTACCTTTTTTATCCGCAATACTTCGGCATAAAAGTGGCTGGCGCCAATGCCCAGGTTATCGGGCAGGTTAATGGTGGTATAGATGCCATCGCGTACGGAGAATTCCATTTTTTTTGCAGCGACAGGGAACCCCATGTGGGCCAGGTACATGGCTATGCCCAGCGATTTCATGAAGGTGGATTTGCCGGCCATGTTAGCCCCTGTTAAAAAGATGATGTTTTTTTCGGGGGTGATCTCTAAGCTATTGGCCACCGCATTTTTTAACTGGGGATGATAGAAGCCTTCTATCTTTACGATATGCTCTTCTTTAGCTACGGCTGTGGGAAATACAAAATCACGCTCGGTGGCGACTTTGGCTATGGTTATATATACATCTAACTGGTAGATATATCTCAATATCCGCTGAATGGTATCCCGGTGGCGAAAACGGAGAAGGGTGTCAAAAGCTGCCAGTTTTTCGCGTGAGAACTTGTTCTTCGGGTTTTCACGCAATAATTGGCTGATGGGTTCGGCAGTAAGCAAACTACTTATACTTAGGGTCTCCGGGTCGGCTTTAAAAGGGCTGCCTGCTGTAAACAATGTGTCCTTCAGTAAGCTGTCCAAATGCTTCGCTATCTCCGTTAGCGCCATTACCCCGTTATCGATCAGCTTGTAATCCGCATCGGTGGCTACCAAACTGGTTAGCCTTTTTTCCAACGATGGCTTTTCCGCTGAAAGTTTGGAGCGTTCATCCGTATTGGCGAGGTATTGTTCGGCCTGGTCGAATAATACAGAACTGAACGGGAAAGCAACCTGCACTGCTTTCAGGTACTTTATCAGCCCCACCCGCTTATTGATAGCTTCAGCGTCCGAAAGCGGGTAATTGAACATTTCTTCCAGTATCCTGGAGCCATTGAGTGTTGCGGTGCGGTTAAACAGGGAAAGGATAGAATCCGTTCCCTGTTTTCCGTATATATTCAGGTCTTCCTGCGTTTGCTTATCTGTCGTGAATAACATGCTTATTTTCGTTTACGGCGGATGAGGAAGATGGCACCGAAGATCAATATCAAACCAGGTATTACGTATATGTACACGATCTTTAAGAAACCTACATGGTCGGTACTTACCGTTACCCGGTTATCTTTTGAGTCAGGGCGCGAGGTATCAACAGGGTATTGACCATCATCCAACCAATTAAAAATGGCTGTGCTGAAAGAAAAGTTAGCTGTCCGGGGATTATACCTGCCCAACTCTGAATTACTCAGGAGATCGGCATCGCCACTCACTATAATACGCTGCTCTTTGCCACCAATCTGGCGGGTTAAAGCTATTGCTGTAGTGAATATCTCTTTTGAAGTGTTTGCAAGTGTTAAAGGGCTTTTTACGCCTTTCGCCCCCATCTTCATTGGTGAAGCAGTAATCATACCGCTGCCACCACTAAAAGAAACTACTGCCATCCGGCCAGCTGTTGCTGCAGGTGCATCCGGTTTATTTACAAGATCCAGATCTGGGTTGCGCCTCATGGTATTAGTAACCTGACCAGGCTTGGTAATAAGCAATTGTTTTACAGTAAAACCGGTGGTATCATGAAAAACCAAACCTGATACGCCATTCATGGAAACAGGTAAAGTATCAACCGAAGGTTTGTTTAATAATTTAGCCAGACCAATACCATCTTTTGTTAAACCAGGCAATACCAGTGTCGGCGCGAAATCATCACTTTGTTGGTTTAGCATGCCATTATTTAGTTGCACACCCAGTATTTTCAGCAGTGGGTTCAGCATTTGCTGCCTGCCGGGTTCGCCGGCTATTAGCAGGTTACCGCCTTTGGCAATGTAAGCCTGTATTTTCTGCAAAGCAACAGCGCTTAGCGGGTTTTGCGGGTCAGCAATTACCAAAGCTTTAATATTACCAGGGATATCCTGTGTATTTAATGAAACGGAGTCTACATCAAAACCCTGGTTAATGAGCGCGTAACGGAATGTTTTTTCGGTAGTTACTGTTTTGTATTCCCTGTCACCTTTTTTACTGATCTTGCGCTCGCCGTCACCAACTACAAAGTCAATTTTAGGCATGTCGGCCTCTAACAACCTTTTAAAGGCAGCCGAAACTTCGGTTTCGCTTGGCCACACCATCTGGTCATTGAAAACACGAAGGAAAGTCGACCTGCCCTTGTAGGTTAGTTTCATCACAAACCTGTTTCCTTCCGGTTTCAGGTCTATCTCTTTTTGTATTTGCTCAGGCGTTTCGAACATTGACATGGACAGGTCATCGCCTTTGGCCCTTTGCTCGGCTATTTGTTTTATGGTTTTGCCTTTATAACCCTCAAAAAGATTATAGCCTAAAGCAAGCGGCATGTCATAGTAGTTTACAAAATGGAACTCGATATCAGGCTTAAACCGTAAATAGTCTTCCCAATTCTGCAGATATTGGTTGCGTGCTTCGGGCATTCCAAACCAATAATAGTTATCCAGAAAATTGCTATAGGCGGTAACCTCTAATTTATCATTGCCTAATTCTTTAACTATTTGCTGCGCATTAGGGGTAAGTGTGTTATTTTGATTGGCGGTGGTGTCTAAATAGCCGATCAGCGCCGGGCGGGAAGTGATAT
>Ga0310811_10000504_pt1 | contig 50585 bp, 105 predicted proteins | sample YCmetagenome_FD_207642 | JGI IMG/M metagenome (GOLD analysis project Ga0310811, IMG submission 207642) | Soil microbial communities from experimental microcosm in Duke University, North Carolina, United States - YC | ecosystem: Engineered > Artificial ecosystem > Soil microcosm > Unclassified ... | reverse complement strand
AGGGGGAGTGATGGAGTGGGGGTGTGGGTAAAGCGCCCCGAGGGGACGAAAGCCTTGACTATGAGGTGATGGGACCTTCGGCCGAAACCTCAGGTTCCGCCGTCAAGGCCTGAGCATTGTGCACCTGCCAGTCCGTTCTCACAAGCCCCTTACCGCTCGCTGCGCCTGTGAGTGGCTCCAAGATGTTGAGCGGCGGATCGACAACCTGCTGACTGGGCTGGGAGACCGGCGTTGGCTTGGGCAGATCGGGCACGGTGAAGTCGAACCCGTTCTCCCGACAGACGCTCATGAGGTAGGCCGCCATCAGCCGGAAGTAGTTCAGCTGGTAGCAGACGCCGGCATAGGCACGCTCATCGACGTAGCTGCGCTCGCGATCCATATCGATCAGGCCTATCCGTAGTTCGGCCAGCTTCAGCCTGAGATCGTCGATCGTCTCCATTGTGAACGGCCGGCCGACCACGTCGAGCAGCGCAGCCTGAACGCGCTTGTCGATGCTCTCCTGCAGCTCAGCTACGGAAGGCTGCTTGGGTCCGGGCTGCCGCGCCTTGGCGTCCTCGATGATCTTGCTGTAGTCGATCGTCATGATTTTCCCCATAAGCTACGGATGCGTTGCCTGAGTGTCAGGCGCTTGCTGACGCAGTCTCCATCCTTGATCCTGTCCCTAGCCCTGTCCTCAAGGTGCACAACCGTGTTATGCAGAATCGCACGCTTCTCAGCGAGATATTCGATGGCCTCTTCCATCTGCTGATAGCTGAGGCGTGGCATCGAACGGGGCACATCCTCGTAGTCCTCATCGAGGCCTTCGCTCACGCGCTGGACAATCGCCTGCACCATCGCTTCGGTCAGGGTGTTGATGCGGTCAGTCATTTGATTCCCGTGATGGTGGGGTTGGTGTTGGTATCCTCGGTCGAGCTTGGCCATTCGGAAAAGCCCGCGAGCTTGCCATTGCGAAACAGCACTTCCTCTCGCGTCGTCTTTTTCAAACGATCCCAGTCGAAACAGCGGACATACTCGTGCGCCGGGACAACGTAGTACTCTGCCCCCATCACCCGCACCACCTTGCGCTCAAGGACGCCACCACGCGAGCGCTTGCGCCATGCGAAGGCCTCCATGAGACCGCCAAACAGATACGCCAACGCCAGCAGGATCAGGAGCACGGGCAGAAAGAGGAGAATGTCGATCATGGTACTACCTCGGGCAGAGTGTGGCTCTTCATGTCGGTGATTTCAGAACCCATCAGCTGATCGATCGCCCGCTTGAGAGAAGCGCGGCGATCATTCAATTCAACGATGGCGCGCGCGTGGGTGACGACATCAGGATTGGCATTCCTGATCTTCTCCTCGTGAAGCCACAGATTCTCGTTGACGCTTCGCAGCTGTCGATAGAGCCCGTGAAGTTCCGAATTGAACCGCAGCTCCATCTTGGCCTGATCAGCGACCATCGCCAGCTTGGCGTAGTGCTGTTGGCAGTGGCGCGCCTTATCGAGCTGGCCCAGCTCTCCAAACTTGCCGATCTTGATTTGCAGAATGCTGAGCTTGTCGAACAGCTCACCGGGGCTGACTAGTACCTGAACGTCCATTGGTCCTCTCCCGGTCCGGGGCCACTACCTCGTGAGTGCTGAACCTGATCCCGCACTTTTGGCAAAAACGGCGACGATAGATCGTGCCGCCGCGCGCACGCGTCTCGATGATCTGATGTGCCGGGCTGTCACACCTTGGGCAAAGCAAGCCTTCCGGAGCGTCCTCTGTCCATTTAACCCGAAGTCGCCGCTTCACCGCCCAAGGATGCGAGCGCGAGCGGCGCGCGCCAGCGAAGTCAGCATCGAATTGTCGGCAGCTACGGAAGCGTAGTGCTCAGCTTGCTTGAGCAGCTGCTCGCGCTCAGGTCCTTCAGTCTCTTTGGCCAGCATCGCCGCTTCATCAGCGAGGGACTGGTAGTGCTGGCGTTGACCATTGAGAGTGATGTGCGCATCGATACGCTTCATCTTCCCCTTCAACGCGGGGACTGGAACGTCCATCAGCTTTTTCATTTATGCGCCCCTTTACCATTTTCATCTTTGGGTACTACTGCATTTCGGCAATGTGAGATTTCAGTGCCGCCATCGCAAGAGCGATGGGCTCACATCTATGCACAGCCCACACGAAACCCTTGATGTCGCCGTCGACCTCGACATACGCGCCCCAGTCGCCTGTAAGGTACTGGCGCATGCCCCACTGGTAATACCTTTTGACCAGCCGCTTGGCGTCGTCGATGCTGCGTGTGAACTGGTTCATCGCCACCGAGCGATTCATCAACTGGCAAATCTGGATGTCGATATCGTTGTCGGGACCAGTCGCCCGCTCCAGCATGCCGACCAGTTCACGCGCACGGATACGCGCCGGGCTTTCGACGAAAGCCATCACTCGGCGTCCCAGCCGGGATCGTCTGGTAAATAGGGAATGGGATCATCAGGCAGATCGCCGGCACCTTCGGCCGCCCAACGATCGGCATAGATGATGCGCTGTTGCCGTCGCCGCTCCTGCTCGTCCTTGGTCACGGCCACGGATGTCGTGTGGGGCAGTTCCAGCTGACGGCCATCATTCATGGTACTACCGCTAACCCAACATCTTGTGGATAGTCAATGCCTCGCTTTGCGAGCCTTCATGTTCGGCAGCTTAGGCAATCCGAAGCGCTTCCGTAGCTGAGCAGCCTCCTCGGCACGCAGCTGATTGAAGCAAGGGAGGTGGTAATACTGCTGCACGCCTTTATGCCAAAGCGGGATGCAGCCCCGGGGCATTCTACACCGCGCGCAGATACGGGAATGCGGCTTGTGCTCGTAATCAGCCAGCCACTGTTTGCCCTTCTCGGTGATCGTGTGCGGCGCTTTGGTACACAGGCCTTCGCCAACCATGCGCTCAAACATTCGTGAGATTGCCCCGCCCGCGCGGCCAAAGCCCTCGCGCCACGCCTCAGGACCGTTGTCCCTGATGCGGTAAAGCGCTGCCGCCCAGTTATGCTCGAATGGCTTGATAGGCATCAGACCAACCCTCGCTCGTTTTCCTTGCGGTAGGCCTCGATCATTTCCTTGGGCGTATCATAGACCACGTCCAGCGGGTCCACGACCTTGTCGAAATCCGCCCCGAGACGCTCTCCTACCCGCACCAGCTGATCGTGATAGAGGCGATCGAGCTTGCGCGCGAGCACGAGCTTGCCGGCGCAGTGCTTCTCGGTACCGTCGCCCGTCTCACGCGTCGTCTCATGGCAGAGGAAGGTAATACCCCGCTTAGCATAGCTCGCCAGCTGAGCGGCGCGCGCCGGCCTGAGGAACGGCCTCACATCACGACGGAACGGACACTGCTTGCACGGGGCCAGCCGAGCTAAATCCTTGGTCTCCACTACTCGTCCCCTTTCCGTAGCTGGGCCGCATCGGCCCGCATCTTGGCGAGGCACAGTCCGATCGTGAACAGATGCCGGGCGCGCTCGGCGCGCGAATGGGCGCGGTACTGGGCACGCAGAAGATTGAACAGTCGCCTGTCATCAGCATCGATGGTCGCTGAGTCGGCCTGCATCCGATCAATCTTGGACAAGCTCTCTTTCAGCCGGCGCTTCTCGTCGACCAGCAGATCGAGATAGAGCCGGGCGCGCGAGCGCAGCTGGCCCATGGTCAACGGCTTGTCCGATTTGGGGTACTTGGGGAAGTTCAGGATGTCAGCCATGAGCAACTACCCTCCATCATCGCCGCGCACCACCAACTTCACATCGGTGGGGAACACGACCTTTTGGCACTTGGCCATGTGCAGCATGGAACCATCATCAAGCGTGACAACCCACACCTTTCTCTCATCAAAAGGCAGACCAACATTTTCGTAGACCACCATCGCCCACATCGGTTGCCCCTGAGGATGGTCGCTCTTACCGTGAAGCGTTCCGTAGCCGAACACATCGCCGGGCTTCAACGCCCCTAGCGTGCTGTCCCGCTTCTCTCGTTCAAATTTAATGCGCATGATTGGTCTCCAAGTAGTACTCCTTGCGTACCCAGCCAAGGGTGGCATCGCCGCGCACGTGCTCTTTGATCAGCCGGCTGTAGGCCTCACACTTCTCGCAGAGGCGATAGCCGTTGGGATCGTCGACCAGCCACTGGTGCTCACACTTCACCTGATGCGGCTCGACGTAGGTTCGCCAGTGCGAGCGCACCTCGTGCGCTCGATGGTGCCGCGCATCGCCCTTGTCGAGCTTGCGCTGGATGTAGGCCAGTGGCCGCGTCTTGGGCAGCTTGATGCTGAGCCGATGGTAATCCATGTATGGCCGGCGCAGCGTGCCAACCAAGCGGCTGCCGCTGGCGCGCTGCAGCTCGCTCGATCGCACTGGCACCTCGGCCAGCATGGCCAGTACCGTCACGATCCAGCGCAGCATGCCGCCGTTCTCGATCGCCGTCGTTCCGTAGGTGCGGCCGAACGATTCCTGAAAGGAATTGCTTCGCTCGTGCACCCAGCGCTGATACGGCACCGAAATTGAAAGAGCAGAGTAGTCGTTTAGGTTAGGAGGCATTGTGTAGCGGAGGCCCTGCGCCAGCGCCAGCGCTGGAGATTTGCGCGCCAACTCCCGCTGCTCGTCAGTTGGTTCGCAATAGCCCCAGCCACTGGACACAATATCCCCGAATAGATACTTGGGATCGATGTGTCGGTAGCCGGCGACAAACTGCGGATGCTTGGCCGAGTCGAACAGGTAGACCACTGGCTGGGCCATGACGCAGTCGATTACTTCAAATTCCGGGTCAGCTTCATCCGCCAAACCGATCTCAGTCACGATCGTGGCCGCCCATGCGGTCGGGTAATCAAGATCACGCTGCAGCAGGATGCCCATGCGCGGGGCGACGCCGGGTGGCGGCTTGCGATTCGGACCCAAGCTCAGGTCGAGCGTTTTCTGCACCTTCACGTGCAGGTCAAATTCGATCCACGTCGTCTCGTAGGGCAGGATGGCCGATGACACGCGGCGGGCCAGTGTGTCGCTGTTAGTAGTACTCGACACCTCGGTGACCATGCGCGTCAGATCGTCGTCGAGGATGAACCTATTGGCCCGCTTCATCGCTGCGCGGTAACGGATCATGTCCTGCTCGGCCCGTACCCGATCATGGCCCAGCGTCATCAACTTCGGCCAGCGGTAGGTGCCTTCGTAGAACTGGTCAGCGAGAATGGGATCGCTCATGACATCCTCGATATAGGGGTAGTACCCTAGTTGTCAAAGGGCGCGTAGCCGCCACCCGACGTTTTCTGAAAGGTCAGCTTGGAACCGCTGCGCCTCAGCACAGCGTTCACATCAACAAAAGCCCTGTCGACACATGAACGATCATCAGACGACAGCATTCCTGTATTGATCAGCCGACCAAGCAAGCATGCCAAGCCAAGGTACTGGGAATATAAGTTGGGGTCGCTCATGACCTACTCCAAGTCAGTTATCGGCGGCAGCACTTCCTGCGCCTTGATATTGAGGCGGATGCGATCGACCGTGCTCAGGGAGCGATTGGCCTTCTGCAGGTTGGTCCGCACGCTCTTGCTGATCTTGGGCTTGCCGCCCGGGCTCGACGCCGACCGGCTCTCGATCACCGCCTTGGACAGCGCATCGACCGCGCGCTCAACATGATCATTGCCAACCAGCGGCACGCGCTCGCGATTGAAAAGCTTGAAGGTCGCAACGAATGAGTCATCGACCAGTTGCTTTTCCTTGCGGGTCAGTTGTTGGTAGTACTCGTGTAACATGTGACTATCCTTCCTTTGCTGGCATCAAATCTGAATTTCCCGATCTGTCATCGAGAAATGACAAGCGGGACGGGTGAACGCGAGACTTGCAGCCAGCATCAAGCTTGATGATGACCACGCCGCTCGCCAGCTGCCTCATCACTGTCACCCGTTGAGAAGAACCACTGTGGTAATCGAGCATCACGCGCTGCTCAGGCAAATATCTAGCGCCGGCCATAGCTAACCTTCCTTTACAGCTTCAGCGGTCTCAGTTGCTTCCAACGCGCAGGCGTCAGAGGCTTGCGGTCAGAGTACTTCCATCCACCCGGGGACCACTCGGCTCGCTGTACGAACCACTTAACGCTCGGGTAGAAGTTGACCTCGACAAAATAGGGCTGGCCATCATCCTTGTCGTAACGGATGCCCTCCTGATACCCGCTTCGCCTTTCCTCGGCCCGAACACGCTTGGCGCATACCTTCCATAGTTGGTTTTGACTAGGCATTGGCTTCCTTCTTCTGGGCGAACACGCCCTGCTCGCCCTCGACGATCCTGTACCCGTAGCTGAGTGCGGCTCGCTTGGCCGCGCCGATGGTCTCGTGCGTCGCCCCCAGCTCCATGTTGGTGCGGCCGGTCTCGACATTGCGCCAGCACCAGCCCATGACACCGCAGGCAAGGTAGTAGTTACGAAGAGCCATAGCGACGCTCCTCGTCGCATGCAGCAGCGCGGCTCTCGGCCATGCTTTCGTGCGCAACGCTGGCTGTGTAGATTTCGAAGTAGCGGCGGGCACTGCGGCCACGCACACCATCAAGCTTCCGGGCTTCCATCAGGTTGAGCTTGATGTCGTCCTTGAACTGCCGGTATGGCAATCCGTAGTCGGCAGCTATTTTCAGGGCTTCACGAGCGGACAACTGCGATTGCATGAAAACCTCATTCGGTTGGTACAGGGAGGATATGGGTACTACCCTGTGGAAATCAAGCCCTCTTTTCCACCTGCGAACCATTCTCAGCCTTGACGGTCTCAGGGTAGTACCTTACATCTGGAGCACGAAACCGAACGAGGTTCATATGTCCAAAGGTCCGCAATTCAATCGCAGCAAGCACGGCTCCCTCTACGATCGCGGCGCGGCCGACAGCTGGTACGGTAGTCCCCGGTCGCCACACTGGTACCCCAACGGCAGCTACAAAGGCGAGCGGGTCACCGACCTGACGCCTGAGGAAGTGGCCGAGTATGAGGCCGGTTACGACGACAACGAAAAGAACGGCGAGAAGAAAGATTGGGGTTGATCCGGCAAGGGTACTACCCCATATACAGACTGTAACCGAACGAGGTTAAATCAAATGGCAAATTCAGTACTACCCAACGACAGCACCCTGCGCAGTCTCGGCGCTGGTGCGAAAGCCGGTCCCGAGTTCGATCAAGCTTTCGGCAAGTACATCCGGGGCGTTCAGGCGCTGAGCGACCAGTGGTATCAGCGATCCCCCAACCAAGCGCCCGTGATGGAGTTCGAAGTCGGTCCCAAGTACATCCGGGTCGTGAGACGCGACCCAGTCAACTACGGAGGCGGTGGCTCGGTGCATTCGTTCGTCGATCGCACCAACGGCAACATCCTGAAGGGCAGCTGGAAATCGCCGGTCAAGAACGGCGTCCGGGGCAACATCTTTTCGGACGACAACGGTCTGAGCCGGGTCAACTGGCACGGTCCGATCTATTTGAGAGGAGGCATGTGATGGGTATCAGGGTAACGGTCTACAGATCGCCCTACGGCGACAGCAGCAACGGCGGGCCGTCCAGTCGAGTGGCTGAGTTCACGGTCGTCAACTGTGACGGACCTTTCGAGCCGGATGAGAAATCGCCGGCCGCCGTCCTGCAGGTCGGGCCAAGCAACAGCATCCGGCTGGTGCCGCAGAGCGTGCTCGACAGCAAGAAGTGGTACATGTTCGGCGGCAACTACGCCGGGGCGTCCGACAGCCGGTTCACCCGGGCGATCGAGAAGCTGCTCGGGCAGAGCTTCTACGGTGCGGTCGCCATTCACGATCGGGTGGAGTAGTACCATGAAAGTCAAGGAACTGCGCGAGGCGTTGGCCAATCTGCCAGATGATTATGACGTGGTTGTCTGGTTGCCGGGCTCGCGCATCGACCTCACCGGCCCCCCATTTATCAATCGCGATATCAGATTTAGAGACTTCGCGATTGACAAAGAGGTACTACTTGAAGGCAACCTGCGGCCGGGCTCCGCACTGGAGGGATGATGGCTAATGACTGGACCATCCGCAAGGAAGGTGAAGGCCTTGAGCGTCGCTACTACTTCAACGACGGTAAACGGGACCGCGCTACAATGCGCAAGTTCCGCTTCGGTAGCGTCAATCACTGGCGAGTGACACGGCTCCATCAACGGCTAGACGGTTCCTTGCTGGAGGGTGGCTCTGATCTGTTCAAGAGCTTCGCGGCAGCCAAAGCATTCGTCACTGAGAACCCGAACGTGTGGGGCATCTGAGGCCTTGAAAGTCATAGAGTAGTACCCTATATCCACCCTGTAACCGAATGAGGTTGTTCATGCCCAAGCCCGTCAAAACCATCACCAGCTATTCAGGCCTCGCGCGCTTCCTCGCGGAAGCCAGTGAGACCGGCGAGAAGCTGCCTAGCAGCGATTTCAAGGACGTGCCATCGCCCTACCGCTACTCGCCCGACGTAACCGTCTACTCGTTCAAGGGCCGGCGCGTGGTGTGGTTCGAAACCGCCCACAAGCGCTACGAAGTGTACGCGGTCAGCGATTTCATCAAAGAGGCTGCGTGATGGAAGAAAGGCAGCCCCGGTTCAAGATCGGCCAACAGTACAAGACGCGCGGCAAGTACCCGCGCCTCTACACCGTCACCGACATCCTCAGGACCTACAACGCCAAGGGCGAGTTGGTCAAAATCCGCTACGAAGCGACTCGCGAGTTCATGGGCCAGACGATCACCGACCACGACGTTGTCGAGTCCACGATCGCCATAGGCGAGGTGAAGTCATGACCAAAATCATCGTCACCCACATCTACCCGCCCATCCCCGATCGCGGCTATGACTGGCACGCAACTACGGATAACTACGATGGTGCGCCCGATGCCGGCCCCCAGTTCGAAGGCTGGGGCCCGACCAAGCGCGAGGCGCTGAACAACCTGCTGCAGGACTTTATGGAGAACAGCGTCGGCAGCGAAAACGACGACACGATCGCACTGATCGGCCAGATGCTGGTGGAGGAGCAGCGCTAATCCTCAGCCACTACTACCTCAGGCCACACGTCGGACAGTGTGGCCTTTGAACGTTCATCACCGAAGTGATCGGCATACCAACGCGCCGTTTTCTTCTCGCGCTTGGTGACGTAGCGCACCGGCTGGCCGAACACGACAGGCTCAGCCATCGCCTCGACGATGTAGTGCCACAGCTCGACCGGCAGATCGTGCGGGGCCAGTCCCTTGCAGTAGGTGCTGATGTGCAGCCATTCCGTAGTTGCGGCCTGCCACTCCTTGCAGCTCTTCTGGACGCGGTTGGTGCCGTCGATCACGCGTGGCAAGGTCGCGAACACGGCGGGCGGCATCGGGCCTTTCTTCTGGTTGCAGCTGAGGCAACTGTAGACCAGCCGGAAGTCGAGCCGCTTGATGACCTTGTCACGCTCCTGCCGCCAACCGATTTCATAAGACGCCCCCAGTACACGACGCATCCATCTCGGCACGAGGTGATCGCGGCTCGCGGCGTTGCCCACACACCATACGCACTTCTGCGCGCCGCCGCTCTTCGTGATGTCTTTTGGCTTAGAGGGTAGTAGTCGCTGGTAGGCCACCATGTGGACAAATTTGCCTCGACAGCGTGCGAGGTCAAGCCCATCTTTATACAGCTCAACCACTACCCGGGAGGCAGCGATGACATAGATCGGTTTTCAGGGCGCAGTCCTAAAACGACGCAAAGCTCTGGAAGCCAAAGCACTCAACCAATTCGAACGTCGTCAAAGTGTTGTTGAGTAAAAAGCCCCGGGAGTGACCTCGGGGCTTTTCTCGTTCCGTAGTTGGCACCGGGGGCAGGACTTGAACCTGCGACCTCCAAGGTCTCACGACACTTGGCGCTCTAACAACTGAGCTACCCCGGTAAACTGGTCCCGGTTCAGCCTTTCGGCCGACTTAGCGTCTTGCGACGACCGGGGTATGGTGGGTGGGGAGGGGATCGAACCCTCGACCAGCGATTTTGAAGATCGCCGCTCTGCCAGCTGAGCTACCCGCCCACGAACGCTACTTCATGCGCTTCAGCTCCTTGGTGATGGGCGCGACAAACTCTCGATGCACTGGGCCGATGCCGATCGCCATGAGCTTGCCGTTCTCGATCACGATCGAGGTCGGAAAGTCATAGCCGGTCGCCGCCGCGTGCGTGCGCAGCAAGCTCTCCTGATCCGGCACAGTGAGCACGACCTGCGTGCCCTCACCGTCAGAGAGATAGCGCTTCTGTTGTTCGGGGGTGGCCTTGTTGAAGGCGGTGATCATGGCCTGCCCAAGCTTCGCGGCAGCTTTGCCGGGCGGGAGGCCTAGGTCCTCGCGAAGGATCGCGAAGATCACGGTCGGGGAGCGGGTCTCAATTCAAGCGTTCATGATGGAGCGTGAGATAGGCGATGGTTTTGTAAACGTCAAGCCACTACCTCATCTTTTTCCACAGGAGGAAATTAGACTCGTTCGCCCGGGGCGCGGCTTGATGGACGCGTAGGCCCGGACTGTTCCCGCTGCAGCAGGTATGCTCCCAGAAACACGAGGCGCGATCTCTTGTCGGCCTGCCGCCAGATCAAGCTCCAGCTGCACAGGTCCTAGGGAACGGCTCCCCCAATACACCCTCCAGAAAGTCCTAGGAAGCCCGCTGAGCATGGTCGAGCCGTTTTCAGGTAGGGTTGTAGGCAGCCCAGCCCACAACGCTCTGCGGGCCAAATTATGGGCCATAAACGTTAGGCCTAATTCGGCCTGATTAAGACGATGGCGGAACCTCCAGCTACGGAAGGCGTTAGTGCCTCCATGGTCGAATCCGTGATCATCACGTTGATTTGGCTTTGCGTGGTCGTGGCGGTTTTCGCGCTCGTGCTGTGGGTGTTGGAATATCTGGGCGTGCCGCTGCCACCCAAGGTCATCAGGATCATGTGGTTGATTGTAGGCCTGCTCTGCCTACTGGTCCTGTGGAAGCTCTTGCTAGGGCCGCTGATCGTCAGCGGCCATCTAGCTTCGGTCTGTAGATAGCCATCACGCTCACGCTCAAGGCACGCGTGTCAGGTCCACACCGGACGAGATACTGACGCGCGTGCTGATGGCTGCCCCTCTAGGATTCGAACCTAGATTAACGACTTCAAAGGCCGTTGTCCTACCGTTAAACGAAGGGGCATCGCTTGGCTAAGCGCCATCGATCCATTGGCTGGGTAGGCAGGATTCGAACCTGCGACATCCTCCTTAACAGGGAGGCGTTGCTACCGCTGAACTACTACCCACCATGGGGCTCCCGACCGGGATCGAACCGGCGACCTGTCGCTTAAAAGGCGCACGCTCTACCGCTGAGCTACAGGAGCCACACGAATTTGGGGTGCGAGACGGGACTTGAACCCGCAAGTACTGCCATCACACGGCAGCTCGTCTACCAATTCCGACACACGCACCACGAAGCGCCGCCCGACACACGGGCGGTCAGCGATTTCGTTGATGCTGTCGTTTGGTGAACATGCGGTACTAGGTACACAGCATATTAACATAAGTCAAACAGAAATCGGGGCTGAGTTGCAACCCTCAGCCCCGATCCGTTAGCCCCATCTTCCGGTGTGACCTTACAGCAGCCGGTCCGAAAGCGAGGTGAGACTCGTTAGTCGTTCTAGAGCGAGTTGAGTACCCGCGAGCGCTGTAGGAGTCAATGGGGAAGGTGCTGCCGCGCGCCCTGCCAGTGGGTGTCTACGGGAGTTGAGACTGGCCTGACTACCCGGTCGTCGAACCCTTTTGCGGTGCGCGGCAGCCCGCAACTACTACTGCCGATCGTCGGCGTCGCCAAGCGTAAAGATGTCCACATGCCCATCGGCCTCGGGAATTTCCCAGTAGTGCTCGGGCGGCTTGAAGCCGGGGGTCACGTGCGCGAGCAAACCGCCCTGCTTCCGTAGCTGGGCCTTCGGCATGGCACGCTCGGCATCGAGCCGGCTGAAGTGCCAGCCCGACGATTGCTGGCAGCGACAGCAATAGGCCATGAACATCGACGGGCCGTTATTGATGCTCAGACGCTCGTAGCAATGCGTCCAATGGTAGTGGGTGCACTCAACCATCGAGCTTCCGACGCTCCAGCTCGATCTTCACCATCTCGTTGAAGTCTTTCAGGACATCCTCGACCGGGATGCTTTCGATAGACGCGGCGACGCGCGCCACGATGTAGACCAGCGCAGAGATCACCGAAGGCATCATCTTGCCATTGGCCTCGGTCTCGAAAACGGCGACCATTCTCGCCGCCTCCTGCTGGACTTGTTTCCGCTGCAGCTCCTGCAGCTCAGCCATCGCCACCATCAAAACCTCCCTCGATCACTGTTGGTCCGGTCACACCACGTTTTGGCTTGAGGTGCAAGGTAGTACCTGCGATCTGCACCAAAGCCCGGTCACCCGACAGCATCGAGAGACGCACCCCCTCGCGCACCGCCGCTTCCTCAACGTAGATATCATATACCAGCCCGCCACCACGATTAACCCGGACCGAGCCGATGAAGGTCAAGCTCATCTGTAGTCCTTGGGATGCTCCAGCTTCGCGCGACAGGGCGGTATCCAGACGTAGCGTGTGTCCCGTGTGTAGTGCTTGACGTTCCACACCATCCAGCAATACGCCGTGGCCGTGCTGCCCTTGGGCGACAGCTTGCCCTTGTGCAGTACTACCCGCTCGCTGAACTGGGCAACGGTAGTAGGTGGCGTCATCTGGAACAGACGCTCGTAGCGACCAACGCTTTCGGCAAAGGTCGAGCGGATGAAGATTGCCGCCCCGACACGCGACAGCAGCACCGCGTTGTGCACGAATTTCTCGGCCTTGTTGAACGGCGGATTGGTGATGACCCAGTCGAACAGGCTGAGCTTGTTGCGCCGATACTCAAGGAAGTCGCGCGTCTGCAAGGCACGCTTGTAGCCGTAGTCGGCAATGTCGAACGCCGTGACCTTGTGGAAGTACTCACTCAACGTCTTGGCCATGTGGCCGCGCCCACAGGCTGGCTCAAGCACCGTGTGCTGCGAATGCGCCTGAGGGATCAGCACATGCTTCAGCAACGCGCGTGTCGCCCAAGGCGGGGTCGGGAAAGTCATCGAGCGAATCATGGGACATATTTCGCTGTTCCATTACCGCTCGACCTCCTTTCGGTTTAAAGCCAACAGTACTACCTTCCATTGTCTCTCCTCGCTGTTCTAGATATGGCTTGCGCTTTTATAGCGGCGAAGGTGGTACTAGCATCCAGTGTGTTGGCTGATAGATGCGCTGATATTTATCGACATCCAATGATCTATACCAGCCCGGTTCCATAGGCATCATGAGCTTACTCACAGGACGTTCTGCACGGGGCGTTCCGTAGAAACAATCAGTCCATCGTTGTGGGAACCCGAACGTCATCAAGCCACGCAAGGCCTCAGCCGATTTCTCAATGCCATAGAGATCAACACGCGTGCCATCTAAAGGGGCAGTACTGATATCCTGCCATTCACGAGCGGGCATGTTCTGGGCCATCAGGTACTAGCTTCCATTGTCTCCTCGCTGCTCTTCGATCTTCCGAAGCGCCACTCCTATCTGAGGATCGATGATGCAGTAAATTTCATCCATCCAAGATGTAGAAGGGCGATCAGTGTAAACGCGATACCTCACTGAGGTATCAACCACATAGATCAAGCCTATGTCAGCGGGCACCATCTGGCGCGGACTCATTTAGATTTGCCTTTCTTCTTCGCAGCCGCCAGCTCGGCCTCTTGCCGCTCACGCTCCTCATCGATCACCTTGGTGCTCATCAGGCAGCCCGAGCAGAGACTGCCATCGTTGTCCGTCTTGAGCGCCGCCGATCGACCATCAGCCCGGTAGCAGGGCGTGCCCCACTGAGCGCGCTTGCAGGGCAGGCCGATCGTCACAGACGACGTTCCAGCTCGGCCACCTCCCGCTTCATGGCCATCAGCCTGCGCCTGTTCTTGTCGACATCACGCAGCCGGCTCAGGCAGCCCGCAACTACGGAAAGGCCGTAGAGCTTCACCAGCCGCTTGACCTCAGGCATCGCTTTCTCACGCTTGGCGCGCTGCTCATCCCGCTTGTTAACCATCGATCACCTACCTCAATCGAGCTTGATGGTCAGTTCCGACTTCAGGCAGACATTGCCGCCCACCCTTGACCAAATCATCGTCCCACCTCGGGCCTCGCACCGTGCGCTTTGCTGCTCGGTGTAGATGAAGCTGTAGATCAGTCCGCCAAGCACCAGCACGATGACCGCAACACCTATCGTCACCGCTAAACGATCACCCCTGTCCATGATCCTAGTACCTCAGGAAAAGCGTGTAGCTGCCCCACAATGCCATCAACATCCAGAACAGGCTAGTGGATGAGTTGCGCCGCAGCGTGACGAACGCAAAGGCAAGTGACAGGCATATGCCGACAATGATCAAGGTAGCCTCACCGGCCACCACTATCATCCCCACTACCTGAACCGACAGTGCTGCAGCTGCTCTTGCGGGTCGATCCATAGTAGTTGCCGACGTTGGTCGGCAGTCGCTTGCGTGCGAACTCTCCAGTAGCACCGCCCAGTCCACCCATCGGCCCACCGAGCGGAGCCGATCGCGGGATGCCTGTACGCTGGCGCATCTCCTCTTCAGCTTCCTTCTCGGCCTTGCGATCGATGTACTTGAACGCGAGCATGATCAGGAAAATTGCCAAAGCCATCAAGAGCAGGGCCGTGGCTCCTAATACGATCCAACTCATGCATCACCTTTCTCTAGTCGGGCTTTGACCTGCTCCAAGGTGTAGTCATGTGGTAGTGGTCCAAAGCAATCCTCACAGGCCACTGATTTCTTGCGAAAGGTGTTGCGCTTGCAGCCCTTGCCCGAACCTCGACAAGCCCAAAGCTCCAGCCCACCATGGTGATCAGCTTGCAGAATCAGGTTGAGGTCGGTCATCAGAAATCAAAATCCTCACGGTACTGGATCGTTGTCGAGATTAGTCGTCTTGGCGAAATCACAATCACACCAGTAGCCAAGGATTTTATCCCCGATGGTGCCGAACGGCTCGGTGCGTTGCTCGGCCCGGCAGCCCGTTCCGTAGTTGGGGCACAGCTCGGCCCGCTTCAGCATGCCGGCGGGGTGCTCGAAAACCTTGTACTTGCCATCAGCGCTCATTCACCAGCTCCATCCATTTGACCTTCATGTCATACTTGCGGTTCATACGAGCGAACAGCTCATGCAGCTCGGTCTCGCTGATCTCGATCTGACACAACACCAACTCGATCACCGCCCGCACATCAGCGATCTCATCAAGCAGCCGCTGGCGATTGACCTTACCAGTACCCGGATCGCTCTCGTTGATGCCTTGGATCAAGATGCGGCAGCACGCGCTGGCCAGCTCGCCAGCCTCTTCGCCCAACTTGCCGACCGCAGCCAGTACCCGCTGGCTGGTGTCACGGCCGGGTTGCCATGGATTGGGCTCGGCAATATCCTTGGTTTCCATCACGGCATCTCCAGCTTCAGGATCAGGTTGACCACGTCATCGTGATCAAGACTCTGCCATGCCGGGTCGATCATGGCGTGGGTGTAGAATGCCGCACGCGCCTGATCGAGATCACGCTCAGACGCCTTGCAGATGGCGGGCCACAGCAGCTGGATGTCAATGGTCCGCCTGCGCGAGTCCAGCCAGTCAGTGAACCACTTCAGCATCTGTCGCTCCCAACCACAGCTTCAGTTGGTCCAGCGCCTTGGCGTCGAGCATCATGTAGGTTGGCTTGCTGACGGGCTTGCCGTCGATTTCCTTGATCTCGACAAAGCCCTTCTTCTCACTCTTGAGGCCGGCTTTACAAAGCACGCACTCACACTTCCCCTGATGATCCATTAGTGCCCCCGCACAAAAGAAACAGGCGGTGCTCGCGCCTGCGGCCAGTAATGGATCGCACGCAGACATATTTTCGGCAAGGGGTAGTAGGTTGAAGTTATCCACCAGTTGACCGGCAGCTCGGGCGGCGGAGCTGCCTCATCGTAGATGATCGTTCCGTAGTTGGACGGCCAGTTTGAGGTGCACACGCTCAGCTGGTCGGGGGTCGTCGTCAATTCGTCTGAGTAGTTGGTAGAAGTCCCTGTGCTCACGCTGATGGTCATTGGGGACATGGAATTGGTGAACGTGATCGTGCTGCCTGTCACGACGACGACAGCTCTCGCCCTGCTCGGCCCCACAGTGTAGGCAACTGCCATCGAGCGCTACCTCGGTCCCGTTGCCATGGCAGCTCACAAGCCCGCCTCAGGCGCGCTGATGGGGTGTTGGTTACACTTCCTCCAATAAAATTTCTCGTCCCCACGCATCATCGTCAGATGGGCAACCACATCATCAGACGGACACATCCCTCCAGCCCACGTCCCCGAGTAGTGGGCGATCGGGTGCATGCAGAGCGCGGCCAGCGCTTTCACCGTATTGTCGGCTTGAGCCTTGAGCGCCAGCGTGGGGCGCAGCTTGCGGAAGATGTAGAACACGCCAGAACGCGCGCTCTGTTCTGTGAACATGCCGGTCAGCAGATAGCGCTTGAACTGGGCATGAGGTAGTAGCTCGGCCAGCAGCTGCAGCGCGTTGGCCTCCTGCTCGATGCCCCATGCGACCGAACAGACCATGGTCTCCATTTCCATGTGGAGCCGCGCGCCGGCCCGATTGGAATAGGCAGCCACTACCTTACCGTCTGGGCGTTCCAGCAGGCCGACCTTGATCGTATGGCCCCGTATCCAGAACTCATTGCGCACCTTCCAGCCGTCGATATCTGCCGGCTCTTCCGTAGCTGCCTCCGGGTCCTTGACATGCTCGGCCAAGATCGCAGCGGCCGGGTACTTGGGATGGACATTCATTGACGCGCCTTGCAGGGGCATCGGGAAGCCGGCCCACACCGATGCCTCCTTGGCGATGGCCTTCAGCGATTGGCGCATCTCGGCCCACTTATCGACCTTCTCCAAGGTCTCGACCTTCTCCTCGCGCGTGATCACATCAGCCATTGCGACAATCCTTTGATCAGGCAGTACAGGACAGCCCACAAGCCTACGCTGGCCAGCAGAATACCGAAGACTCGGAGCCCTGTGTCGGACATCACCAGTACCTGCCAATGCACCAGCCAAAGACGATTGCGAGTACTACCGCGACCCACATCACGACGCCAATGATACGATCGACCTTGGTGTCGCGCTTGCGTCGCTTCACGTGATCGTTCCGCCGTTATCCAGCAAATCTTTCGCCGCTTTGCCCAAAGCCTCATCCAACAGCTCTTTGGCTTTTGCATCAGCGATATAGAACTGGGCGTAGGCCTCAGAAGCATGAGGGCCAGCTGCACTCCGCTCGATGCACTGGAATGCCAAAGAAGCCCGAACATTAAGAACAGGCTTGCCCTCCAAGCCCGCTCGCACCGCCACCAATTCCTGATACGTGTGGTGGAGTCGGGCAAGACGATCCAGCCTCTCGATCTCCAGCCTAATAGCTTCGGGGGTCATGAGCATGTTTCCTTTTCAGCGCCAAACCATATCCAACAAACCATCGGCGTCAGGGTAGACCACGCGGCACTCGAAAGCACCTAGTAGCCCACCATTGGTGATCAAGGCCATGGCGCTCGGCGTATCGTAGAAAAGAACTGGTGGCACCCGACCACGCCGGTACTCGACCCAAGAATCTTCCGAGGACGAACTCTTCCCCGTCCACACCTTGAGATCGGATCGGCGCTGGATCATGCAGTACATCATCCCTGCTCCACAGTGCCGCCATCAGCCTCGATCTGCACCTTCAAGGCTTCTAGATTTTTGTCCAAAAACCTGAGGATTGGGATCATATCGTCGACCTTCAAATCGAGGCGTTTCTCGTAAGTCCCGCTACCGTCTTTAACAACGACGAGGATTCGAGCTGTCGCGCTGACAAAGGGACGATTCACCAAATACGTTTTGTCCATCAGCAAGGACTGATGGTCCTTCTGCAACTGCGCACGTCTTTGAAGCCGCGCGATTTCCTTTTGAGTCTCGTCCCTATTCATTTTGGGTATTACCCTCCCGCGCTCGGCGCAACAGCGATGGCGCGTGCGCTCGATGCCTGAACACGCTTCACCGCGCGGCCCTTTCGGCCCTGCGTCTTGCTGTGCTTGGTCGTGGTGGGCTGGCCCTCGATCTGCGGCGGCGTGCCGACAATAAGGTATTCGCAGGTGGCTGGATCGAAGTTCTCGATGCGCTGGTAGAGCGGCTTGCCGTCGCGCTCGCCTACTACCACGAAAATGGCAAAGCCGGCCCGCAGCATTTCACCCACTACCTTGGCGGCGATCTCACGCTCGGCCGGCTTGTCGGGATCGAACGTGTACTTGGTATCCCCATCACCTACGTTGAGCACGTTCAGCACCGAGCGCATTGCACCCGGGTTGGCGAGACGCACCTCACCCTGATTGACTTCCATGTGATCTCCTCTCTTTCAGTCTTGCTTCTGTTCGAACTTGTGGGCGTTGACGAACTTCTGTCCTTCAAGCTTGTTCGGCACATCGACAAGAACCCCAAATTCCAAATCACTCGCCTTTGGCTTGCGCTTGGACTTGTCCTCTATGCTGCCCTCTTCAAAGTCACCACACCACGCATCGTACTGAACAATAGGCCACTCAACGTAGCCCGCATCATCGTCAGTATCAGCAGGCCTAGGAGCGTGACGCGTGCAAAAAGGACCACCATGATCAAGGTACGCGCACCAGAAGCAGCACTGACGATCCCTTGGAACTACTACCCCATTATGGGATACGAACCTCTTCATTGCTTGCGCTCCCCCTCTTTTTTTTAATGACGACGACGGCGTTCGAAGCTGAACCCCGTGACTGGCCCCCACCTCGGGTCCTTAGGAGGCCGTGCTGTTTTTGTTTTAATGAACTTGTCTACAGCTTCCCTACGTTGAGTGATGAGGTCGTTGAACAGTTGCTTGACGCCAGCATCAACTTCAGCGCGCTCCTCAATACAGACGTGAGTGGCCAGCCAAGCCGATGCCATACATAGGCAAGCTGTAACCACTACCTCCCAGTCAACACGATCCATAAAGCGAGCCCCGTAGCGACGCTGCAGCCCTTTCTCAAACTCCTTCAAGAGGCGTTCAATCTGATCATTAACCTCGGTGACGATCTTCTCCTCTTCCGCCGTCAAGCGCTTGTCGAACTGGAATGGGCTAGGATGGGTGGTCATTGTTTTCGCTCCTCGTGCTTGCGCACCGCGAGTAGTAGCTCGTTCAACGATGGCTTGGCAATACACGCCGGCTTGAACGCGAACTCGGTGTAAACCCACGCACCACTACCACCACGCTCCTGCTCGATCGTGCCGATCACCGCACCATCACGCGTCACATGAGTAGTGGCTGGGCTGTACTTGAGCGTGACCATTAGCTTCCGTAGTTGACCAGAAACGTCACGTAGTCCTGCTTCTGATCGGGCGACGCCTGAGCCAGCAGCTGCACCGCCGTGCGCACGTCGATCGGCGGCAGGCCCTGCGCGCCGCGCTGCTGGTTGATGTTGCGCATGGTCTCGTCGTCGAGTTGGAACGTTGCCATGGTACTACTCCTAAGAACGTTGTCGATGGTCACCCTGCCCAGCACGTAGCCCGGCTTCTCGGCGCAGTCATAGATGGTGATGTCCTCGATGTAGTCGCCCAGCTCGGTCAAGCCCAAGCGCACCCACACCTTCCATGACTGCTGAGTGATTGTGGGCGGTAGTGCCCCAGTTAATTCCTTGGCCACGCCAGCAAGATCGATAGCGGCCTCAACCAAAGCAAAGCCCTCTTTGGGCATCCGTCATCCTAGCCCATTCCAGCTCAAGCGCTTCCAGCTTGAGTATGATCTTCGGCAATACCTCGACCGATATCGCATCTGAAGATACCGCCATGGAACTACTCTCTCCTCAACGCTTCCTTGATCCTCGGATGCTCCCCACAATGAGCATCAGCCAAGGTAGTGGGCCAACGACTCGCGTTCATGCGATCTTTCATAATCTCAGGGATCAAGGTTGGCGGGTAGCGCCTGCAAATCCCGTTACTGAGGCCGGGACTACTACCAACATGTCCCCAGTGCGGGCAGTTCTTGCAAGTCGGCTTTCCCTTTGCCTTGAGCTTGGCCATGGTATTACCTTTTGAGGTAGTGGGTTTCCAACCAGTCACATAGCACACGTGCCTCCTCTTTGGAGAAGCGAATGTGATGGTGGTGGTTGAGGTCAGCCATGTTGGGTGTGTAAAGCATCACCACATGCGGGTCGGTAAAATCCTCATCGAACTCGCGATTGATCACGATGTTGTCTGTCCTACCGGACTTGATCTGGGCCGTCTCCAGCCTGAACCATGCGCCGCCCGGCAGACGAATTGCATCCGGCACGTTTGACACGGTATTACCCCTTCACACATTCGATCGACCCACTACCCGAGCGCAATAGCACACCGCCATTGGTTTTGCACCATTCAGAGTAGTGGACAACTGAGAACAGAGTGTAGATGAACAGCGCGGCGATCAGGGCGGCCAACAGGTAGACGAACCACCTCACGTGAAGCGTTCGCCAAACAGATGGCTGTTGATCCTGTGCATGCGTCCGCCCCGAACCATGCGCCACACGATCGCGCTCCAGATCGTCATGTACGACGTACAGTTGCCCGAGGGCAGTCGCACGTACCAACCATTTCTCCAGTTCATTTCCCCGCTCCTCAACTAGTCTCCCAGTGAAGCTGATGCATGTTGACCATCATATTGTTGATGGACTGCTGGTCGACCTTCTCTGGCAACGTGGAATGCTCGATCGCCCGCAACAGATTGGCTTCGGCATCGGTGATCAATTTGACCACCTCATCAAAGGACACCTGCCCGGCGCGCACAGCGCGCAGCGTATCGAGTGCCAGCCCATGGTGAGGTAGTACCAAGTCGCGCGTCTGCATGACCTCGATACCTTCCAGCCCGAGCCGCAAGGCATGCATGGCAAACTTGGTATCGTAGCCATGGGCGCTCTCAAGCTCAGGACGATTGGTGACCGACGCGCGCTCCCCCAACAGCCGCTTCTTCTGCCCTTGCATATAACCGAGAAAACGTTGGCCAGCCTCGCGTGACAGGAACAAGCTCTTGCACAGCAACAGCTGATGGCCCAAGGCGTTAAAGGTAGTGGGTACAAGATCGTTGCTGAAAAACAGCATGAGCACGGTAGGATTGCCCCGAGCAGCAAGCTTGGTGAATTTGCGCAGGCTATAGAGCGTCAGATCAAGATCGCCCGGCTGGCTGGGCATTCCCTCGGGCTGGTCGCGTTGAATGTAGTGGTCGAGCGATTCCAGCCCGCACACATACTCGGGCGGTTCGATGAACACGCCCATCTCGTCACGATCGTCAGTTCCCTCGACTGCCGTTCCCAGCGCCGTCGAGCCTACTACCTTGCGCACGATCTCATTGGCGAACACTACCTGACGATCGATCACTACGGCTTCTCCTTGTAGTAGTAGTCTCGCTCTTTGAACTCACCACATTCCTCGCCCGGCTTGGGCTCAGGCCAACGTGTCTCCATCGGACCGGGCCGAACTACATGCTCCATGCTGGCTGGGTACCACGTTTGAACAAGCTGAGGTGGGAAGCGCTGGCAAGTTCCGTGCGCCCCATCACGATCAGTCGAATGGACATAGTAGTACTTACAGCGAAGGCAAGCAGGCATTGATCACCATGGTTTATCGCGTCCTGTCCACCAGCGCCATATGGCCCGACCTACTACTGCCCACAAGGGCGGATATGGCCAGTCCACATCCCACGCTTGGTAGTACTGGCAATAGCAGCCCTGCCATCGCTCCTGCCCGACGCACTGCTTGCACTCGTAGCCGGGCCACAGGATTTCGCACGGCGTGTAGAAGCGCTTCCGTAGCCAGCGCTTCCATGGCGGCAGCCAGTAGTAGGGTCCGCGATCATCCTCAGGAATAATCAAGTCATCATCGTCTTTGCTCATGGCTTGCCCCGCGTCGGCACCGCGATCAGCTTGACGTTGAAAGCGCCCAGTACCTTGACCATGGTATTGAAGCGCGGGGAACTACCCGGGCGCAAAGCCTTGTACAACGCCTCACGCGTGAGCCCGGACCTCTTAGCAACTACCGCCATGCCCCGAGCCCGAGAAAGATTGCCCAAGGCTGTCGCCAGCACAGCGCCATCACCTTCCCGCAAGATGTCCGTGAGGTAGACGGCGATCATGTGGTCATGATCGAGGTACTGGTAGAGATCGAACTTGGGCAGTTCCTCAGCTTTGGCTTTCCGGCTCATGGCAATGTGTCCCGGAAAAAGGGATTGGGGCAAAGTTTGCCTGCCTCGTATCCCTCAGGCCCGCAATTACAGCTCTGAGGTCCGCAGCCAAAAAACTCCTCTTCGCGGTAGTTGCAGATATTGACCAGCTCGTCCGATGTCTTGCTCAAGACGAACTCTCGCAAACGATAGCCCTTGGGCGTTAGCCATGCGTAACGAGGTGAGGTTCCATACTCGATGACATCAGCATGCCCCAAGACATTGATCAGCAGCCACGCGACAGTGGGCGTCAGCGCATGCTCAAGCGCCTTGTAATCGTAGGTTCGGCAGCCGGCTTCCCTAGTAGGGCAGAGCGTGAAGAACATACGAAGCGCCTCAATGATATGAGGTTCGCCAGTACCGTAGCCAAAGCCAAATGTTTTGGCCTCCCAGTCTTGGAAATATCTCTCCAGCGTACGGGCCGGACTATCGCTCAAGGGACGGCTCGCTCTTCCGTAGTTGGTAGTACCTTGGGCACCGGCATCAGCTGGCCACGTCGCCGCCACTTGTGCTTGGCACCCCACAGCTGGCGCATCATGTCGAACCGCTTGGCCTCGATCGCATGCTGCTCGAAATCCTCGATCAGCTGATCGCAGGGAAAGCCACCACACTCCCCGACCAACCAGCTGGCCAGCTGGTGACAGTGCAGGCAATGCTTGCTCTCGATCCACGTCCCCTCGTAGAGCATCTTGTACTTGAAATAGCGCTCGCCCTTCTCGATCGTGCGCCGGCATTCGCCACACACGTAAGGCTTTGCTGCCTTCGGGGTAGTGGTTACAGACGCCTCAGGCGCATCACCATCGTCGACCATGCACATCAGCGGTTCCTCCAAAATATCCAGTAGACCTGTCCAAGGATCACGCAGCCCAGTACAGACGCGATCATGACAAACCAGTAGTTGGTGATCTGGAGATACAGTAGTAGGCACGACCAGATCAACGCCAAAAGGATCATCACCAGCAGCAGGTCACTCCACTTCAGTTTCATTCCCACTACCCTTCAACTTCTCTTTCAGCTCGCGTATCTCGGCCCGAAGATAGGCCTGCTCGATCGCCAGCGCATCTATCCAGCGGATGAGGAAACGAAAAAGCTGTGCATCACTGTCCCTGCGCCACACTTCCATGACATCGTTGGGAACGCGGCGGCGCTTACGCCTTCCAGCCTTGCGGCCAAGGCAGCGCCCCATGTGGTTCAATGGGAGTCCGCATTGGCAGAAGGTAGTGGTGTCAGTCACTGATTTGCTTTGTTGCGATAAGCTTCGCCGCCAACCACCTTGAGAACTGGACGTGACAGTTCTCGCAGAGGTGCTTGACGGTGCCACCATTTGGATAAGGAGTCGTGTCCCCCAGAAGACGCGTCCGATAGGGACCAACCACTACCTCCACGAAGCCAACGCCTAATTCACCAATACCTCGCGTCTCCCCGCACCGATCGCAAGTCACCGTGTGCACCACCTTCTCAGTCATGACCTAGTACCTCACCAATTACTGTACGGCCTGTTCACTATTGTTAGTAGTGGTTATAGCCCGGCTAGTACTGCGCGAGCGGGCACTACCTGTACCCCCTCTGGACTGGCCCACAAAATCCCGCAACATGCGCGACAGCCAGTCCCGATAGGGCATTTCGAACCAATAAAACAAGGGATTTGACCAACTGTGCTCCACCTCAGGCAACGGTCTGCCCCATGCCAGCCACTCCTCCAGCGGTGTCCGAAATTCCGTCCGAACACGCGCCAACCGCTCCATTCGCTCGATCTCTGCCCGCACCGCAGGAAAACGCACGCCGTACAAGGCTTCGTTATCGATCAGGCAATCCGACTGAAGCAGAGGTAGTAGCATCTAGTACCCCGCAATCCTCACCTAGCCCGGTACTACCACAACGAATTGCCTCGCAGATCACCCATATCGGTCCACCTGCGAAAGCGAAACGAGACCATGGTCTCCTGATCCTTGGGATCATTGCGGTCCCACCGTCCACCCCAATAAGTGCCGTCGTGGTCGAGGGCATCCCGGCATAGCCACAGGTGATCGGCCGCCGCTATCACAAACCACAGGGCCCATGCGCGTTCATCCACGAACCCCTTCATCCGTAGCCAGCGATCTTCTCCGATGCCGTAGCCGCCCCACCGCTCCATCAGCTGCAAGGAAGGTTTACGCCACTCCACCTTGGCCCCTACCCGCGTCCCGTCGTTCAGGATCATCTGATGCGTGACCGGCTGCTCGTTCAGGCGCTTCACCAGCTTTAACGGCATCCGCTTCCGTAGCTGGTGGACGATGCGCTCCTGACGCTCAAGGTCCTTCGGGGTGGCGTAGTAGGGCCGGCTCATGATGCGGCTTTCAAGTCCTCTTCCATCATCTCGATCGCACGTGCCCACATCACCATCACGTCGGCATGGTCCATGAGGTCATTGGCCGAGATGTAGGTGCCTTTGCCGAAAAACTTGGCGGCCGACAGGCTGAGATAGTGCTCAGCCATCTCCATCTGCAGCTCACGATCGTGATCGGACATCCGGCCAGCAGGAATCGGATGGCCGAATTCGCCCCGGGGATCGAAGGTCACGATCAGGCTTCCGTAGCTGCAACACTGGTCGGGGCTGCTCGGCCCCACAGGGCAGGTTCCATTCTTCATCCTGCCCCAATGCTTCTGGCACCATCGGTCGCGATCGCTGATGCGGTCCTTGGCCTGCTTGGTGAACTCGATCACCTTGGGCAGATGGGCGATATCGTACCTGCCGGTGGGATGGAGATGGAGCATGGTACTACCTTTCATTCAACATGCGGGTGAACTCACGGCCTTGGACGCGCACGCTGACGTGGTAGCCGTGCAGACTATTAGCCTGCTCCTTGGCAGCGGCGATCAGCGCGTCGATGTACCAGACATTGAAGGTCTCTCCCGGCTTGGCATCCTTGGGCACCAGCCACTTGCCGAGATTGTTGGTCGCCTCCGCAAGATCATTCTTGGCCGAGCACAGCTCGCGCTCGGCGGCAGCAACACGCTTCTGGGCGGACACCCATTGCTGGAACAGCTTGTCGCCCTCGGCATGCAGCTTCAGCGTGCCCTCGTTGATCTCTCTCATGGTGATTTCCCTCATGGTACTACCTCCTTGTTGGGATGACTGGCTGCAGGGGTGCCATTGTGAGTGTGCAGCCTGCCGTAAGAGTGCTGGCCCCCAGCACTGCCGCACGCTCGCCAGTCAACTCTGCGGTTTCTCTGCCATGGCAAGCAGCGCGCGGGCGAGACGTGCTCGGCTTGCGCTGTGTGATCCCGGTGCGCCCGGATTTCGATTGTCGGCCTCGACAACGTCTCGGGCTTCTCGCAGTACGTCCGCCTCTACCGGCGATTTGGTTGCAGGCCCCTCCTCACGGAGAGATTGCCCGGAATTGCAGAGCCTAGGTGCAGAGCCGGACTGCGGTCTTTCGACCACCTGCGTTAAATCTTCTTGCGGTAGTGGCTTGATCGGCTGGGCGGCGAGGGCGCGGAGAGCTTTGTTGATATAGAACGATATGCTCTTACCTTCGTCAGACCCCATGTTTTTGTCCCAGCGCTTGCATTCAGCTATCGCAGCTTTACGGCACTCCTCGATCGTCTCCTCCCGCCCCGGCCCTGCGGCTGCGAGCGCTGCCATGACATCAGCCGCCTTGCTTTCGAGTGATTGGGCTTTCCCCGCATACCCCCGCTGTTTAAGGATCAACGCGCATTCGTCGGTGTATAGCGCCAGCCTCTTTGCAGCGAGGCCCAAGCGACCAATAAAAGTTCCGTCATCGCCTGCGGTGGTCATGGCTGCCCTCTTTCTGAGTAGTTCTTGGCGGTATTCCGCCGTGCGCCGAAGCATTGAATCCCACATGTCGTCGTCCAGTTGCCTTCGGATATCGCCTGCGGTCATGGCTGGTCCTTTGGGGTGAGGGCTGCGAGACAGTCGTCCTTGTGACGCTCGACGCCGTCAGACCACTCCCTTCTGCACTCGCCGCACATGCCGAATCGAGGGTCTTCCTCAGAACTGAAAATCACATAATCACGCAATCTTTCAAGTAACCGCTCGTTCTGCGCGTGGAGCGAGAGGAGGGTACGGTCGATGCGCCACAGAAGATCGATATACTGCTCATCTGTCGTGCAGCCGCGAACGCCACGAGCGATTTCGTAGGCATGATCACTCGCAACGAAGTCTTTTGGCCGCGCTGCCTCGATAGCCGGCCCTGCCGGGGCCTCGGATGGGGGTGTCATGGCTTCACCTTAAATGGGCAGTGCGCGTCATCGCATTTCAGATCGTCGTCGAACCACTGCTTGCTACAATCGCAACAGTAATGGGACTTTCTCCCATCCCCGCTCAGCGCGGCGGAGAGGGATATAAGGGCATTGCAAACCTGCCTGACAGCTTGCTGCGCCTCGGAAAGTTCACCCTCTTCGTGCGACAGCGTTTCAACTAAAAGTCTTGCTGTCTCCACATCCCCCGCAGTAGTGGGGAGAGCGCGGTGAAGTCGTTGAAGCTTGAGACGCAAGCTCATCAAAGCGCCTACCGCGACAGCACGGGCAACACCTAGGTCACCCGCCCCCGTCTTGGGAATGTTGGCCTCGATGTAATCCTGCGCTTCCTTCGCCCATGCCTTTACAGCGCTCAGTTCACTCATTTGGCTTCCCTGTGCATATAGGCCCCCAGACGAAGTTCTCCAACTTCTGCACACGACCTTCGCCCGGCACGTCGACCACTAGGTCATCGTCGCCTTGATCGCGAACGAACACCGCTTCCCAGTTGAGGCCGGGAGGCGTGTCCTGCTTCCATGTCTCGCTGCCCTCTTCGGCAATCCGCCATTTCGCCCAGTAGTGGCCTTCCTTGGTCGGGGCAGGGTAGTGGGCAGCTGGCTTGAAGTTCTTTAACTGCTGCGCCTTAACGGCCTCCCGGCTCGGGTACCAGTGACCATTGATGCAGCGACTTTGTCCATCGGGCTGGCGCTCGCGCACCGCTTCAGCCTTGCCACACTTCGGGCAATAGAACAGCGGGCTCTTTTGATCCATCTTCAGATAGGTTTGATCATCGGCCATGGTATTAGCTCGTTCCAGATAAATGGTCACGACTGGCGTACAGCTTTCGCAAAGAATGAACACGCGATCGAACTCACGCTCGTAACGCAAACGTCCACCACACGCACACCTGCGCCGCGCCAACTTCATTCCTCAGATCGCAGGAACGTTCGCTCCAACGCCTCGATACCGGCAAGCACCGCCTTGACCTCGCGCATGCCGATGCGCCGGTTGTTTCCGTAGCTGGGACAGGCCTCGCAGATCAGCAGATGCAGCGCGCGATCGTTCAGGCGACCACTGCGCAGTTCCCGCATGCCGGCCGCCAACTGGACGATCGCATCGGCCACGATCTCGGTGGGTAGTGGGTTGTTGGGATTCTGTCGAATGACGACAGGCGAGTCGATCGGATCAGTAGCGGTTGGGGAGGGGCGACGGGGCATAGTATCCTCGATCGGGCACGGCTGGGGGTGATGAGTAGTAGATGGTGAACGCCTCGACCACGCACACCGTGATCAGGAGACCGCTGAGGTAGACGAAGAACATCAGGATCAGGTCGCCGCCCCTCATGTAATCGTCGGGGTCCATGGTTGGGTTTGTATCTGCAGTGACTGCATCGAGTCGGATGGCTGCACGAACTCGACACGCTTCAGCGATCCATCCGGATGAAACTCCATCGCGCGCACGATCGGGCATTTGTAGCCATGCTGCAGCCCGCACCAGCGACATGGTTTGATGTTTTGAACTGCGCTTGTCGCTTCCTCGATTTGGCCGAAGGTCATCGGCTTGGCGTGTGTAATCATGCTCATAGGCCAAGTACCTTTCTCTCTTCAGCGGTGAGCTTTGCCAGCGCCCGCTTTCTGATATGCTCCCTTTTCTTCTCCTTGGCCTCTCGCACCCTGCGTTGAACGTCAGCCTTCCAATGATCTTCCCACCAGTCGGCCAAGTCCCGCGAACAGGAATCGCGCGCGCTGTAGAGCACGGCATCCAGTTTCTTGAATGGTAGATTCGTCAAGGTCCCACAGAGCTTTTGCGTATAGTCTTCTCTGCAGTAGGAATTTTCAGCAGCCACATCGACCATCCTAGGGACTAACCGCCCCAGCACTCTCAAGACATAACGATAAAGCCGCGCCGTCCGCTGGTTGTATCTCTCGCGAGAAGTCGGCTGCAGATGATCGCTATTGCATGGCATGGTGATGCGCCTCGTGCGGCAGGGGGTGGCAGACTATGTGGTACTACCCTTGCGATGGTCAAGGTAATCCCGCCACTCCAGCGCATGGTCCAGTGGACAAGGTCGCTGGCGCGGACACTTCGCCCAGATGCAGACCATGCCCCGATCAGGCTTGCGGCACTCATGCGGGGGCGGCTCGTTGGGGTCGGGCAGCTCGCGGCCCTCGATGTAGATGCGCACCCGGTTCCGTAGCTGGGTCTCGGGCCGGTCGGGCGTGTGGTTAAGTCTGGGCAAATCTCCCTCCTGAGGTTTCGCCCTACGATACGCTTTCTAGGGCGGTTTTTCAGGCCCTACAGCGTAGGGCGGCCGGGAGGCACGGGAGTGGCTGGACAGGTAAGGGCCCCTGCCTGTCGGGCAGGTTTGCCGGGTCAGCGACGTTGCTTCAAAGCTTCAATATCATACCCCCTACGCCGCATGTCTGAGATGATGCGTTTGGCACGAGATTTAAGCAAAGGGTTGGCATCACCGACGCGAGACCGGCAGTAATCAACAAAGCCCGGCGCATTGAGGTTTTCCTTCTGCGTGCCCCAAGCCAGATTCTCCGGCTTGTTGTTCCGACTATCTTCGTCAAGATGCATAGCCACAGCTTCGGCAAAGGGTGGTGGGCCGTGAAAAGCCTCACACACCGCCCGCGCTACCCGAATGGAAAGTCGCCGACTCTTCCAATAGATCGTGTAGCGTTTCTGCTTTTTGCACCACCAGCCAACACGGGGCCCCTTCCCATTCGGAAAGAACAGTCTCCCGAGGGACGACGCTTGCACTCCGGGCAAGCTTGGCACTGGCTTCCAAATTTCGCTCAAAATGGTGCCTCGGCCAGCTCCCCTCCCCGGGTCTGGACGGCGGCAGGTATCCGACCGGCATGGTCAACTTTTCCGGCCAGCCGGCCTTCCCGAAGGTTGGTCCGGGCAAACGGGCCATACAGCTCGATCGCCTTGGCGTCGTAAGCCAGCGCACCCTCGACCGGATCGTCGAACAGCCCGAGCCAATGGACCTCATACTGGCACTGCAGCTTGGCTTCCCAGCGCCGGGTCGATTGATGGCGAAAGACACCGCGATAGCCCGACTGATTGTCGATGCAGCTGTCGCGGTTGTGATTGTTCCAGTAGTACCCGGTCACCATCAGATTGCTGCGCGTGCAATCGAGTCCGTGGCCGTTGTAATGATCGACGATCTTCTTGGGATCGTGGCAGTTGGTGATGAAGCGATGCAGGTAGAGCTTGGTGCGAACCTTGGTGCCATCCTCACGAAGCGCCCATGGCAACGATCGGGCGGCGTACCACTTGATGATGCCTTCGGAGTTTGACTTGGTGGCGTGCCATTTGTGTGCAGCTACGGAAGCATAGTCGTCGTCATCAACGATCGCGACCATGTCTTGGGTGAGATAAACCTGCCGCGCCATTCAACACCCCCGTGCATTCGCTCAGCAGTCTTAACTGCCTATCTAGGTCGGACTTGATCGACAAGCCCGTCACCTAAACCAGACGCACGGGGAAGCGGTGGATAGAAAATTTATTTTGCGGGACGCGCCTGCTGGGCCTCGCAATAGCCCTTCATCACCATCGCCTGCTGGCGCGCGGCGGTCACCTGACCCATGTCGGATTCGGGATACAGGCCATCGCGGATCGCCTGCTCGCGGATGTTGGCCCACATCAGCACCGCCTGATAGGCGTGCGGATCGCGCCCGAGCAGGACGAAGTGAGGTTCGTCATCGCGCGGGACGCAGTGGTAGACGGCCGGCTTGGAGGTTCTGTTACGCGCGCCCATTTCGCCTTCCTTTCATTTCAACGATAATGCGCTCGCGGCCCATGGCCCGCAGCGACGCCTCGACGGTAGCATTCTGCGGCCGACGCGTCTTGCCGGTGAACCAAGCCAGCATGCAGCTCACGCTCGCGCCGCCGTCCCGCTCGATCTTCCGTAGCTGGGATGAGTGCAGCGTCGCGCCGCCATTCACATCGGCCACGACCGTTCGAACCTTGTCGATGATCGGGTCCTTGTCCTTGAACCGATACGCCCCGCCCGTCGTTGCGCTTCCCCTGACTTTCTTGGCCATCACTCAGCTCCCTTGAGGTGGTACGTCGTAGCTGTGCCCTTGCCCGACTTGCGGATTTCACCCTGCTTGATCAGTACCTTCATCAGGTAGGTGATCGAGGACGGCTTGCCGCCGATCGCGGGCAACATCGCCTTGATGTCACGGGCCTTGAAGGTCGTGAGGCCGTTCTTGCGTGCGTGATCGAGGAAATTGCCGGCCAGCGATCCATCCGACGTGGCCTTGATCTTGCCCTTGGTGATCTGGGCATTGGGTACTGGCCGCGAGTCGATGTCCTTGATGCCAAGCGCAATCAGCTTGCGCAAGGTCGAGCCCAGCTTGCTGTCATCGACGAAGAACGCGACACGAAAGGCAGACGAAGTGGTAGTAGGCACGGGTGATCTCGGTGATTTCGGTGGGTAGTAGGTAGAACAAAGCCCCGGGCCTTTTCAAGCCCGGGCTCGGTACTACTCGGCGGCGACCGTCTTGCGATTGGGCTGCCAATCCAGCACGCCCTCGTCATCGGGCCGCATGGCTACCCGCTCATGACGCTGGATGATGTAGATACCGGCCTTGATCACATCACCGGCCTCGGTCTCGATCCACGTCTCGTCACGACGGTAGTGGTTGGGTACGCCTTCCAGCCGATCGAGATCGGCCAGCGTCGCATCGTTGACGAGGTACACCTCGCCCGCGACGCGCCCGGGGCGGCACGAGTCCGCGAGATACGTCCTCGGGATTTCCCGCACATCCCCGACCTTGGGGAACGGGCCATCGTACATGACGTAGGATGGGATCGTCTTTCCGTAGTCCCAGAACAAGGCCCCGCCATGCTGCAGGATCAGGTTGTTCCAGTACCCTTGCTTCAATGAGCCGTAGGTGAACACCAGATGCCTGTTGTCAGCAGAGTAGTTCTTCGGTGGCGTTGTAATCCCAGAATAGCCAGTCTTGTACTCAAAGGTAGTTGGCACGTGGTATGTGAAACCAGTACCGTTGCCGCGCGTCCAGTGCTGCGTGGTCTTGCGCGTGATCAGCGGCCAGTGCAGCGAGGGATTGGTCTCGGCAATCGCGTTCAGCCGAGCTGCCACCTTGTGGGGTGGCAGCTTGAGATTGATGAGCCGCTGCGCCTCGCGACGTTGCAGCATAGGGTAGTAGTTGTCACCGATAGCGAGCGGCATGGCAGGTCTCCTCAGGACTCGTCGTCCGGTCCCTTGTCGACCAGCTGGTAGCGGTTGCGATCGACGTGGTAGTACTCAGCGAAGTACGCTTGGTTTTCGGCCAGCGCCGCCGCCCTCTCAGCGACATGGGCATAGCGAATGGCCTTCACCAGACTGACATAGTCGCCGTTGTTATCGAACATCTGGCAGCGCCGCACGGCCTTGCGATGCCACCGCTCGGCCCGCTCGACCTGCTTGGCCGCGAGGCCGCGCTGATGGTTGACCATGACCAGCGCCGCGCTGATGGTCTCGGACAGGCCCACCTGCTCGCCCTCGGCAATGATCGAGTTGCGCAGCGCTTGGATACGGCTGTCCGCCTGCCTTGCTCGGTGCACGGCATTGTCGGCGCGCGCCTTGGCGTCGGCCACACGCGTCTGCTCGAATGTTTGGGTAGAAGGTGCCTGCTGTTGCACCACTGGCAGGTTGGTCTCCTCGACCGGAGTGTTTGGAACTTGACCCATTGTCTCCTCTCCTCTTGCCCGGCAAAAACCTACGGGCGATGCAGTACTACCTAGGCGGCCACAGGAGGCGCGTCAACCCGCGACTTCTGCACCGCCCGATTTACGACCGTCTCAAGCCGGCCCTTCCATTCCTTGTGTTGCTTGACCGTAGCGAGGAAGCTCAACTCCACATCCTTTTCCAGATCACCATCCCACCACTGGCCGCTCGACTTCACCGTCACCATGCCCTCGGGCGTCGCGAACCGCGTGTAGATCGTAACGCCCCACTGGCTCTCGAAACTGTTCTGGGAAACGAACTTGCCCGAGAACATCCGCCGCTCCCCGACCTTGCCCATGTGAGCATTGACGTAGTTGGCTTCCCGCGCCTGCCGCTCGGCCAGCTCGCCCATCTTCCGTAGGTAGACACCGACGAGGCTGACCACCAAGCCCAGCCGCTTCAGCGAGACGAACACCTGATCGACAACCGCGCCCAGATTGTGCTCGTAGTCGCTCAGCGACTGGCCCTTGTCGGCCTTCCGCGCCAGCTCGGCCTTGAACCAAGCCTTAGCTTTCTGCGCTACCCGCCGATCGACTTCCAGCACCTTCACCGGCTCGAAGTCCTTGGGGTAGGGCTTCCGCACCGTCAGTTGCGAGTCGACCAGAGACGCCGTCGTGACCAGCTGGCCTTCGCCCTTGCTCTTCTCGGCGTAGGCTTGAGCCGCCGCGTTACTGACATAGCCGTTCTGCTCCCGGATCACCGCCGCCGCGTAGAGCATCATCAGGTTGACTGAGTACTTCGAAGGCTCCCGGGGTGACCGATCATCCTCGTCCGCACAATCACCGACCTGCTGATCGAGCGTCGAGACCATCAGGACCTGCGCCGCATTGTGGCCCATGTAATCCTTGAGGCAGGTACTACCCACTTTCAGGAACTCGCCGGCTTCCGACTTGAAAACGTAATAGGCTTTCCGATGCCGGTTGACCTTGCAGTGGTCACAGTAGTTGTCAAGCTTCCGGTACTGCACCGGCATTTCCTTGCCGGGCACCGAGCAGACCAACGCCGCGCCGCCCTCGTTATCCACCCGGCCGAAGAACTCGAAGCCGTTCAGCTTCACTTCCTGACCGAGCACCCGCAGGGCCACTACCTCGTACCGCTCTTTCCACTTCTCGCCCGACAGGGGGTCCTCTTTGTGGACCACTACCATCCGCTTCTCACCGTACCGGGCGACTAACGGGATCAGGCCGAGCTTGATAGCCTTCCGGTTCAGCTTGTGGAGCTTGTCCTCGAAACGATCGACGTTGGAAACCTTGATCTCGTTATCGAAGAATACCTGCTGGCCATCTTCGAACTCGACCACGTCGAACTTGCTGAACCAAGGATCAGCTTCCGTAAGCTGGCTGCGGACATGAGCCTCAGCTTCCTCCCGGGAAGCGAACACCCCGCCACCGAACCGCTGGACAACTTGGAAATGAACAGACATCAAAACCTCATTCGGTTACGCTTTGAATATGGGGTACTACCCTACAAACGTCAAGGGCCCGGTACTACCCGGGCCCCCACCTGAGAACACTTCTCAATCCCGGTTTCAAGTAGGGTAGTACCCTATTTCAGTACTACTGCAAAGACGGTAAGGCGATGTCCAGTTTCTGGGCTCCCCGGACGGCCATCGACATGGCCGTAGAATGCAGGCCAAGCGGATCGTAGTCGGGCCGCATCGCGTGCAAGAGCCGCCACTTCTCAGGCAGGTAGACCTTGGCGAACTTGGGATCGTGCTCGACGATGCTCTCGGTGTTGTCGATCAGGTCAGCGCACTTGATCAGCTTGGCCGGATTGGGAGCCAGCGCCAGCTTCTCCTGATCGATCAGCTTGCGCTGGGCACGGTTGCCGATGCTGTCGACCTTGGTCAGCCAGTCGACCAGCGTCGCGATCTCGCTGCCGAAATCGTCACAGATCGTCTGGATGCTGACGCCGCAATCCTCGACCACGTCATGCAGCAACGCCGCCATGATCACATAGTTCTTCTCGCTCATGCTATCGGGCAACGGCATCAACAGCCCCGCCACCCGGATGGGATGGGCGATGTAGGGACCGCCGACGTACTTCCGTGGCTGGCCGTCATGGGCCTTGAGCGCATAGAGCAGCGCACTTTCGTAGAGCTTGTAGTCAAACGCAGACATCATTTTCCCCTGAGATAGCCCTCCAGTTGGTCAAACCTTCCGGCATTGAAATTCTCGCACCACCGCTTCGCGCTGTCCTTGGCCTGATCGATGTTGTTGGGCTCATCGACCGGGATGGTGAAAACCTTGAGCTGATGGGGCTCGTTCTGAACATACTTCACAACACGATAGCCCGCCATCACCCCGTTGATCGTCCATGGTAGTACTTGTGCTGTCATGAACTCTCCTTTCGCTGATAGGTGCCGTCCAGTACCGTGCGGGCCAATGCCCGAGGATCGTTATGCCCGTCAACTATCTGTCGGATAGCGCACAAAGCATTCTCCCGCAGCTTCCGTGCAGTAGTAGCCTCGTCCTCCATCCGCTGTCGAACTTCCGCCTTGGCCTTGTACGCGGCAAGCTTGGCGTCCAGCTTGGCCTTCAACGCGACCGGATCGTGCAGGCCGCAGAAGCCAATACCGTCACGCTTGACCTTCACCTTGTTGGTGCATTGGTGCACACGCATGTGCGCCCAAATACCCTGTCGACAGTGATCCATGTTGATCTCTGCCGAGTACTTGTCACGTGGCTTGTAGATTCCCCAAGTCATCACATCCACCACGGCTCGCCGGCCTCGTTGACGCGCGGCCTGAGCTTGGCACCCTTGCTGTCGCGCGTATCATACTCGCCGCAGCCCGGGCGGTAGTACTCGTCATCTTCCTCGTCATAGCGCTGACCGCGCATGGGCTTGACGTAGTCGGCCCTGATCTGAGCTTCCAGCTGGGCCTCAAGTTGCGCGACCTTGGCGCGCAACTCGATCAGTTCCTTGTCCTTGTCGTCGAGCATCGTCTCCCCCTTCTCAGTGGTACCAGCTGGAGTAGTAGGACCGCTTGCCGTCCCACTTGCTGGCCGAGCCCCAAGTGCCCTTGATGTAGTTGCCCTGAACCTTCCGCAGGTCAGAGCCGTTCAGCCGACCTTCCATGAACGAGTCCTTGAGCGGCACCACATACTCACTCATGGGCCCGCCCCGCTCGTCGTGCTTGGTCTCGAAACCGATGCGCTTCACACGCACCATGCTCTTGCCGACCTTCTCGACCACCTGCAGGGCCTCGACGTTGGTCTGGTCATAACCGCCGCTCGATACGAAGATGTCACCGACCTCGACGTTGGCATTAGTACTACCCGCCTTGCGCTCGGCTGCCATCTTGGCCTTGAACTCCAACGAACTCTTGCGGCCGGCGATCGCACGAGCAAGCGCTTCGTCCCGTTCCTTCTCGTTGCGGTAGGTGTAGTCCGACACCGGCTTGTTCTGCTTGCCGAAGAACACGGTCAAGCCGTAGCGCACGGCCGGCACGTCGGCAGAGACTGCCTTGCCCAGCTCGTAGCGGTACTTGTAAGCCTCACCACCCTCAAACACGACCTTCTCGACAGGCCTGCCCTTGGTAATGTAAAACTCACGGGGAAAAGTGAAATTGCGCATGTGATCTAACCTCATTCGGTTTGTTTTCGCACCCTCAATATAGGGTAGTACCCTGAGGCTTTCAATACGCCTTGGCGCATAAAGCTCAAATATACGCTTTCCCGCATAACCGGCTGAAAGTACTACCCTAAATCGCCCTCAAGCCGATAGCAGTCCTTGACTTGTGGGCCGTCCCGGCACGCGTAAACGCCACCCGGGCTTTAGAGGCTTCTAGGAGGCAGGAACGGGGTTGCAAGCAATCCCCACCTCCAGTGCTGCGCCTGCTTGCCTATCCCTTCGGGGTGAACCCCTGATCAAAGTGAGCCCGGGCCATCAGCGAAAAGGAACCATCCGGCCAGAACAGGACGTAGTCCCCGGGCACAGGCTCGTAGTGATCAAACATCCCGTCCGACGTGGCGCGCAGATCGTAGCCGTTCTCCAGATGCATCACAGGGTAGGCCGTGCTGAGATCGCTCAACGCCTTGATGCGCATCGCGCGCATGCCCTCATGGCTCTGGTACTGCGGCCAGCCGACCGCGTGTTCCTGCGCCTGCTTGACCAGCGCCTGACCGCCCTCGTCCATCATGCCCTCGCGTAGCCTGTTTCAAAATCGAGCTTCGAACAGATGATCTCTTCACCGCCCTCATAGCAAATGATGAAATCTCCTGCTACCGGCGTGTAACGTGCAAAGTAGATCATGACGCTGACCTTGATCGACGTGCCATCCGCAAGATCGAGCTGGGCTTCCGTAGCTGGCTGGCCATCCAGATAGTCCAGATGGACTTTGACGATCTGCATCGCCTTCAGCAACTTGATGCTTCGATACGTCGGCCACTTATCGCACGTTCCGGGTTGCAGCAACGTGACCTCCAAAGGTTGGAAGCGGAGGTCGGATTCGAACCGACGACCTTCAGGTTATGGGCCTGACGAGCTACCAGACTGCTCCACCCCGCCAGCCACGACCACTACTACACGAACCAGCTCAATGTAAATGGAAACTGAGGCTCTTTTCCCCATTCCAGCAGGCACCACACTCCCCGCATGACCGGGCTTTCCCGGTCTGCTCAGGGCACGCAAACGTGCCGGCCGGCACCGCCTCGCCCTCGCGATACCACGTGGCCCCGCGCTTCTTGGCCACCACACTGGAACTGAACCGGATGGCAAAGCGTTGCCAACCCATCTCGCTGGTCACACAGTCGATCGCATCACCAATGCGTGACTCCAGCCGATGCGCCGTATAGCCGAAGATCGCCAGCTTGGGGTGCAGCTTCAGCAACTCATGCCACAGCCGCACATACTCGACGCTGTAGAAATCCCCGAGCACGTGAAGCCTGACCAGTACCCCGCCCGGATTTCGGAACATCAGGCTGCCCACCTCATGGCCCAGCCTTGCCTCCAGCCACGCGCCATGAATGATGCGGCCGGCATAGGGCATGTTTGAGCCATAACAGTCATGCCAGCGCTCACACGTGCGCGGGCAGCTGGCGCGCTCCTCCAGCGTCAGCGTGTAGATGCGGTAGCCCTTGAATGGACCCTTGGTGACCTTGCCGCCGATCTTGTCGCTGTAGGTGCCCGGCTTGAGTAGTGGGAACCGATAGTCCCGGGGGTGCTTGCGCGTGCGCGGGAACTGGGTGCGGCCTTCCTCGACAGCCAGCGCCGATATGCGCTGGGCGGGCTTCCGTAGTCGGGGCACGGTCGGCATGATGCGCTCGATATGCGCGCGCGTCTTGCCGAGCTTGGTCAGCTGAAGGTTTTGCCATGTGCCGTCGTCGCCGCGCTCGATGAAGCCACGCGCCTCCAGCCGCACCAGCATGCCCAGTACCTTGCCCCGGTCACGCGACGTGACGTAGTCATCCTGCTTGATGAACCGGGCCAAGGTAGTACTGTTGATCGAGCCATCCTTGGGGTAGCTGTCGATCGCCAGCAACGCCGCCTGCTCGGCAAAGCCGAGGTTTTTCCGCATGTGTTCAGGATCGAGGCTTCGCACCGAAATGAAATCCCTTGGTGATGGCGTAGGCCAGAAAATCCGACAAGCTCATCAGCTCGCGATCGACGTAGATCGCTTCCAGCTTCGCCATGTTGGGGTGTCGCACGTTGGCGTCGTACACGGTTGGTCCTAGGCGGCGGACGTAATTCTCGGCCGCCTCGACCATGCGCTCGAAATCGGAAACCTTACGGGCTTCCGAAGGGGTGGGGGTTTTCTCGCCTGTCGCGACCAGCGTCACCACGCGATACCACGTGACCGCACGCGAGCCCTTTTCCAGCAGGTTGCCGTTGACGCGAACCCGCTGGCAGCGAATGACACCGCTCTGCGTCAGCTGCTTGAACCAGCTCTGCACGCCCATGTAATCGTGGTTGAGCCGATAGGCCAATTCACGATCGTTGGGCAACGCCTCGCCCTTGGCGATGCAGCGCTTGATCTCGGCCAGTACCTTGGCCATGCCCTCTTCCCCGGTGACGCGGTTGCGCTCGTAGCTGCGCTCCCATTCCGGATGGGACTCGATGACCTCGGTGACCTTGCGCGCGGGCAGCAGGACGTTGCGCCCGATCTGGGGGATCGAAATCTTGGTTTCGGTCCAGAAGTACTTGATGCGGCGCTCGCGGGCGGCTTCAATGTTGCTCTTGCCGGGCTGGGTAGTACTGAAACCTACCGGGACACTCGACAGGACCGCTACGCTCATCAGACCATCCCAAGCGCGTGCTTGTAGGTATCGAGGATGGCGTCTTGCTCATCCCGGTCGGCCGCATCCATCTTCCGTAGCTGGACGATCTTGCGCAGGGTTTTGACATCGTAGCCAACCCCCTTGGCCTCGGCGTAGATGTCGCGGATATCGCCGGCAATCGCCTTGCGCTCCTCCTCCAGCTTCTCGACCCGCTCGACGAAGCTCTTCAGCCGATCAGCTGAAATGCTGTTGTGCCCCCGTCCCGGCCTGCGCCGCTGGACATCCTGCTCTTCACGAACCTGTGGCATAGTACTACTCCCCTTGTTGTTGTGATTACCCGCTACAAGACATGCTGACCGCGAGCGGCATCCCGGCATCGCCATCGTCCATGCGCGAGGCAAGGCTCAACAGCTCGCCGCGCAAAATCTCGATCACATCCTGCTGATTGACCCCGTAGGCATCGGCCAGTTGCTTGAGCGGCCGGCGATTGACCACCATGTGGAACACGACATCGACGTGCCTGATCTTGCGCGTGCCGACCACGATCGGCCGCCGATTGCGCGCCATCTCGTACCACGGTGAGTAGTACTGTCGGTAAGCTTGGCTCAGTACCACGCCCATCGGCACGATGCCGCGAAAGCCGCCACCACTACCCTGCGAGAAGTTGGTGCTGCGCGCGCCCAAGAATTTGTCGAACGCCGCCCACACCTGCTCGATCAGCGCCGCCGCGTTGCGTTCGGGATTGCCCAGATGCTCAAGGCGGTACAGCCGCTCGACCGGCGACTCGGTGGAGGCTGTGGTGTCGGTGCGATAGTCGGTGTCACGCAGCAGGCCAGCCAGCGCGGACTCTTCGAAGCAGACCTCATGGCCAAACTGCTTCAGCGCCTGCTTGCGAAAAGCGAAGGCCAGCGAGTTGACCATGTCGCGCATTTGCCGGTTGCCTGAATGGCCCAGTAGCGCAACCTTGCAGATTGCGTACTGCACCCGGAAAACATCCGGATCAGCCAAGAGGGGCAGCGCCGCTGGAGGCTCTTCTGAAATTTTTTCGTCCATTTGATTTTTGTAGAGGGTGCATAGGGATAGCACGAATTTTGAAGTCGGTAGTGGTGACTTATCAACAGGGTTCGAAAATGTCCGTGCAGTCTGGTGCGTCTGATTAGATCGAGGGAATAAATTTCCAGCCCGGGAACCCAACCACCCACACACCCCTACGAAGTAGGGGGGTGGTGTGGGTGACCCGGTCAGGATTGCCGGTAGTACCCTCATAAAATTGTAAGGGTAGTACCATGGTAAAGAAAACAACCACCAGCCCTCAACTCAAGACAGCACTGGACGCCCTCATCGGTCTCAATCTCGATGAGCTGAAGCAAGCTACTACTCGGGCGGCAACCCTGATGAGGACTCTCGGCGGCAAGCCAGTTCTCAATGACGCTCAGCCAATACCTCAGGACGACTGGATACTGGAAGGCCTCTACACCGCGCTGCGCCACGCTGATCGAAAGTGGATGTGCCTGCCCTTTGGCAAGCTGGTTGACCTGCCGGCCTACCGCAAAAGCTATGTGAAGTTCGCGCCGCTTATCCGCAGCGATATCGAGTCAAGATTCAAACCCGCGTTATCCCCTGCCGAAAAAATATCGCTGGGGGAAACGTTAGGCACAGCCTTTCTCGATTATGTCTGGGAGCGCAGCCAAGTCACGCATCTGTCGGGCCTGCTCTACCGCATCGAGCTTTATGCCGAAGCGATGGAGAACGCTTTTCCGAACTATGCGGCGAACGGCCTGCTGCGGGCTTTGCTGAAAGGACGTTCTCTTGCCTGACCAGAATTTCCTCACGGGAGCGATGCAGGAATCGTTGCTGACCCTGCTTGCGTTCGACGACGTTCATGCCAAGACGGTAGTGGGCCAGCTCGATCTCAAGTATTTCGATCGGCCGTATCGTGATCTCGCTGAGAAGATCATCGACTACCGCCAGCGCTTCCGTAGTCCGCCCGGCGCGGCCCATCTCGATGACCTGTTCGACGCCATGCTGGAAAGCGGTGACCAGCAGAACCGCACGCTGATCCACAACATGCTGGAAGGCATGGTGCGGCAGTCAAAAAACCTCAATGCCGAGTACGTTTCCAACCGCGTCACCGACTTCATCCGCCGGCAGGTGCTGAAAGACGCCGTGGTGCGGGCCGGCGAAGCGATCGGCCAAGGTGGTGAAAACACCGATGACCGCGTGGCGGCGATCCTTGAAAAGGCGATCAAGTTTCGTGAGCAGTCGACTCATCTCGGCGTGCGGCTGTCGAGCGTCGATGACACGCTGGGTTTTCTCGATCATCCGGCCGAGGTTTTCAGCTGGGGCATCAAGCAGCTCGACCACTATGAGCTGGGCCCGACCCGCAAGGAACTACTTCTCTACATCGCCCCGCGTAAGAAGGGCAAAACATGGGCGATGGTGCATCTCGGAAAGATGAACCTGATGCTGGGCTGGCGCGTGCTGCACATCTCGCTCGAAATGAGCGAGCAGAAGATCAGCCAGCGTTACCTGCAAAGCCTGTTCGGCGTCGCCAAGCGCCCCGAGCGGTCGACCTTCACCCACCTCGATCTCGATGAGTTCGGCAACATTCAGGAACTACGGAAGGATCACCGCATGCCGCGCCTGCACTTCGCGGACGCGGACATCCGGCGCAAGCTGGCCAACAAGATCAAGCAGGGTGGTGCTAGGTTTAATAACCTGATCATCAAGAGCTGGCCATCTGGCACGCTGACCACTACCCGGCTCAACTCCTACCTCGACTATCTGGAGTCGGCCGAGAATTTCATGCCTGACATCATTCTCGTCGACTACCCCAACCTGATGAGCATCGACGCCAAGAACTTCCGGCTGGAGCTGGGTCGCCGGCTGGTCGAGCTGCGCGGCATTGCCGATGAGCGCAACGCCGCTATGGTGTGCCCGACGCAGGGTAATAGGCAGAGCCAGAACGCGCGCGAGGTCGACGAGTCGGACGTGGGTGAGGATATCTCGATGGTGGCGACCGCCGACACGATCATCACCTACAGCCAGACCAAGGCCGAGAAGTCGCTAAAGCTCGCGCGCCTCACGGTGACCAACGCCCGCAACGATGCCGATGGCGTCGGGGTACTGGTTGCGCAGGACTATGCGACCGGCCAGTTCTGCCTCGATAGCTCACGCCTCACGAACAAGTACGATTTGGCGCTGAAGCGTGCGACCGGAGACATGACGGATGGGGATGACGATGACTAGCACCGCAGTGGCCTACGTCTTGATCGTGATTTTTGGCTACAGCCAATACACTCGTGTGAACACGCAAGAGTTTGACAGCTACGACTCCTGCCATGCGGCGGAAAAGTGGATTGAGCATACCCTGTCCAACAGGGCTTATGGCTATAAGCCTACCGACGACAATTTCAGAACCGTGTGCATTCCAAAATGATTCACAAGCGGGCGATCGAGGAATTTCTCAACCAGCAGCTCGACGACTTCACATGGATGAAGAAGCTGCCTGAGAAGGAGATCGATCAGGCAATTTCTGAACTAGTACCCCGGCCGTACTTTGATCGTGAACCGCTCGACCTCCACCAGAAGGTGTCCTTCCTTCTCGGGCTCGCCTACCCGGGCTTTTACCTCCAGCTCGATATGGGTCTGGGCAAAACAAGAGTCGCCTTGGAGCTTTTCAAGTACCGATATGAGATGGGTGAGATACATCGTGGGCTCTTCCTAGTACCTACGGACACCGTAGCGAAAAGCTGGCGCGACGAAATAGCCAAATGGATGCCCCATGTCCCCAAATTGATCCTGCTCGACATGAGTACGACCGAGAAATGGCAACTACTTGATCAGTTCGAAAGCGGCATCATCGTCGTCACCTACGCGGCGTTCCTGTGGATGGTGACCGAGCTTGAGGCCCAGAAGGGCAAGCGCAAGAAAAAGCTGATGCTGCAGGGCCGGCTGATCCGCAAGGTGGTGAAGCTCTTCCAGTCGATGACGCTCGACGAAGCGACCAAGCTCTCGACCAAGGACAGTGCCATCCACGTGGCGCTGCGCAACATGGCCAAGGACGTGCCCTTTCGCGTGCTCATGGCGGGCCGTCCCTTTGGCAAGGACCCGGTCGACACATGGAGCCAGTACTACATCGTCGATCGCGGCGCGACGCTGGGCGAGACGCTGGGGCTTTTCCGCGAAGCCTTCTACATCGCCAAGTCCAAGTTCAATCCGCAGGGCAAGGGCTTTTGGCACAGTCGCATGAAATACGCGATGGACTACAAGCTCAATCCGGCGCGCGAGGAACTACTCTCCCGCTTCCTTGGCAATCGGTCGATCTACTACTCGGCCGAAGAGGCTATTACCCTGCCGCCTCAGGTGCCGGTCAAGAAGTACTGCGACATGCCCGATCAGCAGCGCACCTACTGGGATGGCATCCTGAAGCGCATCAAGCAGAGCTACGCCGCCGCCAAGCGCGGCGAGGGCGAGATCGAGCGTGAGAATACCTTCCTGCGCATGCGCCAGCTGAGCAGTGGCTTCCTCGGGATCAAGGATGAAGATGACGGCAAGATCGAGATCACCTTCAAGGAAAATCCCAAGCTACTACTTTTGCTCGACGTGCTCGACGAAATGCCTGAAGGCGCGCAGGCTCTGGTCTGCACCGAGTTCAACACCACGGGCCGGCTGATCCATGAGGCCCTGACCAAGCTCAAGGTACCGCACGGCTGGGTGTATGGGGGTACTAGTTCCAAGCAGTACGATGACATCAAGCATCGTCTCGATACCGAGCCCGGCTACCATCTGGTGGGTGGTTGGAAAAAGATGGGCATCGGCATCAACGCGCAAGCCGCCAGCTATGTTATCTTTTTCGAGACGCCCACCAACCCGCTCGATCGCGAGCAGTTCATCAGACGCGCGCTGCGCAAGGGATCGGAAAAGCTGCACAAGCGCATCTTCGTCGTCGACCTGATCATGCGCGACACCAAGGACGAGCCGATCCTTGACGCGATTGCCGAGGGTGACGATCTTCACACCCGACTTCTCAAGACACCGAGGCTTTTGATAGATGACGATCAAGTTCGAAGTGACGCCGCGCATGCTGATGGCCGCGTGGAACGTGGTGCGAGACCGCTGGCCAGTCGTAAACGTCCAAGGTCACCTAGTACCCGCAAAGGGGCCGTTCCTACAGCCCGGGCCCGGCTTCAAGGAAGCGATCGAAGCAGCCTTCGCTGAATGGGAACGAGAGAAAGTTAAATGACTTTGTCTGTTTCAAATTGAACAAGTGCTCGCGATGAACGCTTTCAGTTGGGAAAGGTTGCTGGTTGATAACGGCGTTCAGTTTGTAGAACGAGGGCCGAACATCAACCGGCGTCAACTGGGGATTAAATGTCCGTGGTGCGGAGCTGCAGACCCCAGCGAGCACATGGTGCTACCCCGCAACGGTAGTTGGTATAGCTGCCGAAGAAATCGCAGCCACGGTTCAGATACGCCCCATAGATTGATTCAGCAGTTGCTGAGCTGCTCATATGCTGTGGCCGAGTCGATGGTGGGTGACCAAGCCCCCTCGCGTGATCCGGACGCCGCCTTTGCCGATCAGGTGCGCCAGCTGGTCCGGGGCCCCTCCAACCCAACTACGGAAGAGCAGCCCAAACCGCTGGCTTTTCCACCGGCCTTCCGGCCGCTGGCCGACAAAGGCATGGGCCGACGCTTCTGTGACTATTTGAGGACAAGGCATTACTCGACCCATGACATCGCCAAACTGGCGCACGTCTACCGGCTCCAATACGCGACCACTGGCCCCTACGGCTATCGCCTGATCGTGCCGGTCTACACCGACGATGGATTGATGAGCTGGACGGGGCGCACCATCAGCGAACGCGATGAGGTGCGCTACAAGTCACACAGCGGTCTCGACTACTGGCCGAACGATCCGCCGCCGATCTGGAATATTCATGATCTCCTGCTGAACGAGCACGATCTGAGTATCGAGACGGCCGAGGTATTGGTTGTGGCCGAAGGTCCGTTCGACGGCATGCGTCTCGACTACGTTGGTTATCCCCACATCCGTGGGACGTGTTTCTTTGGAAAAAGCGTGTCGCGATTGCAAGCGACCAAACTCAACAACTTGGGTGTGCACTACAAGAGGAAGTGGGTGCTGCTCGATGAGGACGCCAAGATAGATGCCTTGCGAGTTCAATCACAGCTAGAACCGGGTGGCTTCCGTATCAGGTTCATGGAGGGGGGTAAGGACCCTGCTGCACTTAGCGAGAATGAAATCAATCGACTTATCGATTCACTGTGAAGATTTTTTGATAGTCCATCCACAGGAGGTACTACTACACCTTTGATCCAACACGAGCGGGGGCTTGTGAAAATGGATCACTCCTCTCTAATTACGCGATCCTGCGCGGCCCTCGTCGTGATCACAAAGACGAGGGAGAATAAATGGACCTCATCGTTTGCCCGATGCCAGACAAGACGCTGGTGGGTTGGCTCTATCGTTATGCTCGCAAAAACTACTACCGCGTCGCCCACTACATGGAGCTGACCGACCTGCAGCAGGAGTACTACAAGGTTTACACCCGCTGCTTTTATCGTTACCCCAATACCAAGAACAGACACTTGATGGCACTGGTCCGGCGCAGCGTCATCAATCACACCCACGATCTCGCGCGCCGGGGCAAGACATTGAAGAACTTCGTGCTCGAAACTGATCTGCCGAATGACGCCCTGATTGATCTTGGCCCTGAATTCAGCCCGATCGAGCGGCTGGAGGAAGCCGAGGCCCGCAGCGATCTGCAGGGTATCCTGATGGTGATCGCCGAGGCCCCAACTACGGAAGTGAGGTCGATCCTTGTGACCTTCCTAACCGAGGGGGTGGCGTTCCTCAGCCGGCCAATTATCGATCGCCTGAGGCTGGCATCCGAAACCCCCTGTGAATATATTTGCCGGGTACTGGGCTGGGAACCAGTAGTGGCTAAAAATGCGCTATACCAGACACGAAAGTACCTTCACGGCGATCTACTACCCGTATAGGGTAGTAACTTCCCACTTGACGCACACAATCTAGCTACTAGATAGGATTCCAAATGCCGGAAAAGCAAATCACTCTTGAGCAGGAACTGGAGCAAGCCGCTGGTCTCAAAAAGGCCAAGACGGAAAGCCGCCCCAACTACCTCAAACGCGTAGTGGCCGCTATTGCCGACGTGCCTGAAGCGGATTGGAACGCGCTCTCAAAGCCCGCCAAGAAATGGTACGACGATCAGGTGACGCGCATCGACAAGGGTGCCGAACCTGAGGAAATTCCCGGCCACGTCGATGTGGCCGATGATGAGGAGGCCAAAATGGCTGACAAGAAAAAGGCTGAGCCCGTCAAGGACCAGCCGGCTGCAAGCAGGAAGGCTGCCAAGCCGAAGGTGGCTGCGAAGAAGGCGGCCAAGGTGGCCAAGCCCAAAGTCGCCGTGAAGAAGGCGGCCAAGCCGAAGGCTGCGCCGAAGCGCGCCGTCGCTGCTACTGCACCTGCCGCGTCGAACGGGCATGCGCCGGCCAAGACCAAGACGCCGAAGCGCAAAATCATGAAGGTCAAGGGCATGACGATGGCGCAGGCCATTCGCAGCACGACCCTGAAAAAGTTCAGCATGAGCGAGGAGGATATGCTCGCCAAGCTGAAGCCTGATTATCCCACGATCACCATTGGCACCGTCAGCACCGGGCGGGCCACTACTCGTGCGGTCGTCAGTGAGCTGTTGCGCATGAATGCGCTTGTTCCCGAGTTTCGAGACAAATTCAGCAGCGCCGCCTAATCGCGCCCCCGCACGGTTAGGATTGTGGAACGGTCCCGGGTACCCCCCGGGGCCGTTTTCATGTAGGCTCCCCGCTTCTCTGACCGACAGGGGTTTGAACCGATGAATGACGGCAGCAGCATCCTTTCCAAGGAGGGAGCCTATATCGACGAAGCGGCCGGTGACGACTACCTCGCCAAGGCCAACGATGAAGCCCGGCAAAAGGAATGGGCCAAGATCGGCCTGCCCGACCCCTGCATGGTTCGCGCGTGGTGGGCGCTCAAGCGCGAGCTGCCGGTCAACGAAATGAACTACCGCACGTGGCTCGACAACGGGGCGCTGGTGTTCATCCCGACAGTCGGCAATGGTGAATGGAACTACAACACCTCGATGGAGCTGGGGCGGCTGGAAAACCGGCTGCGCGACCATCTCGCCCAGCCCGTGGTCGAGCCCGAGCCGCCCGCCAAGCAGCCTGAGTCCCCAGCCGAAACCCACACCGACCAAAGTCCTCCACAGGAAAATTAACAGGTCCGCCCCCGTGCATGGAGGTGTCGAGCGTATGGATAGAGGGAGACCTAGCGTGAGGCTCCCTCTTGAAGAAATCCCGCATTGAACTGGAAAAGGCGCTCAAGCTTGTCGCGCCTGCGCTCTACGCCAAGGACGGCGTCGATGAGCTTGCCTGCATCTGGTTTCACGATAACGACGCCTCGACCTATGATGGCGAGCTGGGCCTGATCGCCCGCGCCCATGCAGGTTTCGACGGCGGGGTGAAGGGCTCGACGATTCTCAACATCGTGAGCAACAGCGCCGCCAAGGATATCGAGCTTGAGCCGGCCAACGGCGAGCTGGGGCAGATCGTCAAGATGAAGGCCGGCCGCTCCAAGATCGAGCTGCCTTTACTCCCTGTCGCGCGTCGCCCCAAATGGCCCGAAAGCCTTGAAGTCGACAACCCGGTCGAGATCACCGACGATCTTCTGGAAGCGCTGAAGCTCGGCTACGTCGCTTGCGGAAACAACGAAAGCCGCCCCGACTTCTTCGGCACGACCCTGATGAAGGTCAATGACGAGCTGCAGATGTTCACCAGCGATGGGGCGACCGCGACAGCGGCCTTCTGCGCTCTGCCCAAGGACTGGACAGCCGATCGCGTGGCATGGCCGCGCCGCTTCTGCGAACAGCTGGTGCGCCTGTTCGACAAGGACGACGGTTGGCTCAACATCACCCCGGGCAACGTGCTGGCCCAGCGCGAGGACAAGCTTTGGCTGCTCGGTCGCGAGCTTCACGTCACACAACCCATCAACTACGGGGCCATGTTCGCCCGCGTCGTGCCCGAGTCATTCGAGAAGGACTGCTACCCTATTCCCGAAGGCTTCAAGAACGCACTTGAGACGGCTTCGGTACTACTCGCCAAGCAGAAAGAATCACGCATCAAGATCGAGGCGGCCGGCAAGGAGCTGAAGCTGTCAGGCGGCGGTGATGCGGGCCAGTACTCTGACGAGCTGAAGATCGATGGCAAGCAGGAAAGCATCGCCTTGCGCGCGGACCCCATGCTGGTGCGGCGCATCCTGCCTCATGTCGATCGCATGTTGCTGACCGACGATGTGATCATCTTCGGCAAGAGCGAGTCCGATTTCACCCACGTGATCAGCTGCTCGCGAGCGCTCTAGGATGGGCCATCTCTTCACTGCGCTGGAAGCGCCGCTGCCTGACCAGAAGCGGACCACCTCCTCAGTCAACATGATGCACCAGCTGGGCTGTCGCATCTGTCCACGCGCCAATCAAAGCTGTCGCACCCCGCAGATGAAGCCGAGCGGCAGCCGCGAGCCACTGGTCTACATGCTTGGCCTGCAGCCCGATCGCGAGGACGATGAGGACGACGCGCAATTCTCGCCCGACAGCCGAGGTGGGCGACTGCTGCGGGCCTATATGCCCGAGGATGTCGAGCCGTCCGATATCCGCTGGAACTACATCGTGCGCACGCGCGGCGATGGCACGCCTCCAACGCCGGCCATGATCGAATGCTGCCGCAAGTCGATCGAGCAGGACATCATCGAATCCCAGCCCGTGGCGATCTGGGGCTTTGGCGATACGGTGCTGAAGTGGGTGCGGCCGGGCCAGCGCATCGCTGACCTGCGCGGCCGGCGCTTTCCCGTGCGCTTCGGCGACTTCGTCACATGGTACTACTGCTTTGACGATCCCGGCCTGCTGCGCCAGCCGGTCAAGACGAAGTGGGGCTGGAAGGTCGATCCCGAGCGCGAGCGCAGTTTCCGCTTCGATCTCAGGCGGGCCGTGAACCTGATGGAGTACGGCGACGAGCCCGAGCACCACACCAACAGCCAAGCCTTTGCCGGCATCGAGGTGATCACGCGGCAGAGCGGGGGGCTTGCCCGTGTTCTGGAAATCCTGAAGGAAGCCAGCCAGCAGGACGTGATCGGCTACGATTACGAGACCAGCAAGATCAGGCCTTACGAACAGCGCCATGCGGCGATCAAGCCGATGATCCTGTCGCTGGGCTTGGCGTGGGGTGACAAGTCCTATGCCTTTGGCCTGAATCACCGGCAGGCCGGCTGGTCACCCGCCGAACTACGGAAGATCGAGGACGGCATCACCGAGCTGCTGATGTCGCCAGCCGGCAAGGCCGCCCACAACCTTGCTTTTGAGCTGGAATGGACCGGCGTGAAGTTTGGCCACCAGTACATCCGCGACAACAACTGGGAGGACAGTCTCAGCCAAGCCTTCATTCTCGATGAGCGCACAGGCGGCCGAAAGCAGAAGAACGGTCCGGCGTCGCTGCACTTCCATTGCCTGCTTCACTTCGGCGTTCCGCTCAAGGACCTGTCACCTGAGATCGATTCGAACAGCAAGAAGGACATGGCGGCGCAGCCACTAGCTGCGATCCTTCCCTACAATGCGCTCGACGCCAAGTACCATCTAAAGACCTACTTCTCCCAGATGAAGCAGCTGCAGCGCGAGCAGCTGGTCGACGCGTACCGCATGAAGGTGCGGCAGGTTCAGACCGTGAGTCTGACCCAGATCAAGGGTGCGCCGATCGATGCCGACGAAAACCAGCGCTTCTATGAAATCTATGCGCCGCGCGTTGCCGAGGCCGAGAAGGAGATCGTCAAGTCGCCGCACTACAAGGCGTTCCAGCTCAAGACCAACCGCTTCTTCAATCCGGCGTCCGATCCCGACATGCAGATCATGTTGAAGGACATCGTCAAGGCGAACATCGAGGTCGATAAGGACGGCAACATCTCGACCGAGCGCGAGGTACTGGAGAAGGTTCGCGATCCGATCATCAAGCCGATACTGGCGCATCGTCGCGCCAGCAAGGCGCTGTCAACCTACGTGCTGCCCCTGCGCCCCGACAGCGAGGACAATTACGACGGCACGATCCACACCATCCTGAACACGACCGTCGCACGGACCGGACGTCTCTCATCCGAGGCTCCTAACATCCAGAATTTCCCGGTGCGTGATCCGGAGATGGGTAAGGTCCGCGCCCAGATCGCGGACAAGATCGATGGAAAGCTCGTGATGAAGGTCGACTACGGGCAGATCGAGGCCCGAGTCATCGCCATGGTCAGCCGTGATGCGGCGTTCGTCAAAGCGCTGTGGGAGCGGTACGACATCCACATGGCGTGGGCGCTCAAGATTTACGAAGCCGCCCCCTATGTGCTGAAGCGCTGGCCGCAAGGCGATGATTATCCAACTATGGATAAGCGCATGAAGGCGCTGCGCACAGCGGTCAAAAACGAGTGGACCTTTCCCTTGTTCTTCGGTGCGCAGCTGAGCGGCGTCGCTCGATTCCTAGAAGTGCAGGAACGGGACCTGATCGACCTGCGCGATGAGTGGTGGGATACCTTCAAGGGCGTGAAGGCGTGGCAGGAAAAGCTCAAGGCCGAGTACCGCGAGACAAACGAGATCACCTACATCACCGGCCGCAAGGCGCGTGGTCCGATCAGCGAGAACCAGCTTTTCAACTACCCCATTCAGGGCCCGACCTGCGATATCATCATGAACGCGATGGATCGTGTTTCACGCCGCTCGCTCGACGATTGGAACTACCAACCGATCTTTCAAATCCATGACGACCTTACTTTCCTACTACCCGAGAAGGGTATCGAGGACTATGCCGACAACATCATCAGCGACATGCTGGCGGTGCCGTTCGATTTCGTGAATGTGCCGATCACGCTTGAAGTGGCGATCGGTCCCAACTGGCACGACGTGCACAGCGAGGGAGATTTCAGTTCGGATAATTGGAAGATGGCAGCATAGGGGTACTAGTCATGGCATTGTGGACCAAGGCAGGAATCAAGACACTCAAGGATGCGATCGAGCTGGCGCGCGCCCCAGACACGCCTCCTGACCGGCATGATCAGATGGTGAAG
>Ga0310811_10000503_pt1 | contig 50658 bp, 65 predicted proteins | sample YCmetagenome_FD_207642 | JGI IMG/M metagenome (GOLD analysis project Ga0310811, IMG submission 207642) | Soil microbial communities from experimental microcosm in Duke University, North Carolina, United States - YC | ecosystem: Engineered > Artificial ecosystem > Soil microcosm > Unclassified ... | reverse complement strand
AGGTCTTGCAAGAGCTTGCCTTCCTGCCCGCGCGCAAAATTTTTCTGCCGGTTTTTGTCGCCGTGCGCGGCGAGCCGGCGCGGCACGATGAGGTGGTTCGGCAGATGCTCGACATGCTGTCGATGAGCATTTTTTTCGTCAGCGCCGTGTGCGGCGCGGCGGCGACGCCGATCGTGCTGCTGTTGTTCGGGCCGCGCTGGGCGGCGGCGGGACCGGTGTTTGGCATCCTCACGTTGATGGTGCCGGCGGCGGCTTTGTATGGCGTGGTCAACCCGCTGCTGACGGCGGCGCGGCGCACCCGGCTGGTCGCATATGTCGCCTGGGCGAACGCCGTGACGATCATGCTGGCGGCATGGCTCGGCGCGCCGTTCGGCTTGCGGGCTCTGGCCTGGGCTCTGGCGGGGCGGGGCGTGTTGGGCGCAGCACTGTTTCTGGCGGCGCTGAAGCTCGGCTTGCGGTGGCCGCTGAGGCCGATGGCGCAAATGCTGGCGTTGCCCTGCCTGGCCCTGCTGGTGGCGCGGCTGGCGGCGCTGGCGGCTCTGGCCGCTTGGCCGGGGCTGGGCCTGGTGGCGCAGCTCTGTCTGGCGGGCGGCGTGGCGGCTGCAGCGTTCATCCTGGCGGTGATGGTGGCGGCGCCAGTGCGCATTCTGGGCATGATGGCGCGGCTGCGGCGCGCGTTTCTGGCACCCCACCTTGTATAGCTTATTATGGCTTATCCCTTGTCCCGGCCTGGGGTTGCTGGTTCAATGGGCCGGACCATGACAGACCATACCGCCCCCTTCCGGTTGCTGAAGCCAGCCCACCGGCATGCCGCGCTGGTGTTGACGTCAGCCCATTCCGGGCGGCGTTACGACCCCGCTTTTCTCGCGGCGTCGCGTCTGGATGCGACGGAAATTCGCCGCAGCGAGGATAGTTTCGTCGATGAGCTGTTTGCCGCGGGGCCGGAGCTTGGCGTGCCGCTGCTGGCCGCGCAGTTTCCCCGGGCCTATTGCGATGCGAACCGCGAGGCCTGGGAGTTGGACCCGCTGATGTTCGCCGATGCGCTCCCCGAGCATGTGAACACCACCAGTCCCCGCGTGCAGGCGGGGCTGGGAACGATTGCGCGGATCGTCGGCAACGGGGAGCCGATTTACACAGGAAAGCTCCGCTTCGCCGAGGCGCAGGCACGCGTGGAGACGTGCTGGCTTCCGTTCCATGAGGCGCTGGCGGGGCAGATCGAAGAGACGCTGGCGCAGTTCGGCACCTGTCTGGTGATTGATTGCCATTCCATGCCGAGCCTGCCGGGACGCCATGCGGCGAAGGCCGACATCGTTTTGGGCGACGGGTTCGGGACCAGCTGCGCGCCGGCCTGGACGGATTTTCTCCACGCCAGCTTGGCGGCGCTGGGGTTCCAGGTGCGGCGCAACGACCCGTACGCCGGCGGTTTCATCACGAGGCATTATGGCCGGCCACGCGAGGGGGTGCAGGTGATCCAGCTCGAAATGGCGCGCGGACTGTACATGAACGAGCAAGATTTTACGCATAGCCGGAATTTCTCCGAGATACAGAGGCGCATGACGGCGCTGCTCTCCAAGGTGATCGAGGCGCGGGCGATTTGGGAACGCTTTCTCCCCAACTGCAGGGCCGCCGCCGCGGAATAAGAAGCGGCGCACCCTGTTGTGACAACTGCCTAGAAGAATTCAGCCCGACGGCGTGAGAAAAATTTTTGCAGCGCAGAAACAGTGCTGCGGTTTTTTCAAAAAACCATTAATATCAAATGCTTGATTGGGTTAGGCGGAGCGCCAATCAAAGCCAACCTGATTTGTCGTCCCGGAGGGCTGGGTGGGAAGGCTTTACGTCCCCGCTTGCACCCCTTATGAGCCTTGTCGCGGTCCGGTGTTCCCGGTCCCGCTGCGGAGGGGTGGCCGAGAGGCTGAAGGCGGCGGTTTGCTAAACCGTTATACGCTGTCAAGGCGTATCGTGGGTTCGAATCCCATCTCCTCCGCCATCTGAACTTTTCACAACCTCCCAGACATCCCCAAAACCCGCTGAAAACGCCGATTTTTTCCGGTTTTCAGTTCCCGCATCTTGCCATTCATACCCGGTTCATCCCAAAAAAAGCCGGGTACATTCCCGGGTACCGATCCGAGACGAACCGGGTACATTGGCAGGGGCAAGTGGGGGATGCTGACAGACGCAAAGGCGCGGAACGCAAAGGCCGCAGAAAAGCCATACCGACTCGTTGATTTTGGCGGATTGTTCCTGTGGGTGACGCCATCTGGCGGGAAAATTTGGCGCCTCCGGTACGAGTTCCAGGGAAAGGAAAAGCTCCTGTCCCTCGGACCATACCCGGAGGTCGGGCTGGCAGATGCCCGGGACAAGCGCGACGCTGCCAAGGCGCTGCTGCGCGACGGTCGCGACCCGTCTATGGAGCGCAAGCTAGCCAGGGCCGCCGGGCAGCTATCGGTCGAGAACAGCTTCAAGGCTGTGGCGACGGCCTGGCACACAAAGCAGGCGCCGAATTGGACGGAGCATCACGCCGGCGACGTGATGGACAGCCTCAAGAAGTATGTGTTCCCAGCGCTCGGCGAACTGCCCATCGCCGAGATTGAGACGCCGGCTGTCGTAAATGTGATTCATGCGATTGAGGCGAACGGCGCGCCGGAAACGGCCCGGCGGGTGCGCCAGCGCATATCGGCGGTATTCGTCTATGCCGTGGCGCTTGGTCTGGCGAAAAACGATCCGGCGCATCTGGCGCGCGGCGCCCTGGCGCCGATGAAGAAGGGGCGGCAACCGGCCATCACCCAGCTTGAGCCGCTTCGGGACATGCTGCGTGCGGCCGAGGCGATACCAGCTCACCCAGCAACCCGTCTTGGCCTGCGCCTTCTGGCTCTCACCGCCGTTCGCCCGGGCGAGCTCCGCGGCGCGCGGTGGGGTGAGTTCTTGGGAATGGATGGGCATGCCCCCCTCTGGGAGATCCCGGCCGAGCGCATGAAGATGAAGGTCGCGCATGCGGTGCCGCTGGCGCGCCAGGCGGTCGAGATCATCGCCACGATCCGAGGATTAACCGGCCGTCACCCGTTGGTGTTCCCAAGCGCGCGGCACGCGCACCGACCGATGAGCGAAAACGCCCTCGGCTATCTCCTGAACCGGGCCGGCTATCATGGGCATCATGTGCCGCATGGATTTCGCGCGGCGTTCTCGACCATCATGAATGAGGCGCACCGGGCGGATCGGCAGATCATCGACCTGATGCTCGCCCACGCGCCCAAAAATGAAGTGGAGGGCGCGTATAACCGCGCCCTCCATGCTGATCGTCGTCGAGAACTGGCCCAGATTTGGGCCGACATGCTGCTGGATGGATTTATGCCGCCCGGCGATCTTGTGCAGCTGGTGCGCCGGTAGGGCGGCGCGCTGCGGCCTTCTCGGCAATCCAGTCATCGATTTCAGATTTGAGCCAGCGAACCGTACGGGGTGCCAGGGATACGCTAGATGGGAATGTTCCAGCGTCCATCATGCGGTAGATGGTCGAGGTTCCAAGCGACACGCGCGCCCGGACCTCGTGGATGTCAAGCAGGACCAGATCGCTCGTTGTCTCAGACATTAGGCGCTTTCCTCCGTTCTCGACCGTCCAACAGTGCGCCGGCGGCACATCCCGCCGCGCTCCAAAAATACCGCGCCATTTCTTCAGCCCCATCAGGTGTAAATTCCATACGGCTCAACTCTTGCCCGGTGTGCTGATCTACGACGCGCAGGATCACTACGCCTGGGGCATCTTCGACCACGATGCGGCGCATGGTGGGGAGAACGAACGCCGGCTGATGATGGCGACGCTGGATCGGGCGGTTAGCCATCGATATTCCCCTTCCGCACGTCGAAGGTCAGGGCGACGATCCACGGGTCTGCATCCCAGGAATCGATGCCGTTAATCTGCTCCCAGAGCGCGCCGTACCAGACCTTCGGAGCAAGGCCGCAACCTTCTCCGGGATAGCCCTCTGCCCTCGCATCCTCCTCGCTGATGTCCTGAAGCCTCTGCACCCGCACGTCGGTCACGGTCAGCGTCAGGCGGCTCGCCCAGCGCGGCATATGTATCGAGGGGCGAGAACGATAATGAGGGCATGGGGGATAGTCGGGATGGTCGGCGCGGAAGAAAGCGCCGTCTCGGCCCAGGCTATCACCGGGCGCGGATATGGCTGGGCCGTCCCCCGCGCAAACATGCCACCAGCTCTCACGCACCCAGAGCCGATCGCCGATGGCAAAGCGCAGCCGATTCTGTAGGCTTTGAGGATTGTTGCCATACCAGCAACCAGCTTCATCAACCGAAGCCGGCTGCGGCTTCAAAAACCGCCGCGTCTGCGTCTTCGTGCCGGCGAGCAGGGCGCGCACCATCGGCGCGGAAAAGAGGATCGGACGGTCAACCATTTGGCGCCTCCCGCCATTCCCGGTTGGGCGTTCGCAACCGATCTTCGTGCAGCTGGGCCACAAAATCAGCCGCCACATGCCCCGGATTGCGACGCGCTTCGTCGACCAAATGCTCCAAGTCTAAGTCACGCAGCTTGGCCAACATGTGGACGTTCATTTGCGCCACATCATCCAGCGTCGGGAGGTCGGTCATGCTGCGGCTTCCAGAAGGGGCTCACGGTAGATGATGCGGTGATCCGCCGGCAGATATTCGCGGAAGGCTTTCACAGCTTCGTCCAGGTCTGGGTGGCGCTCACCCACGCCGCCCCCGCTCTGCCGCTGCCAGAACGACAGGCGCATGATGCGCGGTCCGGCAGGATCGAGCGCGCAACGAATCCGTGCCTCGTGGCACAGAAAGACAAGGCGGGTGAGACCGGAGCCGTCGAACGTCGCCATCCCATGGCGCCAGATCAGGGATATGCCGTTCCCATAGCCCCAGTGCAGGGTGTCCCAGGCGATCGGGCAATTGTAGATGCCGCCGCCGACCATCCCGAGAATGTCGAAAACGCGCGCCTGAAAGTCAGATAGCTTATCCGGGGCCGCGGCCCAGCCGATCACGACGCCGTATTGGTCGCGCTTAGGCTTGCGGTTCGCAACCTTCTCCTTGCCATAGGGGATATTGCTTTCCACCCAGTCGGCGTGGTCCATTCTTGCGTAGCTCATCAGTGCATCGCCTGAATGACGGCCGTACCGGCATGGCCGACCGTCGCGACCATGCCCTGCTGCGCGAGCAGATCCATCATGTCGCCCAGCCACTTGCGCGCCGTACGCGCGCACCGGACTCCGAGAAGATCGGTCCGGTTGAGCGCCGAGATAATGCCATTAGCGAAGCGCAGGACTTCGTCGTCTGTCATGGACGTGCCAGCCGCGAGGCCAGCTGAATACGATGCTGAGTCGGTCGATACTGCGTTTGTCACAGAATTTCCTCCGTTTGAGTGGTGGAAGCGCGGTCCTCGGCGATCAGCGCGTTCGGGTCTTCGCCGAGAAATAGGAGGGCGGCGCGCCAGGCTGCCGTGTGTTCAGGGGAAAGGTCATCCTCGTGCCAGTTATCCGGCATGGCGTGGTCGACCAGCTTACGGATGACTGCCTTCGCGATCTCATCGGCCTGCCGTACACGCAGATGCTCGCCAACCTGGTCAGGCCAGACCCATGACACTGGGAAGGCGCTCTCGTCGCGAGCACGGACGAAATCGCGCGCTGTGCGGCAAAGCCGCCCCTGCGCATCAAAGAAAATGGGGTGCAATTCCCCGCGCGGCTGCAACCAAGGCAATTCCGACTTTACGGTCCAATCGTCGAAGGTGTCGAATTTCTGCTCGCGTTCGGCCTCCGAAATTCTCCGGTTGGTCTCCGGCGCCGAGGCGATGCTGGAACGTAGGTCGTTGGCCGCCGGCCGGGCGGCGGGATCGCGCCTCCAGACATAAGCGCCGAAGCTGCGGGGCTTCATCTCGATGTGGCCGGATTGCAGGAGCGCCGCCATCTGCTCCTCAGCCGCGCGTCTGGCGTTGAGCGGCTCCAAGCCGTCATCCAACTCTATAAACCAGCGCTTCACGTCGTTTCGGGAAAAGGGCCCGGCGGTACGCATGCGCGCATGCACCGCCTGGACGGCCTCAGCTGCGGGCCGGAACCGCTTAACGGGGCTTCTCATAGCGGAGCCCCGGCGGCCACACCGACCATGATCAGGATCATCGCCCCGGCAAAAAACAGCGCGACAATTGTCGCCAACTCAAAGAGGCTGCGCCAGGGATGGGCCAGGATATCGCGTAAAGCAGGCCCGATAAGGACGGGTGTGATCTGGCCGCGGGCGGCGGCATGGTTTTCGAGCATGTGGCCCTCACTGGTTGGTGAGATAACCACTAAGCAGGGCCTAGCAATGTGTCAATAGGCATTGCCTAGCAACACTACGAGTCTACACGCTAGGCATGACCCTTGCGGGCTCCTGACGCCTTCTGCCGGCAACAAAAGATCCGGCTCGGGGCCCAGTTGGGAGGGGGCGCCCACGCGGCCGCCTGCGCGCGGCAGGATGGCCGCTTGAAGGGCAATAAAAAACCCGGCGCCAGGCCGGGTTTGGTTCTAAATCAGTCCAGGAGAAGCGGGATCATCCCTTGATCCAGTCGAGGCCGCCAATGATGCCGCCTATGACGATGGCCACAAGAGCAACGCCAAGGGCAGTCCACTGCAATTTCCATGACCAAAGATCCGCTTTTGTTGGAAGTTCGGCCAATTTTAGGCCTTGATCGGTAAAGCGTTGATCGACCTGGGACCGGTTATCGGTAAAACGTTGAATGAATTCGGCGCGGTCATCGGCCATTTTGACTCTAAGATCAGCTATGGCCGTGCCAATCCCTGAAATAGCAGAGGTCAGCTCCCTCTGGCCGGCCTTCAGTTCGACCAGGTCAGACTGCACGTGCTGTATATGCAGCTCGAGAGCTTCAACGCGGCTTTCCATGTCTCCACCTTGAGGCGGCTCGCCGCCATCAGTCAAGCTTCGATTCTGCCTCCCACTGTCGAGGGAGTATACTTTAGCGTTCACGATTCATTTCCCTCGTTTCCGCCCGGCGGCAGAACCTTACCGTCGAGAACATCCCGGACAAACTGCTGGATATATCCACACTTCGCACACGCCCGCACGTATGTGGGCACGTAGCTGGTCGAAAATTGGAGGACGCTGGTAGTGTTCTCTGTGTTGAACTGCCACCACTCCTGGTTGGAGCAGCAGGGACAAACATCGCTTCCCCCGACCTGTTGCCACCGTTCAAATGGAAATATCGCTTTTTGGGATCCGGCGTCTTCGCTCATATCCACCCCCAAAAAGTGTCGGACGCGCGGTGTCTTACCCTATCCATACCGGCAGCGTTAACAAATCTGTTAACGACTAACAATAGACCAGATCCTACCTGCTGGTAAACAATTGATTTTGCATGGAATTTATGCGGCCGTTCTGCCTTGCGCTGCGAGGTTAACGGGACGTTACTTGGCTCAACCTAAAGGTGAGCCTGATGAATCAAGCCAACGTCCTGGATCATGTCTTGCCCCCACCAAATCGATCATCACGGGGGCGGAATTATGTGGCTTTCCACCTCGACACACGTGCCGATCCGAGTCTTAATGTTCGCGTTTTGTTCTCATGAAGGTGTCCTTGAATTCATCCTGCTTGCAGAGCCCGACTTCCTCCCCATGCACTTTCGCCGCGCCGTCGTGCCCCTGTGCTACGCCGTGCGCACGGATGGCAAACGTTATTACGGAGTATGAGCTTTCTTGGGCGGGAGACGAGAGCGGAGATAGTCGTCAAGGCGATCCTCATGTCCCAACAGAAGGAAGTCAGCGCTGACAGCGAATTGCCCGCAAAATGAGATGAGTAATTCGAGCGGGGCAGGTCTCTCGCCGGCCTCGTACGCATTTAGATCCACAAGGTCGATGTGCATATGTGAAGCGACAACTTCAGGGGTATCGGCGAGCATCCGGGCAGTCCGAACGAAATTCATGCGATTGCCGACCGCCCGCCAGATCCTTTGGGCGGTGGGAGGCGCGGCGGTACGAAGAGACGCGCCTGAGGCATGAAATGGTGACTCGTCGGGGAGGGGAAGGTCTGACCCGCATAGTTCGGCGAGGCTGACCCGGTAAAGCGCAGCCAGCTGGACAAGCTTATCCACGGTTGGACGAGACCTTCCGATCTCCCATTGGGCAACAGAAGGGGCGCTTATCCCAAGGGCTTTAGCGACCTTTGCTTGAGATAAGCGCGGTTGAACCGCGTTCCGCAGTCGACTGAGACGTTCAGGCCATGCTTCCATGGCCTGAAAATGCCCTAAGTGACGCTTACTTTCGCCTAGCATTTGCCTATTGCCTTTTCGCTAAGCAATGCCTAGTATCGCGGGCATGCGAGATAATATCATTGATCGAGCCGTAAAAGCGGCAGGGGGCCCCAGCGCACTCACCAAGGCGCGGAAAAGAGGATCGGACGGTCAACCATTTGGCGCCTCCCGCCATTCCCGGTTGGGCGTTCGCAACCGATCTTCGTGCAGCTGGGCCACAAAATCAGCCGCCACATGCCCCGGATTGCGACGCGCTTCGTCGACCAAATGCTCCAAGTCTAAGTCACGCAGCTTGGCCAACATGTGGACGTTCATTTGCGCCACATCATCCAGCGTCGGGAGGTCGGTCATGCTGCGGCTTCCAGAAGGGGCTCACGGTAGATGATGCGGTGATCCGCCGGCAGATATTCGCGGAAGGCTTTCACAGCTTCGTCCAGGTCTGGGTGGCGCTCACCCACGCCGCCCCCGCTCTGCCGCTGCCAGAACGACAGGCGCATGATGCGCGGTCCGGCAGGATCGAGCGCGCAACGAATCCGTGCCTCGTGGCACAGAAAGACAAGGCGGGTGAGACCGGAGCCGTCGAACGTCGCCATCCCATGGCGCCAGATCAGGGATATGCCGTTCCCATAGCCCCAGTGCAGGGTGTCCCAGGCGATCGGGCAATTGTAGATGCCGCCGCCGACCATCCCGAGAATGTCGAAAACGCGCGCCTGAAAGTCAGATAGCTTATCCGGGGCCGCGGCCCAGCCGATCACGACGCCGTATTGGTCGCGCTTAGGCTTGCGGTTCGCAACCTTCTCCTTGCCATAGGGGATATTGCTTTCCACCCAGTCGGCGTGGTCCATTCTTGCGTAGCTCATCAGTGCATCGCCTGAATGACGGCCGTACCGGCATGGCCGACCGTCGCGACCATGCCCTGCTGCGCGAGCAGATCCATCATGTCGCCCAGCCACTTGCGCGCCGTACGCGCGCACCGGACTCCGAGAAGATCGGTCCGGTTGAGCGCCGAGATAATGCCATTAGCGAAGCGCAGGACTTCGTCGTCTGTCATGGACGTGCCAGCCGCGAGGCCAGCTGAATACGATGCTGAGTCGGTCGATACTGCGTTTGTCACAGAATTTCCTCCGTTTGAGTGGTGGAAGCGCGGCCCTCGGCGATCAGTGCATTCGGATCTTCGCCAAGGAACAAAAGGGCAGCGCGCCAGGCGGCCGTTTGTTCGGGAGAAAGGTCATCCTCGTGCCAGTTGGCCGGCATGGCGTGGTCGACCAGGCCACGGATGACCGCCTTCGAGATCTCGAAATCATCCTGCCGCGCGCGCAGATGCTCGCTCACCTGGTCAGGCAGGATCCAGGACACCGGAAAGGCGTTCTCATCGCGGGCCCGGACGAAATCGGATGCCGATAAGCATAGGCGCCCCAGCGCATCGAAGCAGATGGGATTTAGCCCAAGGGCCGGCTGAACGTAGCGACGATCAGCCCACTGGTCGAAAGTGTCGAATTTCTGCTCGCGCTCGATGTCCGAAATTTTCCGGCTGGCCTTGGACGCCGATGCGATGCTGGAGCACAGGTCATTGGCTACCGTCCGGGCGGCGGGAGCGCGCTTCCAGACATAGCTGCCGAAGCCGCGGGGCCCCAGTACAATATGGCCAGACCGCACGAGGGCCGTCATGAGCTCCTCGGCTCCACGCTTGGCGTTGAGCGGTTCCAAGCCATCGTCCAGCTCTATGAGCCAGCTCTTCACGTCGTTCCGTGAAAAGGATCTGGCGGTGCGCATGCGTGCATGCACACCCTGGATGGCCTCGGCCGTCGGCCGCATCCGCTTCACGACGGACCTCACTGGGGCACCCCGGTGACCACGGCCGCAGTGATCAGGATCATTACGCCGGCCAAAAACAGCGCGGTGATTGTCGCCAGCTCGAACAGGCTTCGCCAGGGATGAGCGAGGATGTCGCCACCAGCGATCCGGAGCTTCAATCCAACGGAAGGTTCTTGGGAAAGGCTGCGCATGAAGTCCTCATCATTCCAACAAGGACTAGATGACAGATTATCTGGCATAAGACAAATGGAAAATACAGAAAATCTGACATCAATGCCAAGCGACGTCCCATCTATGTGTGGAAAACGATCCGCCTGCAGCAAAGCGGCGATATGTCAGCTACTCGCGTGACGCTAGTTTGGGGGGCGGGTCCCGGGACCCTTAAGTCGGGACGGATTTCGGCTGGCTTGGCAGGGGAAGCCGACGCCGGTGCAGCGTTAACAAATCTGTTAACGGTAAGAGAATAGCCGCTTTCCAGATAGTGATAAATACCTGATTTTGCATGGTATTTATGCCAAGATGCAGCCTTGTTGCCGTGTCATAACGCCGGGTTAATGGCGCTTAATTTGAAGGGTTCCGGGGGCTTTTGACCTGCCTGCGGTTTGATCTTTCAGACTCGACTCTGACTGCGATCTAAGGCTTAATGTTCACGATTTGTTCCAATCGAGGCGTCCTTGATACAACCCTGCGTTTCAAAGGTTATGTTTCGTCGGCCCAGTCCAAGCAGCCTATTTCCTCCGGGGCATCACCCTGCGGATATGCCCGATTCGCCGCCGTCTAATTTTGATCCACAAGACCCGGAAGAGGGATCGTCCCGTGAGCCGTCTCCTCGGGAGTCGCAAGAGCTTCTTGCAGTGCAATTGCAAGGGCGTAGGGGACGTTGTCGTAGGACCCGCGATATATCCAGTCCATTGTGAGTTTGGACTTCTCGCAGAGGCGGACCATAGCCTCTTCGGATGGTTTGTTGGGTTTCTTGCTGTTTAAGGCCACCGCGTTGGCCCAAGCGGTCCGGCTCATGCCAACATAATTCGCCATTTGTTGGTCCGTGGCGCCAGCGACTTTTTGAAGCGCCCGGAGGCGGATCGCAACGCTGTTTCGGAGCGAGAGGTCGGCAGTCTTTGTCATGGCGGCAACCTGCCAGAAACGCGGACACAGCGTGTGCCCGATGATCTGTCAAAATAACTGTTGAGTAATGACAGATTATCTGTCATCCATGGCGGCATGGAAGAATGCACCCCCGTTATAGAAGCTCGCACCCTCATTCGTGATCTCGGCGGAGCATCGGTGGTCTCCAAAGATCTTGGGGTCGGCCGTAGCGCTGTTTCGATGTGGGCCAGCGCAGGTATTCCCGCAAAGTACTGGCCAGCGATAATTCGCCTTGCCTCAGCCAAAGGTTTGCCCAGTGTGACGCTGGAGAGCCTTGAGCGCCATAAAGCGCCGCACCGGCCGAGTACTGCAACCGCGCCGTTATCAGGGGAGGCGGCATAATGTCCCCTGAACACGCCCGCCTTGCGATCTTGCTGCAGGAGGCCGCCCAGAAGCGCGGCAGCCAGGCTGCTTTGGCGCGAGACCTTGAGCTGACCAAGGCAGCGGTGAGCGACCTCATCAACAGCAAGCGCTTCGTTACCGTCAACCAGGCCCTTCGGATCGAAGAGGTGCTGGGCGTGTCGGCGCGTGAACTCCTCATCGAAGCCTGTGTTGCGAAGGTCGATGAGGAGCTGGAACGGGTGAGGGGGCAATAATGAGGTCAGTGTCCAGCCCTTCGAACTGCGGCATCAAGAGATTCAAGCATGGCGCTAGTCGGCAGGCCAGAGCAGTCGGGGGCCTTAACCGTTTGACCAAAGCGGACCGTGTTATCGATGGTAGACGCAACCCAGCGGACTTCGCGCATTCCGTCGGTTGGATCTCCGCTCCAAAGATTAACGGCAAACTGCATAGCATCGAAGCGGACGAGGCCGGTCGCGGTTTTTGTCCAGTCGGCGTCGCGAACGCCACATTGCTGCGCCTCGCCAATCAGCATGGCTGCGACCATGTCAGTCTCCATGTCTTGGCGAAGCATTGCTTCTCTTTGGTTGGTGGGTGTTTGTGCGACGGCGACAGTAGGACAGGCCAGGGCCATCAGGATCATCAGCTTCTTCATGGTTTGCTTCCTTTCGCTACCAGAAGGTTAGCGCGGGCGGCGGGTCGAGTCATCTCAGCGTTGGCGGTTAGCGCCGTCCCCAATCTTTCCCAGGGCTCAACACGGCGCTGCGCCCATTGCGCCGTGCCGTTGCCTCCTGGTCGGTGGGGCATGTGCCTGCCGTGTCTCTACGCATCATGATTTCTGTTCTCGCCGGCATTGCCATGGCGGTCCTGGTCGATGTGGTGATCGTGTTCGTCCATCGCCGGGTTTGCACCTGAGTTCACACTTTATCCTCGTCTATTCCGTCTTTTGAGGAATTTCAGATGACTTTGTACGCTGAGCCTCCTGCGGTGAAGCCGCCGATCACTTTCCCCAGGATGGCGGCTTGCCCTTCAGCTGTTCGGCCAGCGTTTGGCCGTTTGTTTTCGTCAAACTTGCGGTCCGAGCGCGATAGCTCCCCAGCGTCATGCAACGGATTCCGCAAGTTTTTAGCCACGAACTTCAACCCTGCTCCTTTCATGTCTGCACGTCCATTCCGAGAAGGTAGGGGAATGACATGCGAAAAAGTAGCGGAGCATCGCACCACAAATTTTGCGGAGAGGACCCGGTGAGCAGCACCGTCAACGATCTCATTATCGATCACTATGGACCTCTCGCCAGTCGGCGAAAGATCCTGGCCGGCCACGCCGCGGTGACGATCAGGACCGCTGAAAATTGGCTGTGCCGGGTCTGCCAGCCTCAGGCCGATAGCCTCAAGGCCCTCTGTGACAGCAATCCGGAGTTCAGACGATCACTCATTGAGTGGCTTGAGGGGAAATAATGATCCTGGCTTTGATTACAGAATTCGGTTGGTGCGGCTTCGGGAAGCTGAAGGACGAGATATTTCCAGGCTATCGGCTCGGGTTTGTCCGGATCTCCTACGCGCGCGGTTCGCTCAAGGACGCGATCATCAAAGCGGTCAAGGAATCTAAGGCCGCGAAAGAGGGCTGCGACCAATGACTCAGCGCGCAGCGTGTGACGTTCTTTCGGTGAATGTAGAGGTCCCTCCCGACGAAATCGAGCGGTTTAAAAAGGATTGGTCGGCTCTTCAGCGTCAAAGAGGTCCCATTCAACTCCTACCGGAAGTTAAGCAAACTGCTTTACTTGATGCGGTGGACCTCTCGGCGCTGTTGCGGCGTGCGATTGAGGAAGCCGGATCGCAGAGGGCATTTGCCCGGGCGGCAGGCGTGTCCCCGCAATACATCACCCAGGTTTTGAGCCGGGAACGGGAGCCGTCGCAGGCGGTCCTTGATGCGCTCGGCCTCAGAAAGATCGTCAGATATCGCCAAGTTGGGAGTGCAAAGAATGGATAAGCCGGAGAACAGCTTCGCCTTCACCACGGAGGCGGCGGTGCTCGCCAAGGTGATGGCCAATGTCAGTGGGGCGATTGAGCGCCGTTCGACCGTGCCCATCCTCGCCAACGTCATGATGGCGGCAAGCGACGGCCGGGTGACCTTCACCGCGACCAACTTGGAGGTGACCATTGCCGAGGGCGTGCCTGCGTCGGACATCCGGGACGGCAGCGTGACGGTCTATGCGCCGGCGATTGCCCGCATCGCGAAGAGCCTCTCCCCAAATGATGTGGTTCGCCTCGAGGTCGCGGGGGATAAGCTCCGGGTCACATCCGGCGATTTCAGCGCCGAGCTGTTCGTGATCGATCCCGCAGATTTCCCGCGGCCGGGCCGGGCCGATATGGAGTTTCCTCACTCGTTCTCCATCGCCGGGCGGCGGCTGAAAGCGTGCCTCGATCACGTGTCGCATGCGATCAGCACCGAACTGACACGGTACTACCTCAACGGGGCCGTAATCGAAGCCACGGCAGGCGGTGGGGATGCTGAGCTGCGTGTCGTGGCAACGGACGGCCACCGGCTTGCCCTGATCAAAACGCCAAGCATCCCCGGTCTCTCGGCCTTCCCGGAAACGATCATCCCACGCAAAGCCGTGCATCAGCTGCGGAAGCTCCTCGCCCGCTACTCCGGTGACGTGCTGGTGCGGATGACGGACTGGCAAGCAGACGCCATGGCAAAGCATGCCTTGTCGAAGGAACAGAGACCAAACTACGTGTCGATGCCGGCGCTTATCACCTTTGAGTTCGGGCAGATGCTCGTCGCCGTGAAGCCGATCGACGGCAAGTTTCCGGATTATCGTCGCGTGATCCCGCAATCCCCCCAGAAGGTGCTCACAATCCAGCGTGAGACGCTCCGCGCGGGATTGGGCCGGGTGACGGCCATTTCGAGCGACCGATATATGCCGGTTGCGCTGAACCTGACACCCGAGAAGGTCATGCTAACGGTCAGGCACCCTGATCATGGGGCGTCCGAGACCAAGCTGAACGGCACGACGCAATATACCGGGGCCGCGCTGGAGATCGGGTTCCAGGGGCGATATCTGAGCGATGCCCTGGCGTCGTTTGGCGATGACCTTGAGATCCGCTTCGGCGACTCAGCTGCGCCAGTCACCCTCCGGACGGCGGGCGATGACAGCGCGCTTGAAGTCGTCATGCCGTGCCGGATCTAGCCGATGCCGATCCCTGAGACGCCCGGCCCCGGGCACAACGAGGGCGGTGTCGCCGGCGAGCGCCTGCGCAGCATCGTGGAACGCATCGAGCGCCTCGAGGAAGAGCGCAAGGCGCTGAGCGCCGACATCAAGGACATCTACTCGGAGGCCAAGAGCGCCGGCTTCGATGTGAAGGTGCTCCGGACTCTCATCAAGATCCGTAAACAAGAGCCGGCCGATATCGAGGAGCAGGAGAACCTGCTCGACGTCTATCGCCGCGCGCTGGGGATGTGAGCATGACCGACATCGTATTCCGCCTGGCCGCACCGCTGCCGCTCCTGAACGTGCAGCTCCGCCAGCATTGGGCCAACCGCGCCGCGGTGAAAAAAGACCTCGCCTGGGAAGTACTGGCCGTCCTCGGTCGCGCCAGGCCGGCCGCACCGATCGAGTTCGCCCAAGTGACGATTTGGCGCCACAGCATCCAGGCCCCCGACTGGGATAACCTGGTCGCCTCGGCCAAGAATCTGCTGGACGTTCTGCAGCCGGCGTCTGAGCGCCATCCCTATGGGTTGGGCGTTATTGCCAGCGACGACCAGGCGCACCTCAAGCTGGCTGTGCACCACGTCAAAGCCAAGACCAGGACCGAGCAGTGCACGCTTGTGCGTATCCGGCCGCTTGATGGGCCCGTGGCCGCTGTGGCGCAGGCTGATTGCCCGCTGACGCCGGGCGGCGGGGCAATGCTGCTGTCGTCCGGCGCGGCCGGGCTGATGGTGCGCGAGGAGGCGGCGTGAGCCTCTTCGAGCCATCTCCGTTCCTGTCGCTGCCTGAGCTGCAGGCGCGTGTCATCCTGGCTGATCCGCCATGGATGTTCAGAAACTACTCGGCCAAGGGGGAAGAGAAGAATCCCGCCGCGCAGTACGACTGCATGTCTCTCGATGAGATCAAGGCACTCCCAGTACAGGAACTGGCAGACCCGACCGGCTGCGTGCTGGTCATGTGGGCGACGGCGCCTATGCTACCGCAGGCGATCGAGACGATGGCCGCCTGGGGCTTCCAGTTCAAATCTGCGGGTGCCTGGGCTAAGCAGTCCAGCACCGGCAGCAAGTGGGCGTTCGGTACCGGGTATTGCTACCGCAGCGCGGCAGAGATCTGGCTGCTCGGCAGCATTGGCACCACGAAGCAGAAGGCGCGGAATGTCCGCAACCTTATCGTCGCGCCGGCGCGCGAGCATAGCCGCAAGCCGGAGCAGATGCGCGCCGACATCGAGCGCATGTGGGACGGCCCATACATCGAGCTTTTCGCACGCGAGCGGGCGGCGGGCTGGATGGCCTGGGGCAACGACATCAACAAATTTTCTGGGAGAGCCTGATGGGCCGTATTCGGACGATCAAGCCTGAATTTTTCACGAGCGAGGACGTGGTCGCTCTGACGCCGCTGGCGCGCCTGTTTTTTCAGGCGTGCTGGTGTGAAGCTGACCGGGAAGGTCGGCTTGAGTGGAAGCCGCGTACCATGAAGATGCGCTATTTCCCGTGTGACGACTGTGACATCACAGCCATTGCGCGCGAAGTGCTGGAGCAGGGCATCGTCAAGCTCTACGAGGCGGATGGGCAGCAATACGCCTATATCCCCTCATTCCTGCGCCACCAGCACATCAACCCACGTGAAGCTGCGAGCAAGCTGCCCGATCCTGACCGGTCGCCACGCGATATGAACGAGCATGTACGCGCACCCGGCGCGTCAGCACGCGTCAGTGACGCGTCGGCACGCGTGGATGACGCGCAGGGAGGAAAGGAAGGGAAAGGAAAGGAAGGGAAGGAAGATTCAGAACTTCGTTCTGCGGCGGCCGAGCCGCCGCGAGCTTCCGTGGTCGAGATGGATGACATGAAGAAACGGGTTTGGGAGGACGGCATCAGGATCATCCGCACTCTCACCGGCAAGGGCGATGGCCCTTCCCGAAACTTCCTGGGAAAACTGCTGAAGGAAGCCAAGCAGGACTTTCCCGGCGTGCTGGCCGTCTTGCAGGCCGCAGAACGGGAACGCCCGGTCGATCCCGCATCCTGGATCGTCGAAGCTATCAGGGCCCGTGGCGCGCCCAGGAGCGGCCAGTCGCCGGCCGCCTCTGCGGTCGATCGGCTATTCGCTGGTCTGAAGACCGCGAACGACCCATTCACCATCGACGGTTTTGCTGGGGCGGCCTACCTTGCAAACTAAAATCGCCCGTATCCACGGCGCTGATGCTGCGATCACCGCTTTACCCGAGGTATCGCAGAGCCTCGCTCGCGCCGTGATGGCGACTAAGCCGGCAACCTATGCGGGAAATGAGGCTGAAGGCGAACGCCCGATGCGTCTGGCCGGCCGGGCACCGACCGAAAGCGAGATCCGTGAAGCGCGGCAGGTGCTGCCGGCTTTCCAGATGGCCCTTCGTCCGGTGCAGCCAGACGTGCTCCGCTCATGGGTCAAGCAGTTGGCGGCTGGACTCGTGCAACCGCCAGGTGTGGCGGAGGACCAGTGGTTTGCCCGCATGGGTGCGCTCTGCATGGCGATCGGCGACCTTCCGGCGATGTGCTTCACGGCAGACACGCTCAAGCGCGCATACCAGACCATGACGTTCGTGCCGTCTGGCAAGGAGCTTCTTGAGCTCCTTGACCCGGTCCGTGCCGATGCTGCGGCTCAGGTTGCTGCCATCGAACGCATCGCTCGTAGCACGCCCCGGGCGCGGGAAGACGACAAGCCATTCGTACCATCCAGCGACGAGGAATGGGCGCGGTCTCTGTCGAACTGGGAGCGCGCCAAGGAGCAGATGAGCGGCGAAAGTGCCAGCGAGCGCGGGCCGAGTAATGTGAAGCCTTCATACGGGACGAAGCAGCAGATCGCACTCGCGGCGACTCCGTCCGTGCTGGCCATGCGACCTGATCTTCGTGCCGCGCTTGATGCTCATCATGAGGGCCGAGGCACCCGAAATTAAGCAAACTGCTTAACACGCCGACAACCTAAAAACATGCTGTCTAAGCCTGCCATTCTCCCCAGACAGGAAACTAACGATGACCGCGCTCCCCGCAAAAAAGCTCTTGACGAATACGGCCCTGATGCCCGAAACATCAGAGCGCACGTTGGCTGGCTCACTCGATACGAGCCGTCCGACGTGCAGCGCATTTCAGCCTCTCCGTTGGTACGTGATTGAGGCAGAGCATCAGAAAATCAACCTCGCATGCCGATCCTTGATTGAGCAGGGCTTCGAGGTTTTTCTTCCGACAGCCCCTGTGAGAATTCGGGAGCGCATCGCGGGGCGGCGAAGCGGCGCATTTACGGTCGTCCCGCGGCCGATGTTCTTCCAGTTTTTGTTTGTTCAGTTTGATCCTGCCGCTGGCAAATGGCCGGCGCGCGATACACGGCTTGGAATCAGGAGACTGCTGGTGACTGCCTCACACAAGCCGGCGCCAGTCGAGCGTGGGCTAGTGGAGCAGTTGATCGAGACGGCGCCGCAGCGCCTGCGTTTGCCAGAAAAGGCATCGCCGAAGATCACACGTGACACGAACGTGCTTGTCGTTCGCGGTCCATTCGAAGGTCAAGTTGGCCCTGTTGAAAGCTGCGACGGCTATACAACAGTCGTGTGGCTCAACCTGTTCGGTGGCCGCACCAAGGTGACGCTTCGGCGCACCGATGTGACCGACGAATGATCCTGCCTACCTGCGCTGGCTGCATGGGGGTGGGGTGATGGGTCCTTCCTACGCATAACTGAAGGGCGGGCATTTCCCGTGCCCGATGTGTCCCTAGGTGCGGACATCCAAAAGGTGTCCGCACTGTCCGCGCCTTGTTAGCGGCTAGTGCTAACATTATGTTGGGTGCAGGAAAGTTTGCATAACATGGGCGCTTCTGGGATGCGGACACTTCCCGCAAAAGTGCGGACAGTCCGCACCTTGCAAAGCGATGCGGACATGAAAGCGGCGCGGCGGAAATGAAGCTCGATATCTCCGTGGACGTGAAGCGCGTCACCGCGAATATGGATTTCGCGGCCAGGCAAATCCCGTTCGCCGCGGCCCAGGCGGCCACCGGCCTGGCGCGCCTGGTTCAGGCTGAAGAGCGGGCCGCGCTGTCAACCGTGTTCGACCACCCGACGAAGTTCACGCTCAACGCGTTCAGCGTCAAAGGAGCGACCAAGTCCAACCTGGTCGCCGAGGTGTTCGCGAAGGATAAGCAGGCCGCTTATCTAGAGCCGAGCGAGGTGCAAGGCCTTCAGGTGCTCGGCGCCGGCACCCGCATCCGCACGCCAGTTGACATCAAGAAGAACGCCTCCGGCGATATCCCGCGCGGGACCATCGCGAGGCTTGCGGGCAAGAAAGGGTTTTTCGTCGGCGCGGTGAAGGGCATCTTCGGCCTCTGGCAGAGGGTGAGCCGGGGCAAGGTCAAGCTGCTGGTTGCGTTCACCAGGCCGGTGCCGGTCAAGACGCACCTGGACTTTCAGAAGCGGGCGGCGCTCGTCGTCGACACCAACTTCTCCGCCATCTTCTCTGCCGCGCTCCGCAAGGCGCTCAGGACCGCGAAATGACGGTAGGCATATCGATCCGCGAGTTCGCCAAGCGGGATGGCTGCAGCGAAAAGCTGGTGCGGCGCGCGATCGAGCAGCAGCGCTTAAGCCCTCTGCCGGACGGAAAGCTTGATCCAGCCCTTGTCGGTTCCGCCTGGCGCCGGACCAATCGGCATCCGGAGCAGCCAGACCAGAAGCCTGTCCCTAAGGTGAGTTCGGCAGAGCCAAAGGTCGATGCTGATCGGCCGGCGGTTAGCGTTATCGACCCGGACGCAGCCGACGCCGCGGCGCAGGACTTCATCGACAAGAACTTTCCGCTGCAATCCCTCAAGGATGCGGAAACGCTCAAGGAGAACTATCTCGCCCGCCTGCGGCAGCTTGAATACGACCAAAAGTCGGGCCGCGTGGTGCTGGTGGAAGAGGTGACCACGGCGGTCGGCAAGAAGTTTGCGGCGGTGCGCTCGAAGCTGCTGGCGATCCCGGCAGAGCAAGCAGCTCGGCTTCACCGGTTGAAGACGGCCGCCGAGGTCCAGGATGCGTTGCAGGAGGTGATCACCAGGGCGCTCGAGGAGCTGGCGGGTGGAGACACAGGAGGCCTATAAAGCCGGCCTCGAAGCGCTGGAACGCGGGCTCGACAAGGCCGCTGAATATAATCTCCGGCCGCCCCCGAAACTGACGCTCAGCCAGTGGGCAGCGCGGTACGCGGTGCTCTCTCGGGAGACATCGGCGCAGACGGGTCGCTTCGAAGCCTACCCGTATCAAAATGGCTGGATGGACGCGATCACCGATTCGTCGGTGGAGACCGTCACCATCATGAAGTCCGCGCGGGTGGGCTACACGAAGACGCTTGACCATGCGGTCGGCTTCTTCCTGCACCAGGACCCTTCGCCGGTTCTGGTCGTGCAGCCCCGCGTGGAGGACGCAGAGGATTATTCGAAGACCGAGATCGCGCCGATGCTCCGGGACACGCCAGTGCTGGCGGAGATCACCGGGGATGTGAAGGCCAAAGACAGCAATCAGACGATCCTGAAGAAGACGTTTCTGAATGGATCGACGCTGTCTCTAGTGGGCGCGAACAGCCCGGGCGGCTTCCGCCGCATCACCGCGCGAGTTGTGCTCTTCGACGAGGTGGACGGCTACCCGGTCGGCGGCGCGGGCTCGGAGGGTGACCAGATTTCTCTGGGCACGAAGCGCACCGAGACCTTCTGGAACCGCAAGATCGTTCTGGGCTCGACGCCCACGGTCAAAGGCGCGAGCCGGATCGAGAAGAGTTGGGAGCAGAGCGATCAGCGGCGTTATTACGTGCCGTGCCCGCACTGCGGCGAAAAGCAGCCGTTGGAATGGGGCGGCAAGGACACGCCGCACGGCATCAAATGGCGCCGCGACGAGGCGGGACGCCACATGCCGGAGACGGCCTTCTACGTCTGCTCGGCAAACGGCTGCATCATCGAGGAGATCGAGAAACCGGGGATGGTCGCCGCCGGCGAATGGCGGGCAACCAAGCCGTTCAACGGCCATGCGGGCTTCCATATCTGGGCGGGTTATTCGCTCCATGTGAACGCCTCCTGGGCCAAGCTCGCGGCCGAGTGGCTTGAGGTTCAGAGCGACCCGCTGCGGCGCCAGACGTTCATCAATCTGGTGCTGGGCGAGCCATACGAGGACCGCGGTGACAAGGCACTCAGTGAGCGTCTGCTGGTCGCCCGGACCGAAGTGTGGGCAGCAGAGGTGCCTGACCGGGTAGCGCTGCTCACGGCCAGCGGTGACGTGCAAGACGACCGTGTTGAGCTTGAGGTAGCCGGCTGGGGTGCAAACGAAGAACGGTGGAGTATCGATCACGAGGTCATCGAGGGAGACCCAGACAGCCCTGAACTTTGGGCACAAGTCGATGCCTACCTTAAACGGAAGTGGCGGCGGGCCGACGGGCGCGAATTCGAAATCATGGCAGCCTGCATCGACTCAGGCGGCCACCACACCCAGAAAGTTTATGATTTCTGCAAGCAGCGCCTCGGGCGCCGCATCTGGGCCGTCAAAGGTGAGTCGGCGCGCGGTGGCGCGCGCTCTCCAGTCTGGCCAACGAAGAAGCCAAGTTCGCGAAACAAGCAGTCGTTCAGGCCGATCATCATTGGCGTGAATGCGGCGAAAGACGTGATCCGGGCGCGGCTGCACCTCGATCAGCCAAAGGCGGACGAGCCTTGCCCGGGTTACATGCATTACCCGGCAGACCGGGACATCAACTTCTTCGCCCAGCTCATTTCCGAGCGGCTGACCACGAAGATGGTGAATGGCCAACGGTTTCGGGTCTGGGAGTTGCCAGCGGGCCGAGCCAACGAAGCGTTAGATTTGGCCGTCTACAGTTACGCGGCGCTCTGCGGCCTGATGCATTTCGGGTTGAAACTCAACCGGCGGGCCGAAGCGGTGGAAGCCACCCGCGGCGCGCCGCTCCCGGTCAGACGGGCCGAGCCGGAACAGCCGAAAATTCAGGGGCTTGTGTATGAGCCGGGGGTGCCGGCGGCCGCCATGATCGTGAAGGCAGGCCAGGCGGCGCCTAAGCGGCGCGGATTTGCAGGACGCCTCGCGGGCGCCTGATCAGGAGATGCCAGTGCGGGGCTATAACCCACGGACAAGTATTTTTGCGGGTATGTCGACGGCGCAGCTGCAAACGGCGCTGGCGAATGCGCAACAGGCTTATCTGGATCTCAGCACTGGCGCCAAAGCTGTCACCTTGAGCTACGCGCAGGGGGCGGGTTCGAAATCGGTGACCTACCAGCAGACCAGCCTGCCCAACCTGGTGGCGTTGATCAAGCAGTTGCAGGCGCAGCTCGGCATCGTGCACCGGCCGCGCAGCCCGATGCGCCCGGTCTATCGCTGATGGTCCAGATCCTCGGTCCCGATGGTCAGCCGGTACCGCCGGCGCGCCGCAGTGGTTTACCTGGCAACCGCCCGCGAGCACTCCACGGTCGCGGCAACGCGCCCTATGACGCGGCAGATCTCTATTCGCCGCAAATGGCGGCCTGGACGCCCTATCTCTGGTCGCCGGACGGCGAGACGTCGCAGTTTTTCCGTGACCGCATGGTGTCGCGGTCGCGCGACATCGAGCGCAACGACGGCTGGGCGCGCGGCGGGATCACCAAGATCCTCGACAACGTCATCGGCGCGCAGTTTCGGCCGATCTCCAAGCCCGATTATAGGTCGTTGGCCTACTATACCGGGAACAGCGCGTTCGATGCAAAATGGGCGGACGAATTCGGCCACGCGATCGATGCCTGCTGGCGCACTTGGGCGGACGATATCGGGCATTACTGCGACGCGATGCAGAAGCTCACGATGGCCCAGATGTTCTGGGTTGCGATGCGCCACAAGCTGCTCGATGGTGATGCGCTGGCGGTCATGCTCTGGCGGGATGACCTGATCGGGCCGGGCCGGGCCCGCTACGCGACATCGGTCCAGTTGATCGACCCCGATCGGTTGAGCAACCCGCAACTGCGCTTCGACCAGAACGCCATGCGCGGCGGCGTCGAGGTCGACGATTACGGGGCGCCAATGGGTTACTGGATCCGGCGCGCGCACCAGGGCGATTGGTTCAGCGCCGCCAAATCGGTTCAATGGGACTTTTTGCCTCGCTACACGGACTGGGGCCGGCCGATCGTCGTCCATGACTATGATCATGATCGGGCATCCCAGCACCACGGCGCCGTCGGCGTTCTGACGCCGGTCCTGCAGCGTCTACGCATGCTGACACGGTACGACAGCGTCGAACTCGAAGCGGCCATCATCAACGCCATTTTTGCGGCGTATGTGAAAAGCCCGTTTGACCAGGAGATGGTACAGGAGGCGCTGGACGCGGGCGATCGGGATGAAGCGCCGCTCGGCCAATACCAGGACATGCGGCGAGAATTCTGGGAGGGCCGGCGCTCGCTGGTCGGCGGTGCGCAGATGACGCATCTCTTCCCCGGCGAGGAAATCGGCACCATCAACGCAGCGCGCCCGAATTCGAACTTCGAGCCTTTCGAGGTGGCAATTCTCCGGCATGTGGCATCGGGGATCGGCATTACCTACGAGCAGCTCACCGCCGACTTCTCGCGGACGAACTATTCGAGTTTCCGTGGCGCCACCAATGAGGTGCTGAAGACGTTCAATCGCCGCGCCAAGAATTTCGACTCCGGTTTCGCGATGCCGATCCGGGCGGCTGCGATCGAAGAGTTCATGTCAGTGGAGGATATACCGCTTCCCGCCGGCGCGCCGCCTTTCGAGGAGTTCCGAGCGGCCTACTCCAAGTGCCATTGGCTGCGGCCAGGCCGGGGCTGGGTTGATCCGGTCGCTGAAAAGCAGGGCGCCATCATTGGGATGGAGGCCGGGCTGTCCACGTTGGAGATGGAAGTGGCCGAAAACGCCGGCCTCGATTGGGAAGAGGTTGTCGACCAGCGCGCGATCGAGCTTGCCCGCTTCAAAGAGCGCGGTCTGACACCGCCGAGCTGGGCCGACGTGAAAGACGCCAAACCCGGCATCGACCCGGGCGACAAACCCACCGCGCCGGGAGCTAGACGATGAACCGCCTGCCTTTCCTCAGCCAACGGATGTTCAACACGCCGGTGGCGATCCATCCTGGCAAGGCCGAGGTGATCATCGCGGCGCTGGCTGATCGTCTTGGTGTGGCACACATGTTCCGGACCAGTGGAGAGCCCGTCGCTCTGACGCCGACGGCTCTCTATGATGACGATTGGGGCGATTCATCGTCCAGGGAGTCGGGCAAGGGATATGACGTCGTTGAAGGCGTTGCGGTCATCCAGATTGCCGGCACGTTGGTGCAGAAGAACGGCTATCTGCGGCCCTATTCGGGGATGACCGGCTATGATGGCATCCGTCAGAATCTGATGGCTGCGATCTACGATCCGAAGGTCGAGGGCATTGCTCTCGATATCGACAGCCCTGGCGGCGAGGTGGCGGGCTGCTTCGACCTGGTTGATGAGATCTATGGCCTGCGCGGCGAGAAACCGATCTGGGCCATCCTCGACGAGGTGGCGTATTCGGCGGCCTACGCGATCGCGAGTGCGGCGGACCGTATCCTGGTGCCCCGCACCGGCGGTGTCGGTTCAATTGGTGTCGTGTGCTGCCACACCGATTGGTCGAAGGCGCTGGCTGGCGCCGGAGTGAAGGTGACCTTCATCCAATATGGCGACCGAAAGACCGATGGGGCCGCGGAGAAACCGCTGAGCGACGAAGCGCTGGAGCGATTTCAGGCCGATATCGACGCCATGGGCGAGTTGTTCGTCGAGACCGTCGCGCGCAACCGCGGCATGTCGGCGGAGGAGGTGCGGAGCACCCAAGCGGGGACTTATCTGGGCCGAGAAGGCGTCAGCCTTGGCCTGGCAGACGATGTGATGGCGCCTGACGCTGCATTCCGCGAGCTGCTGTCCAGCCTCGCCTGATCCCGAAAGGAAATTGATGATGAAACTTCGCACCATGGCGAGCACGCACTCGTTCGCCCACTTGCTGGGCTTTGGCGCCACCAAAACGGCCAAAAAAGGGAGCCGCGCCGAAGAGGAACTCGACGAGGAGAAGGGCGACGGCGACGACGAGGGCGACGAGAAGAAGGGCGCCAAGCGCGGCAACCGCGCCGAAGAGCCCGAGCGTGAGGAGGAAGAGGACGAATCCGAGGAGCGCGAGGAAGAGGAAAAGGGCGACGCCAAAAAAGGAAAGAAGGCGAAGGGCAGACGTGCGCGCGCCGAGGATGACGACGAAGGCGATGACGGCGAGTCCGGCGACGATGACGATGAGGGGGACGACGACTCCGATGGCGCCGATATGCGCAAGGGGAAGGCGCGTTCCGCCCGGCTTCGCGAGCGTGCCCGCTGCGCCGCGATCTTCGCCGACGCCGCCGCCGCCAATAACCCGGCGCTGGCCGCTACTCTCGCCTTCAACACCGATATGCCGCGCAGCCAAGCGGTGGCTGTGCTTCGTGCGGGCGGCTCGGCCGCGCCAAAGAAGCCCTCGCTTTATGAGCGCATGAGCCGCGAAAACCATCCGCGCGTCGGCGCCAGCGATCCGGGCAAGCCGGCCGAGGCCAACTCCCTGGCCGCGCGTATCGTCGCCGCCGGAAAGAAGCGCCGCGGCGAGCTGTAAGCGCCGCTCCCCCAACTCCGAACCTTCAAGGACATTTTTATGACCCTCATCACCAATATGCTGAGCGATAATCCTCAGCAGCCGATGATGTTTTCCGAGAGCTACGTTCCGGATCAGCTCATCGCCGGCAACCTCAAGCTCGTCACCCAGCCGATCGTGTTGGCCGCGGGCTCCAAGCTTCCGCGCGGCACCGTGCTCGGTCAGCAGACCAGCTACAGCGTTTCCACCGCCGCGGGCACGAACACCGGCAACGGTACCATCGGCTCGGTCAGCGCCGAGAAGGGCGCGCTGGTCGGCAACTATATGATCACCGCGATCAGCGTGACCGAATTCAACGTCACCGATCCGGAGGGCAACCTGCTGGGTGAGGCGACCGTCGGCACCGCCTGGAATGATGAGATCGGCTTCACGATCACCGCCGGCGCGACGGCCTTTGTCGCTGGCGACAGCTTCACCGTCACCGTGGTCGACAGCATCGGCAACTTCATCGAGAGCGTGAAAACCGCCTCCGATGGAAGCCAGGTGCCGTGCGCGATCCTGGCCGACTTTGCCGACGCCACCAATGGCCCGGTCAGCACGGGCGCCTACGTCATGGGCGAGTTCAACGCGAATGCGATCTCCTATGACAGCTCCTGGACGCCGGAACTGCTGACGACCGCGCTTCGGCCCTACAGCATTTTCCTGAAGGGCTCGGTCTCGGCGATCGATCCGGGCACCACGATCTCGAACTTCCCGTAGTCGTCGGGCGCTACGGCGCCCGATCCGCCCCATAACCGCCGGCTTGGGCACCGGCTTCATGCGCCGCGGCGCGCCATCTCATATTCAATGGAGCCTCAGACATGCCTGGCCAACGGGGCGATTTCGCCTATGACACCAACACGCTGATTCAGGTCGTTCCGAACCTGAAGACCGCGCAGAGCTTCCTGCTCGACAAGTTCTTCCCCAACATCGTCACCAGCGATTCCGAATTCGTGTCCATCGACGTGGATGTCGGTAAGCGCCGGATGGCGCCCTTCGTCTCGCCGCTGGTCGAAGGCAAGCTGGTCGAGCAGCGCCGCATCCAGACCAACACCTTCAAGCCCGCCTACATCAAGGACAAGCGGGCACCAGATCTGCGCAAGCCGGTGCGCCGCATGATCGGCGAGCGCATCGGTGGCGACATGACTGGCGAGGAGCGCGCGATGGCGAACCTCGAATTCGAGATGACCGACCAGATCGACGTGCTGACCCGTCGTCTGGAATGGATGGCCTCCCAGGCGCTACAGACCGGCACCGTGACCGTCGTCGGCGAAGGGTTCCCGACGACGCTGATCGACTTCGGGCGTGATCCGTCGCTTACCGTGGCGCTGAGTGGAAACGAAGTCTGGAATTCCGCGAACATCACGGCAAAAACTGCCAGCCCGTCCAGCAACATCGATGGCTGGCAGCGCCAGATCCTCAAAATGTCGGGCGCTAAGGTGACCGACATTGTGTTCACCACCAGCGCGTGGGCGACGACGACAACGTCGAGAAGCCGATGGTGCCCGATGGCACCGTCATCATGTCTGGCCCGGCGCTCCTTGGCACCCGCGCGTTCGGCCAGATCCTGGACCCGCAGTTCAACTATGAAGCGTTGCCGTTCGCCCCGAAGACCTGGGTGGAGAATGACCCGGCCCAGCGCTTCATCATGATGCAGTCCTCGCCGCTCGTGATCCCCTCGCGGGTGAACGCGGCCTTCGCGGCGACCGTCTGCCCGGCTCAGTACACCTGATGGCGGCGGAGAAGAAAGCGGCTGCCGGCGCTGAGTCGGCGGCCAGTGCCGAGGTTGCTCTGGCCGAAGGCATCGTCGCGCCGGGCCGTACCGTGCGGGCCTGCGGGGTCAATAAAGGCCCAGGAGAAACGGTCGAGTTGCCGGAGGCTGAAATCAGCTACCTCCGGGCGATGGGCTTCATCCTCCCGGATGCACAGGCGGATGAGGTGGGCGCGGCCAGCACGTCGCCGGCGGTGATCCGGCCGCGCTGATCGATGGCAGTCGACTGGAGCACTCTGGTGATCGAGCCATGCCTCGCGGCGTTCGGGATGCCGGTCACCTATACGCCGCTCATCCCGACGCTCGACACCAGCGGCAAGCCGACATTCAACGCCGATGGCACGCCGGCCGGGACATTTGGGACGGCTTACGCGGCGGAGGGCGTGTTCGACGACGCCTATGTCGAGGTCACGCCGGGCGGCGGCGGCCCATTCCCGTCGACGGACTCCATGGAGTTCGGCGCGGTCGGCGGCATCACCGAGGCGCGGCCTGTGCTCGGCGTGCAGCTCTCAGCGATGCAGACCCAGCCGAACCAGGGCGACAAAATTGCCATCAACGGCGTCAATTACACCGTGAAAGAGCCTCAGCCAGACGGCCATGGATGGGCTCTCCTGATCCTGAACATCGCGCCATGAGCCAAACCACGACCATCACGAGCATGCGGCAGCAGATCCGCTCCGCAATCCTGGCGGCCATTCAGGCGGCCAACACGGCGGCTGGCACACGTGTCTTTGGGCCGCGCGACTTGCCGACCGATCCGAAGATCATGCCCTGCGTGATCGTCTCGTCACCACCGCGGGAAAGGTCCGAAAGCCTGGTGAAGGGCCAGCCGTCTTTCGAGACCACTGGGTTGTTTCCAGTGACGGTCCGGGTCGCCGGCCAAACCATTGAGGCGATCGACGCGCAATTGGAGACGCTGATCGTCCAGATCAAAACGTCGGTGTTCTCCTACATGCCGCTGCTCGACCTCATCGAGCGTGTGACATTCATGGAGACCAGCACCGAGCTACTCTCCGAGGGCACGAACCAGATCGGCCAGGCCAATATCATCTTCGCCTGCGAATTTCCGGATTTCTACTATCCGGCACCGGGCGTCCCGATAACGGAGTTCCAGGCCACCATCACCAACCAGGCAACGGGCGCCCAGCTGGGGTCGTTCGATCTCAAATTCCAGGAGTCGTCTTAATGTACGTCATCCCGAAGAAGGGCTTCACGGTCCGCGATCCGCAAACCAAACGCGCTTTGCCGGCCGAAGGCAAGGAAGTCCCGAACACGTTCTACTGGGTCCGCCGCCTCCGTGACGGCGATGTTACGATCGGCACGCCGCCGGTGAAGAGCGCCGCCCCCGTGGCCGCCGCGAAGGACGTGGTGCCCGAAGATGCTGAGGCCGCTGAAAGGGCCGAGGCCTAACCTTCCGACTTTCCCTGCGGGCTCCGCTCGCGCCCGATCATTCTGATGGAGATCCCGCATGAGCGGCAACATCAACTTCAAGGTCTACCCGTCGACGAACCGCGTCCCGGGAACATTTGCCGAGGTCGATAATTCCAAGGCCAACACCGGGCAGGTCAACCAGGTCGCGCTGCTGATCGGCCCCATGCTGCCGTCCGGCAACGCCGTGCCGAACGTCCCGGCGCTCCTGGCGGGCATCGGTGATGCCGAGACGGCGTATGGAACCAACTCGGTGCTGGCCCTGATGGCTGCACAGTACCGCGACAGCGACAGTTTCGGCACCGTCTGGTGCCTTCCGGTACCGGATTCCGGCTTCACGCTGGACACCTCAACGGCGCAGACTGCTGCGGGCACCACGCTGCAATTCAATCCCGCCTCCATCATGGCAGCGATCAGCGTTGGCATGCCCGTCAGCGGACCGGATATCCCGGCCGGCACGACCGTTTCCAGCATCAATACGACGACCGGATTGGTCACTCTCTCGCAGGCCACGATCGCCGCGGTGCCGGCCGGGACGCCGGTCATGTTCGGCCAAGCCTCCTATGCGACTGGCCAGATCACGGTTAGCGGCATGGCCACAGCCGCCGGTGTCATCTCGCTTTACATCGCGGGCACGCTCGTCTCCACGGTTGTTTCCGTGGGCGACACGGCCGCCGAGATCGCGGCGAACATGCTGGCCGAGATCAACTATACGGCCGGCCTACCGGTGAGCGCGGCGCTGAACGGCGCCGCCATCACGCTGACGGCGCTGAATGCCGGCCTGCCGGGCAACGATATCGATATGCGGCTGAACTATCTCGGGACCGCCGGCGGCCAGGCACTTCCGGCGGGTGTCTCGGTGAATTTCACCGGGACGGCGTCAGGTTCGGGCTATCTGCTCGCCGGCGGCGCGGTGAATCCGAGCCTGACCACGGCGCTTGCCAATCTGCCGACGCAGCCGTTCGACTTCATCGCCACCGCCTTCACTGATGAGCCGTCGCTCGCGGCGCTCAACCAATTCCTCAACGACGAGACCGGCCGCTGGTCGTGGACGCAGGAGCTTTTCGGCGGCTATTTCGGCGCCTATCGCGGGACGCTCGGGGCCCTCAATACCTATGGCACCGCCAATAACGACCAGCACGGGTCGGTTATGGGCATTTTCGACGTGCCCCAGCCAGCCTGGATCTGGGCTGCCGAGATCGCCGCGCAGTGTGCTGTCAGCATCCGTGCCAACCCCGCGATGCCGCTGCAGAACATCACCATGAACGTCTTGCCGCCGCCGGCGCAGAGCCAATTCGATATCTCCGAGCGCAACACGCTGCTCTATGACGGGATCTCGACGTTCAAGGTGACGGCAGATGCTGTCGTGATGGAGCGGATGGTCACGACATATCAGGAGAACACTGCCGGCCAGCCCGACGACAGCTATCTGGACGTGGAAACCATGTACACGCTGATGGCCGGCATCAGGGATATGATGACGTACCTAGCGTCCCAGTATTCCCGTGCGATCCTGGTCCAGAATGGCAACCCCACTCCCTATGGCTCGGGCATGGTCACTGCGGCGACCATTCTGGCCTCGGTAAATGCCCGATACGCTACCCAGTGCGCCAATGGATGGATGCAGAATCCAACGCAGTTCGCCCAGCAATCGCAGGCGCAGAATGCCGGCAACGGGACTGTGAAGCTGCTCCTGCCGTTCATGCTGGCCAACCAGCTGCGCGACATCGCTATGCTGGTGCAGTTCACCAAGCCGTAACGGCAGCCTGATCCCATCGTGCGGCAGCCGCCGCATCATAATTCATCTGGAGTCAAAAGATGTCCGGCAGCAATGCAAATCGTCGCGCTGGTATAGCGACGCTCTCGATCGACGGCTCGGCCTATGATGTCGTCAGTGACGCCGAATACATGGCCGCGCCGATCCGGCGCGAGACGCTGGTCGGTCAAAGCGGCGTCCAGGGTTATTCCGAAATGCCGCAGGCTCAGTACATCTCGGCCACCATCCGCGATAACGGCTCGCTCTCCACCGGGTCGCTTAACGCCCTGACGAGCTCGACGCTGGTTCTCAGCCTTGCCAACGGCAAGACCGTTTATGGCGACAATATGTGGAACACCGAATTCGAGGCGGTGAATACCCAGGAGGGTACCTTCAGCATCCGCTTTGAAGGCAAAAACGTGATCGAGCAGACCATCTGATGGAAAACCTGGAAAAGACGACGACCATCTTCCTTGACGATCCGATCAAGTTCAACGGCGGCGAGTATTCGCAGCTGGAGCTGCGGGAGCACACGATCGGTGAATGGAAGAAGGCGGAGACGCATCGTACCGCCACGACCCACTTCATCCAGCTGATTTCATCCGTCTCCGGCTGGCCGGTACCTGCCGTTGAACAGCTGCCCCAATCGAAATTCGATGAGGCCGTTCTGTTCCTACAGGGTTTTATGAAGCGTGGCCCAGCAACTGGCGAGATCTGAGGGTCACGCTTCTTAAGGTCGGATTTTCGCCAACCGACCTGCAATCCATGACGATGACCGACTGGCTCGAATGGCTCGAAGACCTCAACAGAGCCGCCCGAAAGGCAAAACGTGGCCGATAACGTAATGCGGGTCCGCATCGTCGCCCAAGACGAAGCGCAAGCCGTCATCGACAACTTCACGAAGCGGCTCGATAGGGCGCGCAAGCCAGCGCATGCTCTGGCGAACGCCAATGAACGTGTGTCCAAGAGCACGGGGAAGCTTAACCAGGCGGCGGCGGGCGACCCATTCGGGCGCATCACCAATGGTCTTCGTTCTGTGCGCCGGGAGGCGGAGAGCGCGTTCCATGGGGTCGGGCGGCTCAGCGCCGGCCTCAGCACGCTGACGGAAATCGGCGGCTGGGGCGGGGCAGGGGCTGCCGGCGCCGCGCTCGGCGCCGCGGCGCTGGTGAAGCACTGGTCCGATGTCGGCATGGCTACCTCGAACGCCGCGGCGAATATCGGGATCACGACCGGCGAGCTGTATCGGTACCAGCGGGCGGCGGCGCTCACCGGTGTCAGCAGTGATGCGGTGACGGGCAGCCTCACAGGTCTCTCTCAGACCATGTTCCAGGCTGCCAATGGGCTCAACCCGAACGCTGCGAACATGCTGCGCTTGCTCGGAGTGCGTGCGACCGATGCTCACGGCAAGATGCTGCCGATCGCGCAGCTGCTGCCGCAGATCGCGGACTCCGTCGATAAGCTTAGCCCTCAGGGCCAAATGGCGGCGGTCAGCGGCCTCGGCATGAGCGCCGATATGCTCCCGTTCCTTCGCCAGGGCGGCGCCAAGATCAATGCCGAGCTGGCCCAACTCAGCCAGCAGGGGGTTGGCAACAATTTCGGGGGCGCCAATGCGGCGTATGCGGATTTCCAGAAGCTTGAGACGGCTGCGGACAATGCGGCTGACAAGCTTGCGCAGAAATTTGCGCCGGCTATCGATAGCGCCACCACCGATCTGGCCAGCTGGATCGGAGGAATTCCCGGTTTCGTCCAGAAGTTCCAGGACAGCACGAAAAACCCTAGCAGCAAAAGCGCGTGGGGTTGGCTGACCGATCCGAACGTCGGTGTCGGCACGGCGCTTTGGAATGCGGGCGCTGATTCGGCCGGGTGGGCAGGCAAGGAATGGAATACCTTTGCCAACGGGTGGAACAACACCTTCGGCCCGCAAAGTGTGGCCAACGCCAAGGCGCGGACGGCGGCGCAGGTGGCGGTCCGTGACCAAGGCATGGCGTATTTCCAAAGCCAGGGTTGGACCAAGGCTCAGGCAGCCGCCATCATGGGCAACGTCGAACAAGAAAGTAACTTCGATCCTGGTGCGCGCAACCCGACGAGCGGGACCGCCGGCCTCTTTCAGTGGTCACCAGCCCGCGCGGCGCAGATCAAGGCCGGCACCGGAATTGATATCTACAAGGCGAGCGCGCAGCAGCAATTCCAGGCCGCGCAGTGGGAGCTGACGCACACCGAGACCAAAGCGGCCGCAGCGCTCCTGAGTGCACAGAATGCTGGTGCAGCCGCGATCGCCTTTGACAACGACTTCGAGCGGTCCGGCGATTCACCGCTCCTTCAATACCGGCGTGGTATGTATGCCCAGTACATCAACGGGCTCGATGATACCTGGGATGACGGCAAGCCCAAGCCATCGGGCGCACCTCGTGCGCTGCCGGCCGACGTCGAGACGGTCTTAGCCGGACTGCGCGCGCAACAAGCCGCAGGGGGCACGGTCACGGTTGATATCAACCACAACAACGTGCCGCCCGGCACGTCGGCGACCGTGAAAACCTCAGGGCCCGGCGTGTCGGCCGGCGGTGTGAAGATCACCAAGGCGATGACGGGAGCGAATGTCTGATGGCCGGCATCGGTAGCACGATCGGCAATGTCGTCGGTGGCGTCACCGGCACCGCGACCGGCCTAAGTCGGCTCGCCAACGGTGTCAGCGACATCCTGAGCGGCAATTATGCGGCCCTGCTGTCGGGCTTCGGTCCGTGGGCCAACGGCATGCAGACGGCCTCCTGGCGCGGCCTGCCATTTGCTGTCCGGGAGTCGACGATTCAGAAGGGCAGGAGGTTCGCGGAGCACGTCTACCCGCATCGGGATGACATCTACGAGGAGGACATGGGCCGCGGCGTGCGCCGCTATAGCTTCGTCGGGTTCCTGGTCGGCGACAATGTTCTCGCGGAGTCCGCTGCCATGCAGGCCGCGGTCGAGCAGAAGGGGACGGGGACGCTAGTTCACCCGACCCTGGGTTCTCGGACCTGTGCGGTGAAAGCATTCTCCGCGAAGCAAAGCGCTGAGCGCGGGCGGGTGATCGAGCTGTTCTTCACCTTCACGGAGAGCTCTCCCACGCTCTTCCCGTCGCTGGTGAACTCGACTCAGGCCGGTGTGGCCACGCAGTCCAAAGGGCTGCTCGCGACCATCGCCAGCGATTTCCAGAACGATGTCGCCGCTCCGCTCGCGGAGGGCGCCGCCGCTATCCAGTCGGCGGTTTCGACGGTCGGCACTTGGGCTGGCATGGCGTTCAAGCTGGTGGGCGATGCCCAGATGATCTTCGGGTCGGTCTTGGGTTTGGTCGGCAATTTCGGGATCTTCAGTTCCGGCGGGATGACGACTCCGCAGCCCATCACCGCGACGGCCTCGTCGCTGCTCGGGGCCTCGACCACCAACAGGACGGCCGTGCAGACGGCGGTGACCACGTGCGAGACAGCGGCCGGCGAGATGACGCCGACCAGCACGGCGGCGTTCACCACCGCCGTGGCAGCGGTCGCACAGGCACTCCAGACGGCCGCCACGTCGCCTCGGGACCAGATCCGGCTCCTGACCAACCTGGCCAACTATTTCCCGGCCTCGGTCGCCACCTCGGCGCCAATTGGCGCCGCCATGACGACCGTTCAGGCCTCCGTGGCCTCCGTGTGCCGGCGCACGGCGCTCGCTGTCCTGGCCTCGTCCTGCTCGAGCTATCAGCCGTCCTCTTCCGAGGATGCGGTGTCGCTTCTCGTCAGCGTCACCGACCTCATGGATGCCGAGATTATCCTGGCGGCAGACGGCGGCGACCTACAGAGCTACGGCGCTTTGCGCGCGCTGCGCGCCGCGGTGTCGCAGGACCTTCTGCAGCGCGCCGCCCAACTGGCCTCGCAAATCACGGTGACGACGCCCGCGCCGCAGCCGTCCCTGCAGATCGCCTACCGCCTGTATCGTGACGCGAGCCGGTCCGATGACCTGATCGCCCGGGCCGCGCCGGTTAATCCGGCCTTCATGCCAACCTCCTTCGAGGCTCTCAGCTCCTGATGAGTGATGACGATCTGACCTTGACGGTCACGCCGGCCCTGGGCGGCCAGGCGATGGCGCTGACCGGCTGGACCAAAATCCGGGTTACCCGCGGCATCGAGCGCTGTCCCAGTGATTTCGAGATCGAGGCGACCGAGCGGAATCCTCTCGATCCGGCCGTCCTGCAGGTTTTCCCAGGGGATCAGGCGCAGGTGATGCTGGGTAGTGATGTGGTGCTGACCGGATACATTGATCGTGTCATCCCCAGCATGGCGCCGGATGAACACACGATCAAAATCATCGGGCGCTCGAAGTGCGCTGACCTGGTCGACTGCTCGGCCATGTTCAACACGTTCCAGATGAATAACACGACGCCAGCGCAGCTGGCGACCACGCTCTGCCAGCCGTTCGGCATATCCGTGGATACGATCGGAGACATTGGCAGCACGCAGATCCCGCTGATCGCGGTCATCATGACCGAGACGCCCTATGAGATCATCGAACGTGTGGCCCGCTATGCGGCGATCCTTGCCTATGACGGCACGGACGGGAACCTGGTTCTGACACGCGTCGGCTCGACCTCGATGAAGAGCGGCTTCGCGCAGGGGCAGAACGTTCAGGCTGCTTCGGCTGAGTTCTCCCAGGACCAACGCTACTCCACGGTGACGGCGGTCCTGCTTTCCACCGAATTTTTCCTTGGCGATACAGCCCCGCCGGCGCAAGCGGCTGCTCTCGACGCCGACACGAAAGCCCAGGCTGTCGATCCGGGTGTGTTCCGGTACCGGCCTTTGCTGATCATCGCGGAGCAGAACGATCCATCTTACGCCGTTACCCAGCAGCGTGTGCAATGGGAAGTGAACCGTCGCTGGGGCAGATCGCAGCAGGTGAACTTGGTCTGCGACAGCTGGCGGGATTCCGCTAGTGAGCTCTGGCAGGTCAATGCCCTGGCGAACGTCGACCTGCCGGCGCTGAAGGTGAGCGACGAGGTTTGGCTGATCGTTGAGGTTTCGTTTATCCGAGACGAGGAGGGAACGCGCGCCAACGTCACACTCATGCCGCCGAAGGCCTTTGACGTGGAGCCGATTGTCCTCCTCAATGATGCCGAGCTGGCCACCGTGGTTGCGGCCCAGAATATGCAATCGGGCGCCAGCACGGCGGGCGGCGGCGGGGCGGCGCTCCCGACACCGCCTTACACATCGCCGGGCGGTGCGGCCGCACAATGAAGGCCGTGATCAATCGGCTTCTGGGGATGTTCGGCGTCTCGAGGACGACAGCCGCGGCGAACGAGGCGGGGGGAATACAGACACTACAGGTGCAGATCCTGGGCTCAGGGGTCATCGCCGAGTTGCGGGAGCCTGTACCATCGGCACAGCATTTCGGCTTTGCGTCGTCACCGGTTCCCGGTGCATCTCACGTCATCGTCTTCCTGGGCGGCGACCGGACCAAGGGCATTGCCATCGCCTCAAACGATCCACGATATCGTCCGACTGGCATGAAGCCTGGCGAGTCCATGCAATACGACGATCAGGGGCGCCAAATTTACCTGAGCGCGTCGAGCATCGTGGTCAACGCCAAAGGGGCACCGGTTACCGTTAACGATGCGACAACGGTCACGATCAACGCCTCGACTGAGGTGATCATGAACACGCCGATCCTGAAGGTTTCTGGGGATATCCAGGATAATTTCGAAACCAACCAGCACACCATGGCGCAGATGCGCACGCTCTACGACGAGCACGACCACCAAGTGGCGGACGTTCAGGCGGGCAGTTCCATCATCACCACGAGCACACCGAGCCCGCAGGAATGACCGATATTGCGCTTCTCTGGAACGAAGCGACCCAGACGGCGGATTGGTCCGTACTCGACGGCGAGATCGAGACCGGCGACGAGCTGCTCACTTCCGTTCTGGTCTCGCTTTTCACCGACAAGGTCCTTCCGGCCGACCAGGTGCCCGTGGACGGCTCCGACGATCCGCGGGGATGGTGGGGCGATACCTACACTGGCGACCCGATTGGCTCGCTTCTCTGGACGCTTTCGCGGGCGGTGAAGACCAGCCAGACAGCTTTGCTCGCGACCGCCCAGCAGATGTGCCTCGACGCGTTGAACTGGATGATCACCGACAACGTGGCGACAGCCATCCAGGTGAACACCTTCTGGATCACCGCGAACCAGATGGGGATCACCGTCGTTATCGTCGAGCCCAGCGGCAAGAAGCACACTTTCAAACTCTCCAAGACGATTAAAGGGGCCTCCTGAATGCCTTGGTCGCGACCGACGCTGACGCAGCTCAATAACCAGGCCCAGCAGGATATCGCATCGTCGCCGCTCGGGCTGAAGGGATTTCTCCGGCGCGCCGTGATGCCCATCCTGGGGATGGTACAGGCGGGTCTCGCGTATTTGCACTATGCCTATATCGACTATATCGCGCAGCAGGCCGTCCCATGGACGGCGACGGACGAGTGGTTTTATGCCTGGGCCGCTCTGATTGGCGTCTACCAGAAGGATGCCACAGCCTCGTCCGGCATTTGCACCTTCAGCGGCACTGCCGGCGAGACGTTTCCGGCAGATCAGTTGATCACGGGCGGCGGGCTACAGTTCACATCGACGGCCGCGGCGACGGTCAACTCTGCCGGCCTGGTCACTGTGCCGATCACCTGTACCACCACCGGCAGCGCGGGCAACTTGGCTGCAGGCACGTCGTTGACGGTTGCCAGCCCGGTACCCGGCATCGCTGGCAGCTCAGGACTCGTCGTGCAGCTGACCGGCGGCGCCGATCAGGAGACCTTTTCCGCGTTCAAGACGCGCGCATTGCAGGCCTATGCGGCGCCGCCGCAGGGTGGCGACCTGGCGGATTATGTCGAATGGGCACTGGCCGTTCCAGGCGTCACGCGCGCCTGGGCATTGCCGAATGGCGCCGGTGCGGGGACGGTCGTCGTCTACGTGATGCTGGACGAGGCCGAGTTAGCCTATGGGGGGTTCCCGCAGGGTACGAATGGCGGTGCAAGCTCTGAGACACGCATCGCGCCGGCGACCGGTGACCAGCTGACCGTGGCGAACTCGATTTTCCCTGAACAGCCGGTGACGGCACTCGTCACGGCGTGCGCGCCGATCAAGACGCCGGTTCCGTTCACCATCTCCGGACTTGGCGCCAACAATACGGCCGCGATGCAGGCGCAGATCGAGGCGGCGCTAGCCGAGATGTTCCTCCAGCAGGCGAATGTTGGAGGAACGCTCAACCCGGCGACCATGGAGGCATGGCCGCCAATCGATCAGAGCGCTTGGTATGAAGCGATCGGCGCGATCGCCGGCCTGTCAGGGTTCAATGTGCCGACACCTTCTGCGGCGCTGACGCCGGGCACGGGCCAGCTGTTCACCCTCGGCATCTGCACTTTCGAAAGCTGATCTATGCCAATTCCGAGCTGGACGGCCTCCGACTTCCTTGGGGCCTTCATACGGCTGCTGCCGCGCGGCGCTGTGTGGACAACGATCGCAGATGCGGCGAATACCAACCAGGGGCTCGCACTTGAGGCGCTGATGCCGACTTACGTCCGATCGGCGGAGTCAGCCGCGGCACTGCTCGTTGATGCGTTCCCCGCCACCACCGATCAGCTCTTGCCGGAATGGCAGGCGACTCTTGGTCTTCCGGGCCCATGTGCCGGGTCATCGCCGACGCTGCAGCAATCGCAGGCGCAGGTCGTGGCCCGGCTGACGGGGCGGGGGAAGAACCAATCTCAGGCGTTCTATATCAATTTCGCCAAGAACCTTGGCTACGACATCACGATCACCCAGTTCATACCCGCCCGCGCCGGCATCCTCCGCGCCGGGACGCCTGCCTATGGTATCCCCTGGGCTTTTGCGTGGCAGGTAAACGCCCCCTCCGTCACCGTCACCTATTTCCGGGCTGGCCGAAGCGCTGCGGGTGAAGCGTTGTCCGTTGGCGGAAATAACGTTCTTCAATGTGAGCTCACGCGCCTGGCGCCGGCTCACACCACAGTTCTGTTCAATTTTGGGAGTGCTTGATGCAGAGAGTAACTGACCCGTCCGTCGCGACGGCGCTTCCGCCCGTCAATTCGACCGGATCTCCGGGCTATTTCACGGACGGGGACACAACAGGTGGCGTCTCGGCAACGATTGTTACCCAGGACTGGCTGAACGGCGTTCAGGAAGAGCTCGTCGGCCTGGTTGAAGGTGTCGGTGAAACGCCAAGCATGACGACGCTAACCCAGGTTGCCCAGGCGATCCGGCGCTATGCCGGCGGCAATGTGACGACGGTCGATGCAAGCACGACGCTCACGGCCGACAATGCGGGGCTGGTGCTCGTCAACGCCTCGGCCGGTAACGTCGTGATCACCATGCCGGCGGTGGCAGGTGCCGGCGGCATCCGGCTCCCGTTTGCGTTCATGCGCACGGATGAGAGCGTCAATACGGTGACGGTTGAGACGGCCAGCACTGATACAATCTGGCCGAGCGGTACGTCGTCTATCTCGGTTGCGGGGCTGGGGCAGTTGACCCTCATCGGTAACGGCAGTTCGCAGTGGCTCAATAGCGGGCGAAGCGCGCCTGGGCCGGTGGTGTCTCTTACTGCAGCCGCAACACTCACGGCTGCCAACAATGGGGCACTGGTCGAGCAAAGCGCGCCATCGACTATCACGACTACCATGCCGACTCCCGTGGGAAACCCCGGTCTGCGGTATCGCTTCTTTGCAAACGGGGAAGCGCAAATCCTGGAGACGCCTGCCGGGGGATTTGATGGACCAGCTGGTAGTGGGGCGGCTACGCTGACTGTGCCAAATGGGCAAATAGTTGTCCTCGTATCTGACGGATCGAACTGGGTTGTCAGCGGCAACTATGCGGCGCTGAATGGCAATGCGGCTCAGCCGTTCAACTGTGCCCCGAACTCGAACCCCAACTCAGCTGTAACCCTGGCACAGATGCTTAGTCCGATGGCTGCATATGCATCGGCTGCTGGAAATGCAGACACCGTCACAGCAAGCGTCAGTTTTACTGCGCCCGGCCCTGGCCTGCTGCTGGGATGGGGCGCAAAAAACGTATCAAATGCAAACTCTACTGTTGGAGATGTAGACCAGCTCTACATCAACGGCGTTCAGGTCGCCAATGATACCACGCAGGCGTCAGCTAGCCATTTTGCGTCGGTAAGAATTTCCGCCGGTGGTGCCGTCTCTGCTGAATATACGGCGTCATATGGCCTAGCATTCACGGCGTGGGTGCAACTTATCTATATCCCCATTATCACTTCCGCCACTTAAGGGGGGCAAGCATGACATCTCCGATTTCTTATCTTGTCCTAAATTCTTCTGGTTCGACTGTTGGGGCGGGCGTGTCGCCTGACGGGACACTGCCAAAGGCGAATGCAACATTTTCCTATGTGGCCTGCACCTCCACGCAGGCACAGAACTGGAGCCTTTGCACGGTCGCGGATGGCGTTGTGACGCTGGGCGAGCCGGCGCTATCGGCGGTTCAGGCCGTGCAATCTGCCGCGATGCGGACCGCCTGCCAAGCCGCCATCACCGCCGGCTTCACCAGCTCCGCACTAGGCGCCGTGGATAATTATCCAAGCGACCAGACCACGCAGAGCAATATCGCGCTGGCGGCAATCTCTGGCGGCGCACTCTGGTGCCAGCCGAACAATGGCGAGTGGGCACTGACGGCGCATACTGCCGTGCAGGCCCAACAGGTCCAGAAGGACCTTGCGGCACATATCCAGGCACAGCAGGCGACTTATGCTGGGCTGCTGGCGGATATCGCTGCAGCAACAACTGTTGCCGCCGTGCAGGCCATCGCGTGGCCGTAACCAGCCGATGGACGATCGGCTGAAGACTTAACTCACGCGCAGTCCCGCGCATCATTCAGGAAAAGCATCATGGATTTTCTTCTCACGCTCATTCTGGGCGCGATTGCGCTCGTCTTCGCACTACTGCTGGTCCGCCTGCTTTTTCAGTGCTTGCTGGCTGGCGGCCGCTATGGATGCTTCGCCATGCGCGCCGTCGCTTGCCTGGCGCTTGCCGCGTTGGCGGTGCTAAGCCCGGGCCTCGCGCTAGCTGCGACCAGCGCGCCCGCGCAGACCGTCGATCTCACCCCGATTTGGAGTTGGGCGCTCTCGCTCGCCATCGCGGTGAGTGCCTTTTACGGGCGCCGGGCCCTCATCGCGATCGAGGGGCGCCTGCGGATCCAGAGCGGCAGTGCAGCAGCGGATGATCTCGACCAGGCGCTGGTACATGGCGAAGCGTTCCTGATTGCCGGCCTCAAGGCGCTGGCCGCCAGCACTTCGACGGTCACGATCGCGGCCGGCCCGCTCGCAAATGCGGTCGCGTTGGTGCGCAAACTCGCACCAGCGGCAGAGGTCGCCCTTGGCGTCACTCCGGCCGACATCGAGGCGATCCTGCTCGCGCGCATCGGCGTTCCGGCACAGGTCGTGCCGAAGCCCGATCCGGCGCCGGATCCCACCCCCGCGATCAATCCCGCGCCGGCCCCGGCTTCGTAAGCCTGCCCGGCCCCGCGCGCCGCGCCACCCCGGCGCGGTGCATGCACCTTTCCATTCCATCTCCAGGAGATTTCCATGATTCTCTCCCGCCGGGCCCTGCTGGGCTCGACCGTCGCCGCATGCGCGCTCGCCGGCTGCACCACCTCGGAAGTTGCGGCGATTTCCGCCGCCGCTGTCACCTATCTCGGCGAGGTCGAGACCGCGCTAACCGCGCTATCTCCGGTGCTGCCGACGATCGCCGGCATCCCGGCAGCCACCGTCACCACGATCCAGAGCGACCTCTCTAAAGCGAGCTCGATCGCCAAGACCATCAGCAGCGCGACGATCACGGCGGTGGCAACTGTCAGCATCGGGCAGGTCGTCACCTATGCGACCGACGGCCTCAAGATCGCCGCAGGCTTCGCGCTGCCGGCCAACGTGCAGTCGGTCATCTCGGCCCTGCAGATCGTCTTGCCGGTGCTCGCCGCGTCTGCTGGCCTCTCGACTGGTGCCGTCGCTGCACCAGCCCCTGCGGCGCTGGACGCGGCGCGTGCGACCCTGCGTAACGCCCGCGCGATCCTGGCGGCCGGCTGATGCGGCGCCCACTCGGAAAACTACCGCGCCCAGCAGGCCGTGTTGCTCTTCCGCTTCGGCGCGTCGTCAGCCATGCCCCACTCCCGCTGCCGCCGTCTGCCAATTGGGCGCGTCCGGTGCGCGCCTGGCCGATGCTCGGCAACGACCAGTACGGCGACTGCGCGTGGGCGGCGATGCTGCACGCGGTCCAGCTTTGGACGGCCAATTCCGGCGCGGAAATCGTTCCGGACACCGCCTGCGCGCTCGCCGATTACTCCGCCGAGACGGGCTTTTCCGCCGGGCCGCCGACGGCGAACGATAACGGGACGGTGCTACTCGATGCCCTGCGGTATTGGATGGTCACCGGCATCGCGATCGATGCGGCCGGGGCCCTCGACCGCCTCGACGGCTTTGCCAGCATCGAGCCGGGCGACATCGAGGGCATCAAACGCGCAATCGAAGAGTTCGGCTGCGTGCTGCTCGGCGTGGAGCTTCCCGAAAGTGCGGAGGAGCAGTTCGACGCTGGGGAACCTTGGGCGCTCCTGACCGAGCCTGACGCCCCGGTTGGCGGTCATGCAGTGCTGGCCGTTGCCTATGACGCCGGCGGCATGTGGGTCGTGACCTGGGGCAAGCTGCAGTACGTCACCTGGCAATGGTGGCAGCGCTACGGCTCCGAAGCTTATGCCCTGCTCCGGCGCGAATGGATCAGCGCGCGCGGCGCCTCACCCAGCGGCCTGACCATGGCGCAGCTGGACCAGCACATCACCGAGCTGCACGGCACGCTCGGTCTGGGGGCGGCTGCATGAGCACAGACCTGACCGAAACCCTGGAAGGACCAGAAGCCGTGGGCGCCAACAGCTTTGAGATCGGCGCGAAAATCGGCGTGCTCAACGGGCGCCTGGGCGCGTTGGAAAGCCGCGTTGGCCGCAACGAGAAGGTAGCGGCCGACGAGAGCAAAACCCTCCACGGCCGCATCGACACGCTCAACGACAAGATCGATGCCATGAAGGGCCAGATGAACCGCTGGCTCGGCGTCATCTCTTTGGGCGTTTTCCTCATCACTATCGCGGTCACCATCATGGCCGCCGAGATCAGCCATTCGGGACACATCTCCCCATGACCGACATGAAGAAAATCACCGCCGCGCACGAACAGCGCGAGACACTGCAGGAGGACGTGCTCTATCCCGAGCACATCCAGCGCACGGAATCGGCCGAGTTCACCCGCAACAAACATAGGCTGGTGCGCAAGCTTGATCTGCCGTGCTGGGTCTGCGGCTCCCGCGAGAAGCGGGAGGTGCACCATCTCCATGAATGGAGTCTTGCCCCGGCCTTGGACATGGCGAAGGCGCTGGACACGCTCCACTGCTTCGACCCCTACGGCTTTACGGCACATGACCCGGAAACGCCTTTGTCGGGCCCGGACGACATCCGCAACCTGCTGGTGCTCTGCGAGGAACACCACCGCGGCGCCGGTACCGGCGTGCATCGCATCAGCTGGCCGATCTGGCTGCCGCAGCGCGCGGTGAAGCCGGGCGTCGAGATCACGAAGGTTCCCGAAAGGGACGCGGCATGATCAGCAACTTTTCTGCTTGCTGGGCTTTTTCCGCCCAGCAGGAGGGCGGCTATACCAGCAACCCGGCCGACCCGGGTAACTGGACCGGCGGGGCGTGCGGGGTCGGCGTGTGCACCGGTACCGCGTTTGGCATCAGCGCCGCGGCCTATCCGCATATGGACATCAAGGCTCTCACCGAGGCCCAGGCCGGCATCATCATGAAGGCCGACTATTGGGACAAGGTGAACGGCGACGAATTGCCGGCCGGCATTGATCTCGTCGTGTTCGACTTTGGGATCAACGCAGGGCCAGGAACGAGTGCGATGCAGCTGCAGGGGCTACTGCGGGTCGAACAGGACTGCGATATCGGGCCGGTGACGCTGGCCGCGCTTGCGAGGCATGACCCGGCGTGGGTGATCGCGGCGCTAACCCTCAGCCATCAGGCCTATTACCGCCGTCTGCCGGCCTTTGGCGAGTTCGGCAATGGCTGGATCGCGAGGACGGTTCGGTGCCAGGCGGCGGCCGGGCAGATGGTGCGCGCGGCGGCGGCCGCATAGAACCTGCATATTTTCGGGTTATCGTTCAAATGGGGTTGATTCAGGCCCAGAAGTCATCCGACCTGAAAACGACCTCCAAGGTTGATAGCGGCAGTCCGCACCAAACCATGATGCGGTCCGGCTGAGGTCCTTGTCGCCGTTGCTTCACGACTGGGCCGGTATACAACGGGTCCAGCTTGCTGAACTTCATGCTGTACTTGAGGATCGCCTTGGCTCGCAGGGTATCGAAGTCATATCCCTTCCCGCGGGTGTTCATCTCGGCGACCAGGCCGTTGAGCCGCTCGATATAGGCGTTCGTGTAGCGATGCTCGAAGTACCGGAGGATATGTGGCCGCCAGTTCCTCAGGGCGGTCATGGCATCCTTGAATTCGACCCGGAACTGCACGTCGGTCTTGGCCAACCACTCGTCAGCAAGCATCTCTGCGGCATACCGGTCTGGCGCATCATAGATGCCATACAGCCCTTCCTTTGCCCAATAGGCATCGCCGAGCCTTGGCCAGCGATGGAAGAGCGCTCCAAGGCTTTCCTTGACCCGATCGCCAGCCCTGTCCCACCGGGATTTCAGGAGGCTGATACGGCGCTTCAATAGCTGCCGATCGCCACTCGGAATGTCCTTGTAGAGCGACTTCCTGACGTTGCTGAGGCCATAGTCGCCCAGCCTGACCACATGGAACTTATCGACCACAGTGACCGCATTCGGGAAGTGTCGGTTCGTTATGACCACATAGTCGCGCCACATATCCTGGCAGACGACCTCAACCTTGTCCCGGCCAGGCATCCGGCTGAAATAGGCGTCCAGATCCACAGAGCGGCGCGACTTCTGCATGTCCAGCATGACGCGGTTTGCGACATCGCCGATGACGAGCCTTGGTCTGCCCATGATCACCTTCTCATCAATGCCCAGGACCCTAGGCATCTCAAAGCGATAGTCGGCCAACTGCTCCTCAGCCAGGTCAAGGAACACGCGGCGCGCGGTGCTAACGGTTACCCCGTTGAACTGTGCGGCGTCCTGGAAGGTATGCACGACGGCATCGGCGCCGATAGCTGCGCATAGCCTACGCGTCATATCGCGTTTGGTGTCGATGTCTGGCAGATCCTCATAAATCACGCTCTTGCAGCTCAGACAGGTCCAGCGCTGTCGCTTGACGAGCAGGCTGACAGGCGTCCTGTTCCGCGGGAAGTCTTGGAACGCCATAGGTTTCCGGCCGTTCTTGACCAGCTTCTGAGCCAGGCAGCAGATCGGTGCCGTCACCTGCCGCGACTGGACGGTGACGATCTTCCTGCCTTCGCTATCCGTCGTCTCTGAGATGGCCTTTAGGTTGGAAAGCTCCAGGGCATCGAATTCAACTTCAGCCTTCAGTTCCGTTTTCGCCAATCTTCGCCTGCCCCTTAAGTTTCGGACGGCGCTCACGGCGCTTGAGCTCAGCGTCAACGGCAGTCCGAACGAAGTCTGTTCGGTCCTCTCCATCAACAAGCACGGCCGCGATCCGCTCGAAGGTGCCTTCAGCAAACCTGGCCTGCATGTCCTGTGCCCACTGTTTCTTTCGTCCCACCCGGCCACGGCTATCTGATATGAGAAATTCTGTCAAAGCTCCTCCAAACGCATATGAGATATTGACGCTTAACGCGTATGAGTTATATTTTCAATCTCATATCTGATTTTGAGGAAAAACTGATGACGCCGCTTGCTCAGAGGATAGTAAAAAGAATCTCAAACGGGTTGCCGGCCTTTGATCGTCAGCCGGAAAATGGCGGACAAGTTTTTGGAATAGATGATCTTATTAACGCAAAATGCTTTGATATTTCGGAGGTTGTCGAATTAGGCAATAACCTTGTTGAATCATTTTTTATGGATGATAGCGAAAAGAAATATCATAAAATCCCCGATTTAAGCAAGATTTTTACTCCATTTCCTAGAACTTGGATTGAATGGAGTACAGAGGGGCTGGGTCGTAGTGGCGTTCTTTTGGGTGATTTCAACGTTAAAAAAGTAATCTATGGAGCCTGGGTTACTGTGAGTGCCGATGGAAAAACAATAAATCTTGTTTTTGAACATTGGTTAGAAAGCAATCAGAATGAAAATGGAGGTTGGCTTACGATACCGCCGCCGAGCCATCGCATAGTCGGTAGCGAATATCATTCCTATACCCCCGAAGAGCGCCGGAAGTCGTCATGGATGATACTAAACATTATCGCACGAACCTATTGTTATTTATCAATAATTAACTCGCCAAAAGTAATCGCCCGAGCAGAATTTCCGGCTCACACGGGTCTAATAAAGAGCCTTCGACACACGAATGTCATTCCAAAAGATTCTGGGCTGAGAGACTGGACTAAGGTATATTTGCATGTTGATCCTACGGAGGCCGGCTTCCTTTAAGGAAGGCGCGTTCACTGGCCACAAAGCGCTCCATTATTGCCGGTCGTTCCTCAGAATCCAGAATGGAAAACTCGTTCGTGTAAGAGCTCACTGGAGGGGAGATCCGTCTTTGGGAGTTGTAAGGGCAGATTACAAACTGAAAGCCAAAGAGTCAGACGCGTAAAGGAAACAGAAATCAACCCCATCTGAACGCTAGGGTATGCGACCCCGATAGGGTCGATCAACCTCATATGAATGATGACCTATTTTCGGTCGAATTTGCAAAGGCTCCGGAGCAATCCGGGGCCTTTTTGCGTTCAAGGGGCCGGGATCATAGCAAGGAGACTTTATCCGTGGCGGCCCGTCCAATCTGGCGTGGGCACCTGCGTTTAGCGCTCGTTTCGTGCCCAGTGGCCATGTACAACGCTCGAACCGAGCGCGAATCGGTTCATTTCCACATGATCAATCCGGAGACCGGCAACCGGATCAAGATGGTCACGAAGGATAGCGAGACCGGAAAAGAGCTGCAGCGCAGCTCCCTCGTGAAGGGCTTCGAGTTTTCGAAAGGGCGCTACGTCCTCCTCTCCGACGACGACCTGGACAACGTGAAGGTCGAAAGCTCGGCGGTCATGGCCGTGGAGAAGTTCATCGAAGCCGGTTCCATTGACCCGATCTATTTTGACGAGAGCTATTACCTGGCACCGGATGCGAAGGCCGGGGAGGATGTCTATGCGGCGCTGCGCGATGCCATCGCAAAAACCGGGACGATCGCGCTTACCCGAGTCGTGATCTCCCAGCGGGAGCGAACCGTGGCGTTGCGGCATGCTGGACCGGGTATCATCGCTCACACGCTCCTGGAGGAGCGCGACCTAAATCAGGCTGGCCAGTATTTTGACGAGGCGGCGAAGCTGCCTGTTGACCCTGAGATGGTTGACTTGGCCACACAGCTGATCAGGCGCCAGACCGGGAAATATGACCCAGATGACCTTGAGGACCGCTACGAAAACCGCCTGCGGGCCATGATAGACGCCAAGGTCGCTGGCATGCCGCTCGAGCCGGAGCGGGAATTCGAACGGGCCAACGTCATTGATCTGGTGGCCGCACTAAGGAAGAGCCTTGAGGAATCTGAGGCTGCGGAAGCCAAGGCGGGGAAGGGGCCGCCGCCGAAAAAGGGGCCATCTCATCCGGCTCGGAAGCGGGCTTAACTCGACTGCCATCCGCATTCCTGCTCTGTTCCTCCCATGCCGACCCTGCGAGAGCTGCGCAAGCCCTGCGGGTGGTGGTGGGTCCATTGCCCCGCGTGCCACCACAAGCGCCCCATGGCGATCGTGCCGCTGATCATCCGCTGGGGACCCGACACGCCGGATGACTGGGTTCGCCAGCGGCTGGTGTGCGCGCAGTGCGGGCATCGCGGCGCCCTGCTGTACGCTCCAAGCTGGGTGAATAGCGTGGTCGGGTGGCAGAGTTGGCCGGATTCAGGGTAGAATCGGGCGGCGGGAATCGAACCGCGCCTACCCGATCAAAAACCGGGTATGTTTCCGGGTACATCACGAAATTCAATCAAAAAATATCGTGTAAATTCAGTTGGTTAGGCTCGTTGGTGCGGTAGACATCTCCTCCGCCAGTTAGTCTTCCCAATCCATTGAACACAAAGGGCATTTTGAATGTGTCCTTCATTTTTGCCCGCACACCACCCTTGGCGGGATGGCTACGGCTGGGTGGCTTTGATGATCACCTCAACCAGAGCCGCAATATCAAACTGTCCGTGAAGAATCACGTCCTCTGGACCAAAGGTCCAATCGACATGAAATCCCGGGAAGTGGTGCGTGCGGGCTTGCCGATCCAGCTCTTTTTGGGCTGCGGCGACGCCCAGGCCGATTAGGATCTCATCACGGGTCATTTCTCATCCCTATCCTCAACACATCTGGCAGGAACGGCACAGGTCCGTCGTATCCGGCCTGCCGAACCACGCTGAGCCAGCCCAACCGGCGGCTCGTCTGGCTGGGACGGTGGCGAGAGTCCCGTGGGAGGCTCACAAGAACATGATATGGGCGGGAAGAGCCCTCATTTGAACAACCGAACATTCTTGTAATTTTGGCACTGGAAGCCGTTCATTAAATCGGGCGGTGGGCGTGGCAGATCGAGGCGCCCCTTCCAGGCATCTTAGCGCCCGTAGCCTTCGCGTACGGCGATCCGGTCGAGTTGCGTCAGTGCCGGCGTGGCCACTGGGGCTTCGCAGGTTGTTATTGGCGTCTGGTCGGCCGAGCTGATCTCGACATGGATGGCGCGGGCGACCGAGTCGAAGGCGGCGGTCTGGTTGATGAAGGCCTGGGGTTGGTATTCATCGGACCAGATGTTCTTGGCCTTGTGGGTGATGTGGGTGGTCAGGCCGTAGGAGACGGCGGCGAACCAGGCCGGGGTCCGGGTGCCGCAATTTTCGTAGAAGCGCGCCTGGCCGTAAAGCGGCACGAGCGGTTGCCAGTAAGCCTCGAACGCCTGGAGATTTTTATCGTCGAGGGCCGGGGTGGCCGGGTCGGCGCAACCCGCGCAAGCCAGCACCGTGAGGAGCGCGGCGGAGAGACGGAATGAACGCAAGAGCCACATCCTTCTGAACAATCGGACATGTTTTGCACTGCTCCGGTGCGCAGGTTCAAGGGGCGCAACAAAAGTTTTTCGCGCATAGGTTGTTGTGCCGTGCTGCTCGAGCGCCCGAGCCCCAAAAAAGCAAAAGTTTTTGCGCCGCTTTTTTCAAAAAGCGGCCGCTTCCTTAACTTTCGCCATCCTGCAGCCGGTAGCCGATGCCCGGCTCGGTGACGATGAGGGCCGCGAACGTCTCGCCCAGCTTGCGGCGGAGCTGGCCGATATAGACGCGCAGATAGGCCACGTCTTCGGTATGGGCGTGGCCCCAGATCGCGGTGAGGATTTGGCGGTGCGTCAGCACCCGGCCGCGATTGCGGGCGAGCAGCAGCAGCAAGGCATGTTCGCGCCGGGTGAGCGGCAACACCTCTTCATCCAGCGTGACGCGGTGCAGGACCGGGTCGATTGTGAGGCCGCCCACCGTTAGGGGCTTTTCCGCGTTGTCCTGCTTCAGCCGGTGGCGCAGGGCCGTGCGGATGCGCGCGAGCAGCTCGCCCAGGCCGAACGGTTTCTCGACATAGTCGTCGGCGCCGGCATCGAGGGCGGCGATTTTTTCCGTCTCGCGGTCACGGGCAGAGAGGATGATCACCGGCACATCGGTGAATTCGCGCAGTTTGGCGAGAACCTCGTGCCCATCCATGTCCGGCAGGCCGAGATCAAGGAGAATCGCGTCGGGAGCGCGGGAGGCGGCGAGACGCAGCGCCTCGTCGCCGCGCTCGGCGCGGACCGTTTCGTAGCCCGCAGCCGTCAGCGCCGGGTTGAGAAAGCGATGGATCTGCGGTTCGTCGTCGACAACGAGGATCCGGCCGGTGGGAATGCTCATGCAGCCTGCAATTCAATGGTGATGCTGGTGCCGGGCAGACCGTCCGCCGGCAGATCGAGACGGGGGCTTTGGGCGCGGATTGTGCCGCCCATGGCCTCGGTGAAGGCTTTGGCGATGGCAAGGCCGAGCCCGGTGCCGGGGGCCACGCGGTCGCCGCGCGTGGCGCGAAAGAAACTGTCGAACACGGCGCTCAACTCGTTGGGTGGAATGCCGACGCCCTCATCTGCCACGCTCAGGCTCACTTTCGGGCCCTCGCGCAGCGCCGTCACGGAGATCCGGCTGCCTTCGGGGGCATATTTCACCGCATTGTCGAGCACGTTCACCAGCACCTGTTCCAGTAGGGTCGGGTCGGCAACCACGTAGGCGGCCGGCTCGGCGATGTGCACCCCGGCATACATCGCGCCGCTGACCCGGCTGATCGCCGCCTCGATGACATCGGCGAGATGGACGCGTTCGCGCTTGGCGGTGATCTCGCCGGTATCAAGCCGCGCCATCTCCATGATGTTGGAGAGGAATTTGGTCATGCGCCCGGTATCCTGGGTGATGCTGGAGAGCAGGTCGGCACGGGTCGCCTCGTCCAGCGCGTTGCCGGCGCTGGCCAGCGTTTCGGCCGCGCCGCGAATCGCGGTGAGCGGCGTGCGCAGGTCGTGGCTGAGCGAGGAGAGCAGAGCGGTGCGGAGTTTCTGAGTGTCTTCCTTGGCCACGGTTTGCGCGGTCTGCAGGGTGAGTTGCACGCGCTCCAGCGCCATGGCGGCCTGGTTGGCGAGCGTGCTGAGGGTCTGGGAGAGCGGCGCGGGCGGGGCGGATTTGGGGAGCGCCCCGAGCACGCCGATGGTTTTGCCGTTGGCGCGCAGCGGCAGAAAGCGCCACGGCACCGAGGGCAGGGTGCCGGTGCCGATGCCGGTTTCCACGTCGTTGCTGAAGGACCATTCGGCGGCGGCCAGGGCGGCCTCGTCCAAAACCGTGTCGGCCGGCAGGGTGGCGCCCATTTCCAGCCCGCTTTTGCCCTGGATCATGACGGCGCCGGCGGTGGTCATCGCCGCCGCCTCCTCGGCGGTGTCGCGCAGCAGGTCGCTGAGCGTGGTGGCGCGGGAGAAACGCTGGCCGAACAGTGAGATGCGGCGCAGTGCCTCGATGCGGGCGGTGGCGGCTTCGGCATCGCCCCGCACCTTTCCGGCCAGCGTGCCAGTGACCAGCCCGACCATCAGGAACATCGCCAGCGCCACCACGTCGCGCGGGTCGCTGACGGAGAAGGTGTAGATCGGCGGCAGGAAAAAGAAGTTCCACAGCAGGAAGGCGGCGATGGAGGTGGCGA